>JACCDR012277937.1_pt1 | contig 15364 bp, 10 predicted proteins | sample 7446431 | NCBI WGS metagenome assembly JACCDR01 (sample SAMN15323443, study PRJNA562643) | freshwater metagenome | isolation source: river surface water | place: USA:Blue River Watershed | collected 2017-08-17 | reverse complement strand
GTGTGGGCGCTGACGCCTACAACCGCGCACGCGACACCGGGCGCAGCCAGTTGCAGGCGGGTATGTACGCCATCCCCGAGGCGACGTTCGAGTACGTGTTCGAGAAAATCCCGGCCAGCAAGCTGTTCGGTGACATCGCCATGAACGAAACCTTGCTCAAGACGCTGGGCAAGCAGGCGGTGAGCGAGGGCTGGACCGAGCAGGTCACCACGCTGGCGCAGGACTTCAACGAGTGGATGAACCTGAACCCCAACAAGACGATGGGCGAGTTCATCCAAGAACGCCCCGAGGCGGCCTACCAGACATTCATCGCCACCCTGGTCGGCGTGGGCGTGCAAACATCGACCATCAAGGGGATCAACAAGATCGTCGAGCAGGCGAGCAACCAGCAACTAAAGTTCGAGCAGGACCTGCTGGACCAGCAGATGCAACTGGCTGCCCAGTCCATGCTGCGCCAGCGCAGCCCCGAGCAGTTCCGCGCCCACGTGCAGGCGGTGGTCGAGGAAAACCCCAGCGCCAAGCGCGAGGTGTACGTGGACGGCGAGGTGTTGAACCAGTTGGCCCCCGAACTGCTGGCGCAGTTGCCCGAGTCCGTGCGCGAGCAGATCGAAGAAGCCGCTGCCAGCGCCAGCACCGTCGCCATCCCCATGGCCGACGTGCTGACTATCGCACCGGGCACCCCACTGGAACAGATACTCAACGAGCACGCCCGGATGAACCCGGACGCGCCCAGCAAGGCCGAGGCTCAACTGGTCAACGACATGCTGCGCCAGGATGCCGAGCGCGTGCTGGCCGACGCACAGGATCAGCAGGCATGGCAGCAGTCTGCCGACACCGTGAAGCAGACCATACTGGGTCAACTCAACACAGCGGGCAGGTTCACGCCCGACGTGAATGACGCATACAGCACGCTGGTGCGCGACTTCTACAGCGTCATGGCTGGCCGGGTGGGCGTCACGCCTGACGAGATGTATCGGCGCTACCCGCTGCGAGTGGCAGCGGGCGGGCAGAGCGCTGCGCGGTTGGATCAGGCAGACCTGGTAACGGATGACAACGGGGAGGTGCTCACTTTCTACCACGGGGGTAATAAGCCGTTTGCAGGGATACAGCCTGGTGGGCGGTTTGGAGGGGCTATTTTTGCCCGACAGGGTTCACCCAGCGGCTACGGCACCAACGAACAGGCAATGCACATCAAAGGCCCCATACTGGAGCTTGACCAGATGCGGGAATTGTTGCTTTCGGACGAAGGCGCGGCTGCGCTAGAAAAATATGTACCAGCGGACAGCGATTCGTTTGATCTGGTTGCAGGGGCGTTAACTGACGGTTCGCACTACCCGACAGACCAAACTGTGTGGGATGCCATCGGCGCGATAGATGAGGCCGATGCGCAGACGGAGATTCAACGTTTGCGAGGAAAGTTGGCTCGTGATCTTGGATTCAACGCTGTTCGCACGCCTGATGAGTTTGACGGCGACACAGTAATGGTGGTCAACAACGACGCGGTTGTACTTCCCCAACAACTCAACCAACCCGCAACCCCCCAACCGCTACCCGCCACCATCAACGTGGACGGCAAAGAGCGCCCGACCGACGAAGCCACCGGCCTGCCGCTGAACCCAGACGGCACGGTCACGGTGTACCACCACACCGGCGCAGCCAGCGCCGAAGCCATCCGAAAGACTGGGCGGCTGAAGTCTGCCGCCGAGCCTGATGTGTACGTCACGACGCGGCAGGAAACTGACACAGGGTACGGGGACACTGCCGTCGCCATTCGCGTCAACCCCGAACTGCTGCAACTGGACGACGAGTTCCCGGACGGGCGGCAGGACTTCCGCATCGACACCGGTAAGCCGGGCGGGTCTGTGCGCGTGCAGGTGGGTGAATACCCGCAGGTGCTCAACCAGTCCGCTTTCCACGGCACGCCGCACCGCGGCATCACCCGGTTCAGCACCGACAAGATTGGCACGGGCGAAGGCAATCAGGCGTTTGGCTGGGGGTTGTACTTTGCCAGCAAGAAAGAGGTGGCAGAGTCGTACCGAGAAAAGCTGTCGGGCAGTGCAGACCAAGCGCCACGCCGGTTCTTCAAAGGCACTGAGCTGGAGCCGGGCACGCCTGAATACCATGCAGCCCGCCTGGTTGAGAGCACACCGCTGGCCAAGGCGCGCAAGGACGTTGCTGCGTGGATCAAGGACGCAGACACCTGGAGCGAGAAGCGCAAAGCCGACCCCGGCGAGCAGCGCCTGCTGGGCGGGTGGAGGCGAACGCTGGAGGTTTTGAACGAAGCCACGGGCAAGGGCGACTTCACGAAGAAGGCCGCGCAAGGCCAACTCTACGAGGTGGACATCCCCGAAGATGACCAGATGCTGCTTTTCGACAAACCGATCACGTCCCAGCCCGATGCCGTCAAGAAGGTGCTGAAAGAGTCCGGGCTGTGGAAAGAACTGAAGGACAACCTGGACGATTACGCCGCGCCGATGAACACACGCGGCAAGCTCAAGGGTGAGAACATCTACAACTATCTGGCGTGGAAGCTGGGTAGCGAAAAGGCCGCCAGTCTGCGCCTGCTGGAACTTGGCATACCCGGCTTGAAGTATCCGGGCGGCACCATCGCAGGGGTGAAGAATGCAGGTTACAACTATGTCATCTTCAGCGGTGACGATGTTGCGATCACCAACCAGTTCTATCAGAACCAGCAACAAGCCCGCGGCACGTACAGCCCCGACCAGATTCTGATCACGCTGAACGAGTCGGCAAACCTGTCCACGTTCCTGCACGAATCCGGCCACTTCTTCCTGGAGGTCATGGCCGACCTTGCCAGCCAGCCCAACGCACCCGCCGAGGTGCAGGACGACATGAACCGCTTACTGAAGTGGTTCGGCATCAAGGGCGACGAGCAGGTGGGCGGGCCGGATGCGGGCGGGGAGTTGGCGCAAACGTTCAAAATTCCACCGCCAAAGAAGCTGTATCGCGGCGAAGTCAGCGAACAGGACCGGGCAAAGCGTGCGGGCGGTGCAGCGTGGTCCGTCCTTGGAAAGGGGCTTTACACCACACGCGACAAGACGTTCGCCAAGCAGTTCGGAACAGTGCGCGAGGTCCGTGTCGAAGATGCATGGCCTCGCAACCCCTTGGTGATTGACAACGCCGCCGGAGGCGCGGACGCCGCCGTCTGGAACTGGATTAGGGAAAACAACCATTTCACCGGGCGACGTGCTGAATTTGAGAAGGCCCACCCAGACCTTGGTAGGTTCATCCAGGCGCTCGGTTATGATGGGGTTTTAGCAGGTGATGAGGTAGTAAAGTATGAAACCGTTACCAGACTGGCTCCGGCGGGCCTTGGAAACTCCGGAGCAGAAAGCGAAGCGCGAAGCGCAGGAGAAGGCTCTGCAGGATATGCTGGCCAAAATTCCAATTCGCGGCAGTTAACCCAAGACGGCAACGCCCCCACCGACAACACCCAGCCCGCAGGCCGCACACCGCTGGAGGTGTGGAACGCCATGACGCTGGACCAGAAGCGCCCACACCATGAGCGCTTTGCCGAGTCCTTCGAAGCCTATCTGTTCGAGGGCAAAGCCCCCAACGCCGAACTGCAACCGCTGTTCCGTCGGTTCCGGTCGTGGCTGGTAAACGTCTACAAGTCGCTGACCGAGTTCATGCGCGGGCGCAACCTGAAGTTGTCTGACGACATCCGCAAGGTCATGGACCGCATGCTGGCCACCGACGAGCAGATCGCCCAGGCCGAGCAGGCATCCGGCCTGCTGCCCGAGTTCGACGCCAACGCGGAGGCCGCCGAGAAGCTGCAGGCCCGCAGCCTGCGCGACCTGCGGTGGACGATCAACACCCGCAACAAGGCGCTGAAGGCGTTGCAGCAGGAGTCTGCCGAACTGCGACGCATGGAGCGCATGGAAGCACGGCGCGAGATCATGCAGCAGCCCGTGTACCGTGCGTGGCGTTTCCTGACTGGTCGCCTGTCCAAAGAGGACAAGGCGATGATGCGCCCGGAGAAAGAGCGCAAATCGGTGGACGGCCCAGTGGATGAGTCCATCGACTCCCTGTTCGTCGCCATCGCCAAGCTGGGCGGGCTGGACCGGGCGCAGGTCGAAAGCCAATGGGGTTGGGACAAAAAGGAGCGCACGCCCACCCCATTGTTCGGCAAGCCACTGCTGCGTCGAAACGGGGGGCTGTCACTGGATTCGATGGCGCAGCGCCTGGCCGAATATGGCTACCTGCCACTGAACGAAAACGGGCAGTATGAGCTTTCCGATTTTGAATCGGCTTTTGAATCCGAGTATCGGGACAGCCCTGTCTACGCTTACGCCTACGACTATGCGCGCGCCATGGGTGAAAAGCGTGCAGGCGAGGGTGCTAGCGAGGAGGTGATGGGTGCGGGCCGGTTGGACCTGTCAGCGCTTCGCGCTCTTGGCGTGGGTGACGACGTTGTTTCTCGCCTGCAAGAGTACGGCATGACGGCCAAGGACGGGATCGACCCCGCCATCGTTGCCGACATGTTCGGGTTTGAGCTTCCCGCAGATCTGGTCACGGTGCTGTCCGAGGCGACCCCACTGGGTGAAGCCATCGAAGGCAGAACCGACCAGCGCATGCTCGAGAACTTCGGGGAACTGGCAACGCCCGAGGCCATCGAGGAGGCTGCCAACGACGCGGTGCACAACGAGGCCCGCGCCAAGTCGCTGGCGACCGAGTTGAAGGCACAGGCCGACATGCTCAACACCCGCGAGCAGACTGGCACCGCAAGCAATGGCCGTGCCATCACGGTGAACACGCTGGTGCGTGCTGCCAAGGAGTTCGGTGCGAACATCGCCGCCCGTCGCCGGGTCAAGGACTTGAAAGCTGCCACGCAGCAGCACCGCGCTGCTGAAGCCCGTGCTGGCAAGAAGTGGCAGGACGCCACCGCCAAGGCCCAGACACAGGACGCGGTGCAGGCCAAGCGTGACCAGACTCTGAACCACTACACCGTGCGCGCACTGCTGGATGCCCAGGCCGAGGTGAAGAAAATCCGCGAGTTCTTCGCCAAGGTGGCCGACGGCAACAACGAGAAGCTGGTGGAGAAGGGTCGCGACCCCGATGTGGTGAACGCGATGCGGGCCATCCTGGCCGCTTACGACGTGCGCCCACGCATGGAGAAGGGCGCACTGGACTACATGGAGACGGTCGCACGCAACGACCCCACCATGTTCGGCGCGCTCAACCCGACCGTGCAGGCCGCCGTGCAGCAGGCGAAGCCCTTGAGCGAGATGACCATGGAGGAACTGCGCGGGCTGTACGACGAGATGCGCGGAATGTGGCAACTCGCCAAGCGCAGCCGCCAGATGGAGATCGACGGCAACCTGCTGGACCGCGAGGAACTGGAGGACCAACTGGTCGCCCGCATGACCGAGATCGGCATCCCCGACACCGTGCCGGGCGAGAAGGGTGCAGTCACGGATGGCGAAGAAGCTGGCACAAAGCTGCAATTTGCCAAGGCCATCCTGACCCGTGCCGAGCAGTGGGCCGAGCGCATGGACGGCAAGTTTGGCGGCCCGTTCCTGCGGTACGTGTTCCAGCCGATCAAGCTGGCAGCCGACCGCTACCGCACCGACCGGACAGCGTACCGCAAGAAGTTCACCACGCTGGTGGAGAACATCGCGCCAACGCTCAAGCCCGGCCCCATCGACGCGCCTGAACTGGGCTACAAGTTCGGCAACGCCAAGGACAGCGGCGTGGCCGAGTTGCTGCACGCCATCCTGCACACCGGCAATGAGAGCAACAAGCGCAAACTGTTGCTGGGCGGTCGGCCCGACAACCCATGGGCCACCGAGAACGAGGACGGTACGCTGGACACCGCCCAGTGGGATGCGTTCATCCAGCGCATGGTGAGCGAGGGGGTGCTGAAGCGTGAGCATTTCGACTTCGCCCAAGGCGTATGGGACTTGCTGGAAGAAACCAAACCCCTGGCGCAGAAGGCGCACCGCGAGGTGTTCGGTCGGTACTTTGCCGAGGTCACCGCCGACGAGTTCGTGGACCCGTTCGGCGTGACACGTCGAGGCGGCTACGCACCGGCGCAGACCGACACCCGCCTGGTCAACGACCAGCGCCTGCGCGAACTGGCCGAGGGTGAAAACGAGTCGCTGGCCTACGCCTTCCCATCCGCACCCAACGGGTTCACCAAGTCACGGGTGGAGTACAACAAGCCCCTGCTGCTGGACCTGCGCGCACTGGCACAGCACATGGACAAGGTGCTGCTGTTCTCGCACATGCAGCCAGCCGTCACGGACGTGCGCCGACTGCTGACCAGCAAGCGCGTCAGCTACGCACTGAACCGCATCGACCCCGCCGTGTACGAGGGTCTGCTGATCCCGTGGTTGAACCGGTCGGCCAAGCAGATCGTGGAGACACCCGTGGTCGGGGATCGCAAGCTGTCGCGGTTCTTCTCCCAAGCCCGGTCGCGCGCGGGCATGGCGATGATGATGGCCAACCTGTCCAACACGGCGCAGCAGATCACCGGCTTCAGCCTGGCAGCCGTCAAGGTCAAGCCGTCGATCATGATGAACGCGCTGGTCAGCTACACCGCAAACCCCAAGGCCATGCGCGAGTCCGTTGCCAGCGCCAGCGACTACATGCGCGACCGCATGCAGAACGAAGTCTCGGCAATGAACGATGTGGTCGAGGACGTGCTGGTCAATCCCAGCCTGTACGAGCGCAGCCAAGCGTGGACACAACGGCATGCGTACTTCCTGCAGGCCGCCGTGGACAACAACATGAGTCCCATCATCTGGACCGCCGCGTACAACCAGGCGACGGGGCAGGGCATGGACCACACCGAAGCCGTGCGGTTTGCTGATGGTGTGATCCGGCAGACGCAAGGCAGCACGCTACCCGAGGACGTGAGCCGGTTCGAGACAGGCCCAGGGTATGCGCGACTGTTCACACAGTTCGTCAGCTACTTCAACATGATGGCCAACACCAACGCCACCGCGTTCAGCCAGATCGTGGAAAGCACCGGGCTGCGCAAAGGCGCGGGCAAACTGTTGTATGTGGCGGTGGCTGGACTGCTGGCCCCCATCTGGGTGGCCGAGGCCATTGCGCAGGCGTTCAAGGGTGGGCCGGAGGATGAGGACCGCGACGGCTGGCTGGACGACTGGCTGGCTGCCGTGTTCGGCACGGGCACGATCAAGGGCGCGGTGGCAATGGTGCCCATCGTCGGCCAGGCTGCGCAGCTTGCCGTCAACCAGTTCAACGACAGCCCAGCCGACGACAAGTTCAGTCTGTCGCCTGCCGTCAGCTTGATCGAGTCGGCAGTGCGGACACCCAAGTCTGTCTACGACGCCATTGTGGAAGAGGGCAAAGTGCAGAAGGCTGCGCGTGACGTGGCCGCTGCTGCCACGCTGATCACCGGCCTGCCGTTCTACGCTGCAGCCCGGCCCATCGGGTACGCCGCTGGCATGGCTGCGGGGCAGATCGAGCCGACCAGCGACGCGGACATGGTGCGCGGACTGGTGACCGGTGTGGCGACACAGGAGTCCAAGCGCTGACGTGTCCATGATTGGGAGGCTCCTGCGTACCATGCGCGGAACGCAGGAGCCTCCCACATGACGATCCCATCAACCCCACGAAAAGCGGGGCCGTTTGCAGGTAACGGCGCGCAGACTCAATTTCCGTTCGCCTTCAAGGTGTTCGCGGGCGGGGATGTGGACGTTCGGCTGTATACCCCTGACTCCGGCGAGGTGCTTGTCGCACCCGAGTCCTATTCGGTCACGCTGAACGCCAACCAGGACACAAGCCCAGGCGGCACGATCACATACCCGCTGGTTGGTGCGCCCATCGCCACGGGCGCACGCCTGAGCGTCATCGGCGCGCTTGACTACGACCAGCCGCTGGACCTGCCAAGCGGCGGGCGCTTCAGCGACGTGGCACTGGAGAACGAACTGGATCGCATCGTCATGCAGGTCCAGCAGATCCACGAGCGCCAAGACCGGTCGCTCACCATCCCCGCCACCTCATCCGCTGACACCACATTCCCGTCACCCGAGGCGGGTGCACTGATCGGCTGGAACCAGTTCGGCACCGGACTGGCCAACGTGGACGTGAACACCGCGTCGTTCAGCACTGCCTACGGTGAGCGCACGTTCGAGACGTTCGCCGGTACGGGCGCACAGACGGTGTTCAACCTGGCCAGCCCACCGGCCAACATCGCGGACATGGACCTGTCCGTGGATGGCGTGACGCTGGTGCCCGTGGCCGACTACACGCTGGACAGCAACGTCCTGACGTTCATCACCGCGCCCGCCAACGGTGCCGAGATTCTGGTGCGCTACGGGCGCATTCCCGCCGCGTTGCCGTTCGACGTGGTGGCAGCGGTGCAAGGTCCGTTCCTGCTGCTGGACAACACCATCAATTACGACTTCACGGTGCCGACGGGCAAGAACGCACTGTCAATCTCCCCGACCATCGCGCCCGGCGTCACTGTGACCGTGCCCCCCGACAGCGAGTTCATCACGCTCGACGAGTACGCCGGGGGTGGCACGGGTGGCGAAGCCAACACGGCCAGCAACCTGGGCGCAGGCTCCGGCGTGTTCGCTGGCAAGACTGGTGTTGACCTGCGGTTCAGGTCACTGGTCGCCGGCACCAACGTCACGCTGGCCAGTGATGCCAACACCATCACCATCAACGCCGCAGGTGGGGGTGGCAGCGGTGAAGCCAACACGGCCAGCAACCTGGGCGCAACCGGCGAGGGTGTGTTCGCCAGCAAGTCAGGCGTGGATCTGCGGTTCAAGAAGCTGAAGGCGGGCACCAACGTCACGCTGGCAAGCGACGCCGACAGCATCACCATCACGGCGTCGGGTGGGGCCAGTTCCACGCTGGGCCTGTTTAACGTCAAGGACTATGGTGCGCTGGGCAACGGCACCAACGACACTGCAGCGTTCAACGCCGCGATTGCAGCGGCCATTACCGCTGGGGGTGGCGCTGTTTGGGTGCCGAGCGGCAAGTACGTCCTGTCATCCGCTGTCACCGCCACGATGACCAACGGCGTGGGCCTGGCGATTCTGGGTGCTGGCGTGGACACCACTGAACTGAAGTTCACGGCAGGCAGCGGCATCACGATCACCTGTGTCAGCGAAGGATATTGGGCCTACCCCGGTTCGGGTATCCCCCACGGGAACGCGATCACCGTGAACGGTCTGACCCTGGCCACCGACGTGCACAACACCGGCACGGCACTGACGATCTCAGCGAACACGCTCACAGGCCGCCCCGTCCCGGCCATCAACATCTCCAACCTAACCCTGCGCGGGACGGACGTGACCAAAGGGTGGGCGCGCGGCATCCACTTTGACAAGGCCGACGCCGCCAACGTGAGCCATCTCAACTGGTTCGGCAAGATCGTCACCGCCGAGGGCACGGTGGTCGAGATCACCGGCGACGCCACCCACAACGTGAGTGCGTTCCGGTTCAGCAACTGCGGTTTCACCTACGCCAACATCGGCGTGAAAGCTGGCTCCTACGTCGAAGGTATCCACCTGACAAATGTGGACATGGTGCTGATGACCAAGGGTGTCGAATGGCTCTGCGGGTCCACGGTCGAGAGCGAGCTGGGCATGGCGAACTGCCACATCGCTGCCACGCTGTACTGCGTGCACATGCAGGGTCTGATGGACAGCCACATCAGCAACTCGCTGTTTTTCTCAAGCGGTGCGCCGACCGTGTGGAACGGTCTGCGCATGGACTACTCCGCGGCCACAGTCAGCAATTGCTTTTTCGGTGGCGAGAACGGCGGTAGCAACGTCGGCATCGTCAACACGAACTTGGTCACCGGTAGTAACGCCTGGGCTGTGTTCCACCCAAGCAGCATCACCAACAACATTTTCAGGGGTATGCCGGTCGGCATCAGCCTGGGCGCAAACACCGGCAACGTGTTCGTCGGTGCTGACAACCAGTACAGCAGTGAGGTGTCCACCCGCGTCAACAACTCCAGCACGGCGTCGCTGGTTGAAAAGCGCACCCACACCGGGTCGGTGATCTTCTCCCTGGCAGGTGGCGCCGTCAGTGAAACCGTCTCGATCACCATCCCCGGCAACACGTTCGCCGCTGCTCCCGAGGCCGCGTTCCTTGTGCTGGCGCAGAACGCCGAGGACTTGATCGGCTTCTATCTGTTCGACGTGTCAACGGCAACAAACGCGCAGTTCATCATCAAGCGCCGCGACGGTGGCGTGCTCCCATCTGGTGCACGCCGGTTCTCCTTCCAGATGAGTGGCATATGAGCACCTTGAAAGTCAATACCCTGCAGACCGTTGATGGTCTGCACTCCGTCGCAGTGGCCGACCTCGCAACGGGCGGGGGAGGCGGTGGCACGACCGACCACGGTGGCCTGACCGGCCTCGCGGACGACGACCACCCGCAGTACCTGAACACCACACGAGGCGACGCACGTTACGCCACCGCCGCAGCGCTGGCAGGCAAGCAGGACACGCTGGTCAGCGGCGTCAACATCAAGACCGTCAACGGTGCCAGCCTGCTGGGCAGCGGCAACATCGTCATCGCGGGCGAGGGTGGCACTGGTGTGACCGACCATGGTGACCTGACCGGCCTCGCGGACGATGACCATCCGCAGTACCTGAACAACACGCGAGGCGATGCGCGTTATGCGCCCGTCTCCCACGCGCACGTCGCGGCTGACATCAGCAACAGCACCACGGTGGGGCGGGCGGTGCTGACTGCCGCAGACGCTGCAGCCGCACGCACCGCCATCGGCGCAGGAACCGGCAACGGTGACGTGACCCTGGCCGGTACGCAGAGCATCACGAACAAGACGGTTTACGCCTTCGGCAGCCAGTTCGACGCTGGCAACAGCGGCACGACCAAGACCATCAACTTCGCCAGCGGGCAGAAGCAACTGATGACGCTGACAGGCAACTGCACCGTGACGTTCAGCTTCCCCGGTGTGGGCAACTATCAACTGATCTTGAAGCAGGACGCGACAGGTAGCCGCACCGTCACCTGGTCCGGGGTGTCGCTGTTCGTCGGCTCCGCGTCCGCGCCCACCATCAACGCCACGGCCAACGGGTTCACCATCGTGTCCGTCTACTGGGACGGCACCAGCGCGTGGCTGTCCGCAGCGAGGGTGAACGCATAATGCCGACCGTCAACCTGTCCCTGACGTATCAGAGCCTGGTCACGGGCACAGCGACCAACCCGGCGAACGTCTACTCGGACGACAACGCCGTGGCGTCCTACACCTGGTCGGGCACGTCGGGGCAGATCACGGCGCGCTACGCCACCAACTTCGCCAGCGCGGTCCCTGCAGGTGCGACGGTTACCGGCTACCGGTTCCTGATCCGTTGCCGCAAAAACTCGGCGGGTGCGGTGTACCCCGTGCCTTACCACCGGTGGGGCACGTCAGGTGGCGGCAGCACCATGGCCGACCACGATCTGACCACGGTGGAAGAGCAGTATGCATACCCTCCAGGTGGGGGGTACTACACGGTATTCCCGTCCGACTGGAGCACCATCGACTTCGGCATGACGTTGACCCCATCCGGGTCAATCACGGCTGAAGTCGATCAGTTGACAATCGAGGTCAACTACACCGAGGGCAGCACCCTGCCGTTCGGCTTCATGTCAGAGAACTTCTGAAAGCGAGAGCATGCATTACCGCCAAGACTTTGAAGACCCGCAGGGAGCATTGAACCGCCGAGGCACTGACCCGGTGGTCGAGATGGTATTGCACAAGGTAACGAAAATGGAAGCGGCAATGGACAAGGTGGCCGACGCGCTCACCAAGTTGGCGATTGTTGAAGAACGACAAAATGCCGACCGCGCTGCACTTGAACGGGCTTTTGCGGCCATTCAAAAATCAGACGAACGGTGTGCGGAAACGCTCGACCGCGTGATGGCAAAGATTGAAAAGAACGACGCCCGCCTCGATCAGCTTGAACAAGCTGCGCCCATGCAGCAACAGGTTGCCAAGTGGGTGACGACCGCACTGTGGGCTGCCGCAGCTGCTGCCACGATGTACGTGGCCAAACATGCTGGACTGGTGGGGTGACACATGGCCGACTTCCTGCCCGCGTTTGAACGCACCCTCATCAATGAGGGCGGCTACAAGCTGACCGACATCAAGGACGACCGGGGTGGCCAGACCTATGCAGGCATCGCCCGCAACGCCTGGCCACGCTGGGCAGGGTGGAGTTACATCGACCAAGGCACCACGCCGCCTGCTGACATGGTGCGCTCGTTCTACAAAACGAACTTCTGGGACCCGCTGGGCCTGACCGCCATCAACGACCAGCGAGTCGCGCATAACCTTTACGACTTCGCTGTCAACGCTGGCGTGGGCACGGCGGCTAAGCTGGCGCAGATCGTCGTCGGCACCACGCCCGACGGCAAGATCGGGCAGATGACCACGGCGGCCATCAACCGACACAACCCTGATCTGTTCATCGCCCAGTACGCCATGGCCAAGCTGGCGCGGTACGAGCAGATCGTCAGCCGTGACCGGAGCCAGCAGAAGTTTCTGCTGGGCTGGGTGCGGCGCGTCCTGAAGGAAGCAGCATGAACCCCTTGGTGTTCGGCGGTATTGTCGAAGCGGTTGGCAAAGTGGCCGACGACCTTTTCACAAGCGACAAAGAACGGCTGGAGGCCGAGATCGAGATGCGCAAGCTGGACCAGGTGATTGACCTGGGCCAGATCGAAGTCAACAAAGTCGAGGCCGCATCATCGTCCACGTTCGTGGCCGGGTGGCGGCCAGCCATCGGGTGGGTAGGGGCGAGCGCCATGGCGTACCAGTTCCTGCTGTACCCGCTGCTGGTGTGGTGCTGGAGTCTGATGCAGGCCAAGGGCTGGGTGCCTGCCGACCTGCAGCCCCCTCCCATGCTGGACACCGAAGCGCTATGGGTGATCCTGTCGGGCATGCTGGGTATCGCTGGCATGCGAAGTGTCGAGAAGGTCAAGGGCGTGGCCCGCTAACGCCTCGCAGCGGTCAACTCCCACTCATCGCGGCACGTCACACTGCACCAGCGTTGCGCGTCGCTGGTGATCTCGTCGCACCACAGGCACCGCCAGGTTGGGACTGGGCCGGGCGGCTTCTTGTGACGGGCCGCCTCCAGAATGTAGCGCTCGGCTTCTGCATCTGCGCGGTCAGCGTCGTCCATCAGTAGAGTCCTTCCAAGTTGGGCGGCATGTAGAACGGGCCTTTGGCGATCTTGCCGTTGGCGTCTTTGATTGGTTCACCGTTCGCATCGAACTTGCTCCAGTTCGAGCAGTCCACAGCGGTGTACGCCTTGGGTACGTCCATGCCCGCACGGTAGCCAGCGCCCACGGCGGTGACGATCTGGTCGGCCAAGCTGTCCAGAAACTCCTTGCGGTCGTGGATCGTGGCGGTGGCGTCACCGGCTTTCAGTGCGCGGGCGATCTCGGTCAGCGACTCGAACGCACGGGTGTGCATGATGGTCGCGCCTTTGATCTCCAGCACCTGCAGCATCTCGACAAACTCCTCGATGTGGACGCCCAGTTGCACGTCAAACGCACGCGAGTCGGGGGCGGGGCAGGCACGGCGGTGCCATTCGTGTGTCCAGTTCAGGCTCATCGCGTCACCCCTTCCAGCCTGTCGGCCACCAGCTTGGCGTAACCGGCGATGTCCACCCAACTGTCCGCGTAGTCGGGGTCGCCGTTGACGATGCGGGCCATCTTGTGGCAAATCATCTCAAGCGCTTCCACCTGGTCGGGTGCCAGGCTGCTGCGTTGGCGGCAGTTGAACAGCGCTTTTTTCATATCTTGCGCCACGGATGCGTGCTTTATGAAAGCACCGTACCGTTTGCCGCGTTCGGCCAGTACTCCGTCCACGTCGGTGGGTTTGCCGCTCGCCCACTCGGGGGTCGGCCAGGTTTCCATGCTCATTTTTTGCCTTTCAAGTAGTCCAGCAGGATGTCCTGCACATTGCGCTTTGACGACCGGCGAGCCATGACCAACTCGTCGATGGTGTTGCGCGCCACCAGGTAGTGTAAGAACACCGGCCTGTCCTTCCCGGCCTGAAGCTGGCGCATCGGCCCCACGCGCTCCAGTGCCTGATCGTGGTATTCGAGGTTCCAGTCCTGGGCGAAGAACACGACGGTGTTGCAGTGGTACTGCAGCCCGTCCACGCCGTGGCCCATGCTGGCCGGGTGACCCAGCCACAGCTTGCCCTTGCCAGCCTGCGCTGCTGCCAGCCCGTCCACGGTGGACAGGTCCAGCGCGTCGGGGAACCGGCGCAGCAATCTCTCCCGGTCGCTTCGGAACTGGTATGACACCAGCAGCGGATCGTCGCCGGTCTGGTCGGCCAGTTCTTCCAGTGCGTCCAGCTTCTCACTGTGCACTTCCGCCCAGTTCTTGCCACCCTCCAAGTACACCGCGCCGTTGCACATCTGCAGCAGCTTTGCCGACTTCACGGCGGCGTTGGCAGCCTCCACCGGGCTGGACTCGATCATCGTGAACAGTTCGCGCTCCATCTCCCGGTACTTGATCCGGGCGGTGGGTGGCAGGTCCACCTCGATGATGTTGACAATCGGCTCCTGCATGTCGAACCAGTCGTGGGGGTCGAGCGTCAGACAGATGTCAGACAGCCGCTGCTGGATCTCCTCCTGCGCGTGGTCGTAGGCCGCCCACTGGTGGAAGTTGCCAGCCTTGACCTGTCGGAACCATCGGTTTTGGAACGCGCTGAACGTGCGACCCAGGCGCTGACCTGCGTCCAGGAACCACGTCTGCCCCCACAAGTCGGTCAGCCCGTTGCTGGCTGGTGTGCCGGTCAGGTTGACCCAGCGGGTCACGTGCTTGTGCGCCACCTTGGCCAGTGCTTGCGCCCGCTTGCCACCCTGGCGCAGCCGAAAGGATTTTAGCAACGTGCTTTCGTCCGCTATCACAGTGCTAAACGGCCAGCGGTCGCCCAACGTCTCGGTGAGCCAAACCAGATTGTCGTAGTTGGTGGTGTAGACCGGCGCGGCGCGGCGCAGCGCGGCCTTGCGCTCGGCCACCGTGCCCACCACCGGCACCACGTCGATGTCACGCAGGTGGTCCCACTTGTGCGCCTCGTTGGCCCAGGTGTCACGCGCCACGCGCAGCGGGGCCAGCACCAGGGTGGGGCGGTCCTCGCCCACAACGTTGTGCAGGTGGTCGAGGAACGTCAGCGCCATGACACTCTTGCCCATACCTGGCTTGGCGAAGATGGCAGAACGTGGGTTGTTCGCCATGTGCGCCATCGCCAGCGGGTGGTACGGGCGGGGGGTGAACTTACGCCGCATCCTTGTCGGCCTTCTTAAACGTGGGCAGCGGTGCCCAGTGCGTATGTGTTGACTTCGGAGAATACGGGCCGTAAACAGCCACGCCGAGTCGGTCGTCAATC
>JACCDR011654488.1_pt1 | contig 15374 bp, 28 predicted proteins | sample 7446431 | NCBI WGS metagenome assembly JACCDR01 (sample SAMN15323443, study PRJNA562643) | freshwater metagenome | isolation source: river surface water | place: USA:Blue River Watershed | collected 2017-08-17 | reverse complement strand
GCTTGGAGCGCGTCTTCCATGTCGATCTGCTGGCCCATCAGGCGACCGCCTTGTCCGCGAGGTCCCGGTACCGGTGGAGGAGATCGGTGTTGTTGAGGAACGGGTGCTGCGGGAAGAACGACCAGTGCGACACGATCGCGTTGCCGCGGAGGATGTTCGGGACACCCTTCGCGACCGGCTGGTGGATCGTGTGCCAGCTCTCCTCCTCATCAGGGACGAGGACGCCGGGCTGTTCGAGGGCGGCGTAGTCCTCGCCGCGGGATGCGAAGCAGGACACGGAGAACTGGGTGCCGGGCTGGATGGGGAAGTCCTGGTACAGGTACAGGTCTTCGACGCGGCCGCGTTCGATGTGGTCGAGGAGCAGCTCGTGGAGCTTCACCGCGAAAGGCCCGTTGGCCCAGCCGACGGGGTCCATGCAGTACGGGGCGACGGCACCCCACTCCATCGGGACCTTCTGGCAGGCCTGGAGGAAGTGGGAGCAGATCGCGTTGTTGAAGATGATCGGGAACACGGCGACGGGGGCGGGCATCTCGATGCGGGCCCGGACGAGGTTCTCGATGGCTGCTTCGTGGATGTAGACGACGTCGTCGTCGAACCGCAGGTAGATGGCGTTGGGGTCGGTCATCTCCCGGTAGGCGAGCCCGGTGTAGCGCTGCTTGGGCAGGTTGCCGAGGTCGATTCCTTCGGGCCGGTGCTTGAGGTGGAACCAGTCGAACTGTGCGGCGAGTTCGTGGGCGTAGGCGATGTCGTCTTCCTGGCCGACCGGGTCCGTGTTGAGATACGCCCACGCCTCATCGATGAGGCCGCGCTCCACGTCCCGCTGGAGGTACTTGATCAGGATGCTGTACGTCCTGACTCGTCCATAAGGTGTCCAGGCGATCACGCGCTTACCGTCGATCATGTGTTGTCTCCTTCGTCAGGCGTTGTCTGGACAGGTGTTTCTCTGGCGCTCTCTCGGCGGCCTCCGGTCGGAACCGACTGGAGTTCCCTGACGCGGGCGAGGTTGGCGTCCGTGAGCCTGAACGGCCGAAAGCGGTGACAGACCGCGCAGCGCCCGTAGCCGTCGTGCTCCAGCACGGGCTGCTCACAGGTGCAGACTCCATGGGCCCGTTTGATGGCAGAGCAGTCGGCGTGGAACAGGCCGGGCTCGCCCTGCCACCAGCGGGCGCGTGGTCCGTCCCAGGAGTGGGAGTGGTTGACCGTGTCGCCCTTGGCGGAGCGCCCGCCACACCAGGCGCAGCGGGTGAGGAGGCGGCGCCGTAGCCGCTGGAGGGGACTGATCTGGATCTTCCAGTGGTGGACGTGGAGTTGCCACCGTTTGCCACGGCAGGTGGCGTCGTCGTAGCCGGACGGGTCGCAATGCCAAACCGTGATCATGCACGGCCAGTAGATGCCTCGCCCGGCGAGCACACCGTAGGGGGCGCCGATCCTCCAGCGGACGCCTTCCCTTGCCGCCTGCTTGGTGCGCCAGTCGGCGCGTTGGGGCCACGGGCGGCGGATCTCGAATGCGACGGTCAGCGGGTCATGCACGGCCAGTCTCCCCGCGACGAGTAGTGCGGTGCCGGGGCGGCCAGACGCCCGAATCGTCGGTCCACGGCAGGTCAGGGTGCAGGGAGCGGTACAACTCCACGCTGGCCGCATGCCACTCGCTCCGGTTGCCGGAGAGCTGGCCGGGGTGGACGCGCACGAAGTACAGCGGCGTCTCGACGACCGCGTACCGGGTGAGCCCGGCCTTCCACACGCGGATCCAGAACTCCCAGTCCTCCGCGCTCCCGTAGCTCCCCGGAAGGGTGGCCTTCGGGGAGTAGCCGTCCACCGTCTCCCACGTCGCCCGCGGGAACAGGCCCTTGTCGATGAGCGGCGGCCACACCGCGAAGTCAGCCAGCGTCGCGTCCGGCAACGAGGCCTGCACATGGTCGGCCTCCCCGAACTGCTGCGCGTAGGGGATCACGAAGTCCCGCCCGCCGTCCGCTTCGAGGGCGGCGACGCAGCGGGCGATGCACTCCGAGTGCAGCCGGTCGTCTGCGGACGCGGTGAACACTGCGTCGCAGCCGTCGTCAAGGGCCAAGGCCGCAGCAGCGTTCAGGCCGCCCGACCAGCCGAGACGCTTCCGGTTCCGCCGCATCCCGGCCCACAGCCCGGGGTGCTCCCGGAGCCATTCGTAGGTGCCGTCGTCGGACCGGTCCTCAGCGAGGTACGCGCCGGCCGGATGGGTCTGGGCCTGGATGCTGGTGAGCATCTCTTCGATCCACGGCCGCGCGTTCCGCACGGGGATGATGACGCCGACTTTCACGGCTGCCTCCGCATCGAGTCGAGTGTGGCGAGCACGCCGTCTTTCCATGGCATGCGGGGCGTCCAGCCGCGCACGCCTCGGACGGTGGTGTTGTCGGTGACGACGCGCTGGAGGTCCCCGGGGAGCCGTGCATCGTGAACGACGCGCTCATGCCCGAGGAAGGCGAGGAGACCGCGCAGGCTGGCCTCGTTTTCGGGTCCGCCGCCGACGTCGTAGGTGCGGCCGGCGTAGGCGTCGAAGTGCTCGACCTGGTCGACGAGGAGGCGGACGAAGTCGTCGACGTACAAGATGTCGCGGGACTGGGTGCCGTCGCCGTTGATGGTGATCTGTCTGTGTTCGAGGAACGCGCGGAGGAACCAGGTCACCCATCCTGCTTCGGCGCTGCCGTCTTGGCCGGGTCCGTAGACGGTGGATGGGCGGAGGATGATGTGCGGCAGTCCGTACAGGGTGCCGTACAACCGGAGGTAGTCCTCGCCGACCTTCTTGGACAGGCCGAGTGGGGCGACCTTTCCGTCGGCGCCGGGGTTGACCTTGACGCTGGATACGAACAGGACTGGGATGCCGCCTGCTTGGCGGGCGGTCTCTGCGACGTTGAAGGTGCCGACGGCGTTGTCGTTGAAGTCGGCGGCCGGGTCTGCGAGGGAGACGGCGGTGGAGCAGGATGCGCCGAGGTGCACGATGACGTCGGGTTCGCTGCCTGCGACGGTGAGTTGGAACAGGCTTAGGTTTGTGGTGGGTCGGCCGTGGCGTTTGTCTGCTGAGGCGACGGTGTGGCCGTGGTTTTCGAGGTGGCGGAGGAGGTGGCTGCCGATGAATCCGGCTGCGCCGGTGACGAGGATGTTCACCAGGCGCTCCCCGGTTCGTCACTGAGGGGCCGACGGATCCGCTCCACAAGGTCGGTGAGGTCGCCCTCGATGCGGGTCAGACGCTGCTTCGCCCAGTCGCGTTCGCGCTGTGCCTCGTCCCGCTCTTTGATCGCCTGCTCCAGTTTCCCCTTCAGCTCATCGTCAGCGTGCGCCCGGCGGATCGTCTGAATCTCTAGCGTCGCGGCAGCGGACAACTTGCAGTAGGGGCAGGGCTCGCCGTCCTCGTAGGCGTTGAGCACTGCGGACGTGTGCGCCTGGCAGCCCAGGCAGGTCATCTTGTTGCTCACCAGCCGACCGCCTTCTGCCAGGAGACGCGTTCGTTGAACTTGTCCTCGGCGAGGATCGCGACGAGCGCGGCGAGGAAGTGGGCTTGTGCCATGGCGGCTTCGTGCATGGCAGTGGTGAGATCACCGTGGTTGGCGGCGTCCTGGCGCTGGTAGTCGCTGGCGAGCATGCGTTCCTCGCCTTCGCGGTAGTGCTCGGGTCCGGTCACGACTCGTTCCCCGCTCCGTAGTCCGGCTCGCTGAACTCCCTGCCGTCGAGGCTGTGATGGGTGTAGACCCAACCGTCTGGGCGGCCCTCGCGCGGGATGACGCGTGAGCGCGGTCCGCAGGGGCACGCCTCGCTGAAGTCGTGGACGATGAGGTCGTCCAACGGCACGGCGTGCACCGCCGTGTCGCTTGTCTCCTGTGCCAGCCACTGTCCGCTCACCGGCTCACCTCCGCTTCGGCGGCCAGATGAAGACCAGCGCGCTGGCAAAACTCGGGAAGGGTCATCTCCCCGTCGAGGCGATCGCCAGTGTCGAAGTAAGCGACGGCCCCATCCGGGATCCGCGTCCACTGCTCGCTGTCCTCGGTGCCGTAAGCGTCGACGGTGCCAATGCCGGACCGGTAGCGCAGGTAGAGATATTGGCCATCGACGGTCCAGGCATTCCACTGGGAAGGAACGGCTGCGCAGGTCTCGACGACGCGGGCGAGGGTGAGCCTCATACCGTCACCTCTGCGGGCGCTTTGAGCGCGGCTTCCCACTGCACGTGCAGCGCCTGCATGATGCTGCCGGACGCCTCACCCCGCGCCGCCATCCCCACCCGCTGCCGCAGGACCGGGTCGTCAGCGAGCTGTTTCAGATAGCGGCCCCACTCGTGCTCGCGGCGGACGAGGAACCCGTTCTCCCCATGCCGGATCACCCTGCGGTACGGCTCGATATCGGAGGCGATCAGCGGAATCCCCAGCACGCTGGACTCCAGCCACTTGGTGGCGAACTTCGCCCGGTTGAACGGCGTGTCCCGGTACGGAGCGCACCACACATCGAACTCGCCCACCGCCTGCAAGTAGTGCTCGATCCGCTCCACCCAACCGAGCGCACCGATCTGCCGGCCCTTCAGCCCGAGCCCTATCGCCTGCTTCGCATCGATCCCCACCAACCGCACCATCACCCCACCGCCCGGGCGCGGGTACTGCGAGATCCGGTTCAGGGCCCGGACAGCCTCCGGCAGTTCGGCGACGGTGGACGCGGTGCCGGCCCAGCCGACGTACAGCGGCCGGCCGTCGGCCTGGTAGTCGCGGGGCTTGCCGAGGTATTGGGCGGGCAGTCCGTTCGGGATGACACGGACGTCGGGCGCGTAGTCGCGGAGCACGGCGGCGAGGGGTTCGGAGCAGCAGGTGACGAGATCAGCCAGGGCCATGTTGTCGGCGAGCCGCCGGAGCATGTCCTGGTCCCAGACGTGGGCGGCGGCCTGGTTGGTGGGGTCGATGTGGAAGTAGTCGTCGTCGAGGTCGAGGACGAGGCGTTTTCCCTGCTCTTTGAGGCGCTGCCACATTTTCGTGGGCCCGGTCTGGGCGACTCGGCAGCCGACGATGGTGTCGTAGGACTGCCAGTTTTGGGGGAGGCGGATGTGGTGGCTGGCCTGGTGGCCGAGCCAGGAAAGGCCCATGGCGGGCATGACGGCCCGGTACCAGGCTGACCCCGCCATGTCGGCGGACCAGAAGTGAACCCTCACTCGTCGTCCCCCCTGTCGTCGGTGACGTCCTCGCAGATGTGGCACCGACCGCACCAGCAGGTGCTCTCGTGGCCGCAGTCGAGGCTTGTCATCCAGAGGCCTCGGCCTCGGCCGGATACCCGGGCAGCCACGTCTCGGCGTAGTAGTCGACGGTCCGCCGGATGCCCTCGTCGAGCGGCACGAAGTCGGCGGCGGTCATGCCGATCTGCTGGAGCGTCATGGTGTCGGCGGAGACGATCGCGTTCGGGACCTCGCCCGGCCGCATCGGCAGGTGCTCGATCTTCACGGGTTCCTGGCCGGTGAGCTTGGCCGCGTACTCGGCTACCAGGCTCGCGATGTCGTTGACGGTGACGGAGGTGAGCGGGCCGACCTCGACGGGGCGCTCGGTGGGCCCGTGCTCGGTGGTGTGCTCCAGTGCTTGGACGAAGGTGCGGGCGACGTCTTCGACGTACACGCAGTCGCTGATCTGGGTGCCGTCTCCGTACACCTCGATCGGGGTCCCGGTGAGGGCGCGGCAGGTCAGCGCGGGAAGGATCTTGCGGACCTTGGAGGTGCCGTAGGGGGCGGCGATGGACTGGCCCGGCCCGTAGGCGTTTACGGGGCGGACGATGGTGATCTGGCCGCCGCGGTAGGCGTTGAACATGCGGACGAAGTCCTCGGCGGCGCTCTTGCTGATCGTGTAGGAGCCGGTGCCGTGGTCCCGCATCCAGTAGTTGCCGACTCCTGCGTAGACCGCGGGGAGCTTGTACTGGGCGGCGGCTTCGAAGACGTTGAGGCTGCCGAGGATGTTCGTCTCGGCGGACGGGCGCGGGTTGCTGATGGTCTCCTGGGTGCCGAGGACGGCGGCGAGGTGGATGATCCCTTCGACGTGCGCGGCGGCTTCGGTGACGGCGGTGGCGTCGCGGACGTCGCCGAGGAAGAACTCCTCACCGGGCGCGAGGTGCTGGCGGCGGTCCTGGTGGTCCATGACCACCACGCTGTGGCCGCGCGCGGCCAGCTCCCGCCTGATCCACGAGGCGATGAATCCGGTGCCACCCGTTACGAGGACCTTCATGCGCTGTTCTCCTTGGTCTCCTGGCGCACGTAGTTGGCGCCCTTCCAACTGATGACGTCACCGCTGGGGTCGGTGAAGATCTCGGGGCCGAGCGCGATGAAGTCGCCTGCCGTCTCGTGCGGGAACTTCGGGGTCGCTTGCTTGGCCTTCGCCACGTCGCGGATGGCGTAGACGATGCTGTTGGCGAGGAGCAGCGCAGCGATGATCGCGGTGATGGCGATGGCGGTGTTCACGGCTGCTCCTCGGTGAGGTCGCCGTCGGCGCCGATGACCAGGCGCCGAACGACGAGGGTGAGGTTGACCGTCACGAGGGACTCACCGAGAGCGAAGCCGTCGATCTTTACGACGGTGCCCCTGGGGGTGTAGACGGAGACGCCGTTGATGCGGACCTCGCGTGGCACGACGAGGCTTCCGGCGCCGTCCTCGGTGGGCTGGCTGCCGCTCGCGATGATTTCAACCACGGAAGCGCGGGGCTTGTCGGTCACGGCGTTTCTCCCCCGGTAGGCAGGATGTGGTCGCCTTCGACGCAGTGCGAGGACACGCAGCGGCCGACGGGCGTGGCACCGAGCGCGGCGCGGACGGCCCGCCAGATGACCGCGTTGCGGTGCACAGGGTCGGGTGGCAGGTACGGGCCCAGTGCGCGGATGTACTCGTACACGGCGTCGTAGGCGGGCTGCCTCGGGTCGAGGCGGACGGGGAGCACCGGGTTCAACTCGCCCTCGGTGGGCGGTTCCGGGTGGCCCTCGCTCGGCTCGCTCGTCGGAGGCTGTGGGCGGCGGGGGCAGGTGAGTAGGCAGCGGGAAACACCGGGGGAACCCGCGGCGTCGCACTCACAGGGGCCGCCGTCCGTTCTGCTGCCTCCCTCGGTCATCGGCTGCTCCGCGGCGGGTCGGGCGGGGCATTGGACCGGGGTGCCCCATCCGTCGGTGTGCGCCGCGCCGCCGCATTCCGGCCGCTCGCAGGCGGCGTTCATCGGCTGCTCCGGGCGGGGGCCGGGTAGGTGTAGTGGACTTCGCCGGGGTGTGTGAACGCGGCGAAGGCGAACAGGAACGCGAGCCCGGCGCAGATGATCCTCACGACTCGCCTCCCGCGTCGGCGATCTGGTCGCGCAACGGCGATGCGGTGGACGTGGGTTCGGCCATGGCGTGCTCCTGTGCGGGTGGTGTGCGGGTTGGCGCGGGCTTCTGGTGCGGCAGGGGTGCAGACCCGCACGGCCACACCCCTGCCACCGATCCCTGAGCCAGGATCTACCAGAACGATACCTTCGATTCAATGGCTACATGCACACTTCAGGCTACGATTCCAAGGTATCGACGGTGGTGAGGGAGAACCCGCATGGCCACAGGACCCCAGCGCTACCCCGGCGCCTCAACCACCCACTGGTGGCAAACCCAGTGGGGCGGCGACGTCATGGAAGTCAACGTCGCCGTACTGCACACCACCGAAGGCGTCGGCCTCCCCGACTACAACGGCGGCAGCATGGCGCCCAACCTCACCGCCGTCGCCAACTTCGCCAAGAAGCGCCTCGACTGGCACCAGCACTTCGACATCGACCGATCCAGCCGAGCCCTCGCCAACATCGCCGGCGGCGTCCAGACGAATACCCTCAACGTCACCCAGGTCGAACTGGACGGAACCTGCGACTACACGAAGCGCACCGCCTGGGGAAGCCGGGCTGCGGGCCGGGACTACATCTACTGGGGCGACCCGCCGGACTGGGCACTGCGGGACCTCGCCGACCTCCTGCGCTGGCTGAACGCCAACCACGGCGTCCCGCTGACCGGGCCGTCGGCGTGGCTCGCCTACGGGCCCGACACCCGGCGCCCTGGGATCACTCCCGCCTCCTACGGCGCATCCCCGTCCCGCATGAACTTCGCCCAGTGGAACGCCTTCAAGGGCGTGTGCGGCCACCAGCACGTCCCTGAGAACGACCACGGGGATCCCGGGTCGCTGCCGTTCGCCAGGCTCATTGCCCTCGCCAAGGGCCAGACCGTCCCCGAGGAGGACGACATGCCCACTGCCGCTGAAGTCGCCAAGGCCGTGCTCACCTACGACGGCGTCATCTTGGTGCCCGGGGCGCCGGCCACGAACCCGACGTGGACCCTGTCCTCGGTGCAGACGGAGATCCTCAAGCGGATCGACATGGTGCGCACCACGGAGGCCGCGCAGACCGCAGCGATCACCGCGCTCGCGGCGCAGCTCGGCAAGAACGTGGACACCGCCGCGGTGGTCGCCGCCGTACAGCAGGCCATCGCGGACGCGGTGGTCAAGGTCAGCGTCGACGTCACCGGCGCCGGAACCAAGGAGTCCTGATCATGTCGAACCCTCAACTCCCCGACGTAGAGACCGTGATGAAGACCGCGAAGACGTACGCGAAGGACATCGCCGAACGCGTCATCTGGACGTTCCTCGGCGGCACCACCGCCGTGGTCGTTGCCTCCGGCCCGGCGGACATGCTGCACGCCTCGTTCTGGCAGGCGGCCAGCGTGGGCGGTTTCGCGGCGGTGGTGTCTCTGGTGAAGGGCTTCATCGCGCGAGGGGTCGGCGCGAAGAACTCCGCCTCGACCGCGCCGGGCGTCTGATCCTGCCCGATGCGCGCGTCTTGGAGGTGGAATGGACGCCGCCATGGTCACGGCTCTCGCTGCTCTGACCGCGGCGCTGCCGACTGCGGCGGCGGCCATGTACACCGGACGCGGCGCGAACCGGGCGGCCCAGGAGGGCACCGCGGTGAATGGCTTCAGCAGCCTGACGAATGAGCTCCAGGAGGAGCGCAAGGAGTTGCGCGCCGAGCTGGCGACCGTGCGCGCCGAACTGGCCGCGGAGAAGGCGGAGAACACGCGCCTTCAGCTACTGGTGCAGCAGTTGGGCGGTACACCGTGACGGGCGTGCGGAGGCGGCGCGCGAGGACGCGGGCGCGGGCGTTGTGGGTGCTGGCGGTGGTCCTGTTCGTGGGCGGGGCGGTCGCGGTGGCGTGGCTGGTGATGGAACGGGACCGCCTGTATGACCGGCTGGCGAATGAGGCGGACTTGCGGGGCGAGGCGGTGTCGACGCTGGCGGGCGATGTGCGGGCGCTTCGCCAGCAGGTGAAAGCTGGTGGGGCAACGCCGGTGGCTCCGGACCCGACGAAGGCGGTGGAGGATCTCCCGGCTAGGGCGGAGGTGCCGGTGCCGATTCCGGGGCCGGCTGGTCCGAAGGGTGATGCTGGTAAGCCGGGGCCGTCAGGCAAGACTGGTGAGAGCGGCGCTCCGGGTTCGACCGGCCCGTCGGGTGCGGCTGGCTCTGATGGCGCGACCGGCCCCCAGGGGCCCGCTGGTCCTGTCGGCCCGCAGGGTGAGACCGGACCGGTCGGGCCCCAGGGTGAGGCGGGTGTGCAGGGCCCGTCTGGTCCGGCCGGTCCGGAGTGCCGTGAGGGCTATTCGCCGCAGGTGCCGTCCTACGACCCGGATGCCCTGGTGTGCCGCAAAGACGATGCCCCTGATCCGCAGCCCGGCAGCGGGAGCAACCTGCTCTCGGCCGGCCTCGATCCCAGCCGCCGCCAGTACGTATAGGAGACCCCGATGCCCTTTCCCGACGGCGTTGAGACCGTCACCGTCACGGCTGGAGATGCCGGTTACCGGACCCTCGACGGCGAACCGTATGCGGGGACGATCCGCTTCACGCCTTCGGTGTCCCGGGTCGTGTCGGCGGAGCACGGTGTGATTGCGCTCGGCCCGGTCAATGCCACGCTGTCCGCGTCCGGCGGCTTCACCGTGGGCCTGCTCGCCATTGACGCGGACGGCTTTGAACCGTCCGGCTGGACGTACCGCGTGGATGAGGAGTTCACGAACGCGCCGGGCCGTGCGTACAGCATCAGCCTCCCGGCCGCTGCCCCCTCCGTCGCGCTCCCGGCGCTCGCCGAGGTCGAGTCGACGGACGGCACCGTCTCGTCGCCGGCCGTGCTCTCCGTCAACGGGGAGACCGGAATCGTCACCCTTACCGCCGCTGAGGTTGGCGCCGACGCGGCCGGAACCGCGACGGCCGCCGTCGCCACGCATGCGGTGGCCAGCGACCCGCACGGCGACCGCGCCTACTCGGATGCCGTAGCCTCCGGCAAGGCCTCCACAGCGACACAGGTCATCGCCGGAACCGGGCTGTCCGGAGGCGGCACGCTCGCCGCGGACCGGACGCTGAGCGTGACGTATGGCACGGGCGCGGGGAGCGCGGCGCAGGGCAACGACTCCCGCATTACTGGTGCGGCGCAGAAGGCGGCGAACCTCTCGGACCTCGGCAACGCTGGTACGGCGCGCGGAAACCTCGGGCTCGGCGGGGCCGCGCTCCTCAACGTGGGGACCGCGGCGTCGACTGTCGCGGCCGGAGACGACTCCCGGATCACGGGCGCCGCGCAGAAGGCGCAGAACCTCGCGGACTTGGCGTCGGTCTCCTCGGCGCGCGCGAACCTTCGCCTGGCTGGCCCGTTCCCCGCGGACTACGGGGTGCTCTCCTGGTCCTACCCGCCGCCGTCCACGTCCTCCTCCGGCGCCGGCGCATCCGGAACCATCTACTTCATGCGGGTGCCGGCGCTCACCACGGCGCCGATCACCGGCGTTCGCCTGTTCCAGGTATCTGCGGGCTCGTCTCTTACGGCTGGCCAGTGTCTCGTTGGCTACTACGACGCGGCGGGGAACCGGGTCGCGGTCAGTGGCGACCAGTCGTCCGCGTGGATGTCGGGCGCCGTGCTCAACAAGGACGGCGCGTTCACCGCCCCGTATACCCCGGTGGTCGGTGACTACTGGGCGGCGATGCTGTTCAACGGGTCGACGGGGCCGGTGTGGTGTAAGGGTCCCCCGGGCGGAATGATCAACGCTGGTTGGTCGTTCGGTGCGCCGTATCCGGCGATGTCCAGTGCTGGCGGGCAGACGAGTTTGCCTGCTTCGGTGAACTACAGCTCGCTCGGGTTTTCCGGCTCAGCTTTCTGGGCGTCGACCTACTGAGAGGCAGTCGCATGGCTATCCCTGAAACTCGGCCGGTTGTTGGTGATGTCCGCCCGTATCCGGTTGATATCGGTGCCCCGTGCAAGATGTGCGGTTCCGAGATCCGTGGTGATGACGGCCCGTTCACCTACTGGGACGCGCACGTTGAGTGGCACCAGTGGTTGTGGGATCAGTTGAACCCGCCCGCCTCGCCGTAGCCGTGGCGCGACGACGCCCGCGTTCCCTTTCCTGTTTCGGCTGGGAACACGGGCGGCCGGCCTCTGGGATGGCGGTAGGTCAGAAGTTGCCATTCGACAAGATCTCGCCCGCTTTGTCGTACACGGTGACCAGGCCGTTCTCCGACTTGTAGCACGACGCGAACGCCGACGCGATCAGCTTGCCGTCCGATGCGTGCGGGCCGATCAGACCGCCTGTGTAGTCGGTGAACACCTCGGCGGAGTCGAGGATGTCGTTCTGTTTGTCCGCGCCGGTCACCTTGGTGACGTGCTTGGCCGCGGTCTTCTCCGTCGCCGTGCCGCTCTTCGCGACGCAGTCCTTGAACTGGTCAGCCTGGCTCGTGGCGGGCTCATCCTCCGCGGCGTCCTTAGCCGGAGTGTCCTCGGCCGGCTTCTCGGCCTTGGTGGTCTCGTCGGCGCTGACCGTGGTGTCTTTGCTGCTCGTGTCGGAGTCCCCGCCGGTGGCGGCGCTGATGATGCCGCCGACAACGAACAGGCCCACGATCCCGGCGCATCCGAGGCCGACGATCTTCCCGGCCCGGTTCTTCTTCGGCGGGGACGGCGGAGGAGCGCCCCACCCGGGCTGTTGTTGCGGTCCGCCCCATCCCGGCTGCTGTTGAGGGTATTGCTGGTGTTGCGGCTGCTGTCCCCATCCGGGCTGCTGCGGGTACTGCTGACTCATGGATCCCCCCATGTGCGATGTGCGTGCGATGGGGGACGTTATCCGATGTAGGTGCAGTGTGAAGTGATCCGGGGTGGTTCTGTTACGAGCCTGTGAGGAAACAGTGAAGGCCGTGACTGTTTCCGCTGTTCAGAGGGGTTGCGATTATGCAATCGTTGGCCAAAGCCTGATAGTTCACGGGCCTGTCACGGAGGCCGCGCAGCACCTAATCGAGGATCCCGAGCGAGGTGTCGGGCCGGCAGAACTGGCATGGCTCCATGACCGACTGTCCGTCGATGCGGTCTCGGAGTCCGATCCGGGCTTCGGTCTCGTCGACGGGCATGGTGCGCTGGTGGGGCATCGTGCAGGCGGCTCGGTGGATGAGTGCGGGCTGCGGCGCTGTGGGGTGTTTCTTGGGTTCCAGTTTGTATCCGGTGGGCTGGTCGGTCTCGACCGGTGTGGGTGGAGGGTTCGGCCTGGCTGCTGGCGCTGGTTGCCGGTCGGCCGCGGTGAGGGCTTGGCGGACGGCGTCGCGTTGGAGGCGTAGGTAGATGCCGATGGTCTCGGTTTCGGCGATCTGCTGTTCGAGGTGCGCGAGGATCACCCGGAGGCGGGCGGGATCAGGCGGCAGCTCGGACATGTGTTCGAGTCTAGGGGGTGGGTGTGGATGATGCCGAGAGGTACGCGGTGCCCGTGGTCCGGGACGGCCGGCCCGTGGTGCGCGGCTGGTGGGGGAGTCTCGCAACAGCTGAGCGGAAGTACCGGTCATGGATCGGGCAGCACACGGGCGCCCGGGTCGTGCTGTCGGATGAGGCCGAGGGCCGGGTTATCCACAGCTGGCCGGACGAGGCGTGACCGTCTGCCATCCTGGGGCGCATGGACCAACCGCCCGAGCCCAGCGAGAAGACAGTCACAGTGTCGGTGGACACGGCGGGCTGCATCGACGGGCTATGGAAGGCGCGTGCCGCGCTGCTGTTCGGCTGGAACCCGGACCTCGTCGACCTCGATGACGACCTGGACATTCTCTACAGGGGGCAGTTGTGAGCTACCGCCCGTACCCGAACGTCGACTGCGCGCTGGCGCAGGTGGGGCGTGGCCGACACCCCGCACCGCTGTCCGAGATGCAGCAGCATCTGGCGGAGGGTGCTCGCTCGGCCCTGGCTGGGGTTGGCCGTGGGGCGCGCCCCTTCGTCGAGGCGCTGAGGCAGGTGCGGGTGAATGCACCATCCGTGAACCTTCGTTCGGACGCGGAGCGGGCGGCCTGCGGTATCCACATCTCGGTGATTCGTGCCGCCGAGTGGCGAGCCCGCAACGCTCTGCCGGTCGACGAGTACCGCTTGTCGACGCGCTGATCCCGCGTTGTCGGTGGCCGCGGTTACGCTGGCGTGTGTCAGCTTTCAGCCCGCTCTGGCTGGGTGCGCTGTGGCCCTGCCCGTACAGCACCGGGCAGGGCACTCAACTCTCGGGAACAGGCGCGTACTCTGGCGACAGGGGCGTCCCGTGCGCGACTGATCAGCGTGCGCCCAACGGGCAGCGGTTTACAGGGAAACAGGTAGTGCTGGACCTTGGCCGCTGTCGCTGTCCGATGGCGGGACCCGGACAGCACTACGCCGCTTCCACCATCTCGGCGCGTACCGCGTCCGCCCACTCCGCGTACAGGCGTTCCAACGCCGCCCGGCCCTCGCCCGTCAGCCGCACACGCGGGTCGGCCCACAGCGCGCGAATGGCCGCGGTCACGACGGCAGCAGACCGTACGGAACCAGGGCCCGGGGAATTGGGGGACATGCCCTCAGCCTAACGAGCGGGACCCCCGAAACACGCACGGCCCACCCCAGAAAAACGGGCGGCACCACACAGGAGAAGGCCCCCACGGACCGTAATCCGTAAGGGCCTTCCCAAGTACACCACCGGCCGACGGGCGTACCGTTCCAAGTGTCGAAGCAAGGAACGGAGACCAGTATGGCCCACCCCACCGACACCGCCGAGTCCAACGGACAACGCCTCGCCCGACTCCGGACACGCCACCGCTGGACACAGCAACGCCTCGCTACGGAATCCGGCTACTCCCTGCCCGCAGTCAAGGCCTTCGAGCAAGGCCGCCGCAGCCTCGACCGGCCCGCCGTCATCCTCGCCTTCGCGCAGGCCCTCGACTGCCACCCCACCGAAATCACCGGAGCCCCATACGTGCCCATCCAAACCGACCGCGACGGGCAGCAAGCCGTCGCCTCGGTAGCCGCGGTACGCCGCGCCCTCATGCGCCACGGCCGCCCGGCCCGGCCATCCGAGGCCGAGGCCGCAGCCGTCGATCTGCCCAGCCTGCACCTGCGCGTCACCGAAGCCAACGGCTACCGGCAGGCCGCAGCCCTCAACAAGTCCGGCACCCTGCTGCCCCCACTACTGCGCGACCTTCAGGTCGCCGCCGAACTCACCCGCGGTGACGAACGCCGCGACGTCTACAGCCTGCTCGCGTCCGGATACGAGTGCGCCATGCAGTACCTGTACAAGCTGGGCCACTCCAGCGATGCGACTCTCGCCACTGAACGCGTCGTCTGGGCCAGCCGCGAGACCGGCAACCCGCTCCGCGTACTCGCCGCCCACTGGTATGACGCTGGCGAGTTCCTCACCATCGGCGAGCACGACGAGGCTGGCGCCATCATCGACGACGCTCTCACCGAGCTGGGTGCCATCCACTCCCCGGGCCCGGAGGCGGTCTCGCTCAAGGGCGCGTTCCACTTGAAGGCGTCGCTGAACCTGGCGCGCGCCACGGACACGAAGGGCGCGATCCGCCACCTCGGGCACGCGCAGCAGGCGGCCGATGAACTGGGCGAGGACCGCAACGACTGGCAGATGCAGTTCGGTCCCACGAACACGGCGCTGTGGTCGGTGAGCCTGCCCGTCGAGATGGGCCGCGGGAAGGACGCTGTGACCCGCGCCGAGAAGGTTCGGCTCCCGGCTGACTATTCGCGTGAGCGGCACTCCCACTTCCACATCGACCGCGGGCGCGCCTACTTCTACAACGGGCAGCGTGAGCAGGCGGTGGCCGCGTTCCTGGATGCGGAACGGTTGGCGCCGCAGGCGACGCGGGCGCACGCGGCTGTGCGGGAGACGGTGGGCACGATGATCCGTACTCAGAAACGTGGAGAGCTGGTCGAGTTGGGGCTCCGACTCGGCGTCGTGTAACCCCGGAAGGGATACAGTCTGTAGCCCTTCGGTAACCCCCTGGCCTCTAGCGTCGGTTGAGCAGCGCAAACCGCACCGGTCAGGGGGTTCCGTATGCCAAGCAGCAGCGTCCATGAACCAGGCTCAGCCCAGGCGCT
>JACCDR012634912.1_pt1 | contig 15376 bp, 16 predicted proteins | sample 7446431 | NCBI WGS metagenome assembly JACCDR01 (sample SAMN15323443, study PRJNA562643) | freshwater metagenome | isolation source: river surface water | place: USA:Blue River Watershed | collected 2017-08-17 | reverse complement strand
GTTGTTGGAATGATACCACTTGCCGGAGTTTCTGCTCTCTGGGGACCACTTGCGTTTGCTATTATGTTTGGCCTTATGTTTGCGATGATCCTTACGCTTATCGTGGTACCGGTCCTCTTCTATAGATCACCAGGAAAGCTCGCCCGCTAGCGGCTGTCCGCGGATGACCACTCATAAAGCGCGACGGCAGTTGCTGCCGACGCATTGAGAGACTCGCTTGATGGATTAATCGGCACGCTTAAGAGAAAATCACAGTGAAGGCGTGTTTTTTCACGCATCCCCTCACCTTCATTACCGATAATGAGAACAGACATCTGGTCAAAAGAGGCATGAGGAAGCGTTGTCGTGCCTTGCTTATCTAAGCCATAAATCCAAAACCCAGCTTTCTTCAATGAAAGAAGGGTTGAATTAATATTACCAATTCGTACTAATGGCACATGAAAGACTGCCCCTGAAGACACCTTGGCAGAGGCTCCTGTAATTTTCACTTCATGGTGTTCAGGGATAAGCACTGCAGACACATTAAACGCGTGAGCACTTCTTATAATTGCACCAACATTCTGCGGATCTTCTAGTTCGTCAACAAGCAGGAATAGTTTTCTTAGCTCATTCTTCTTAATAACTTTCTCTAGATCTTGATATAAGAGACGCTCTTCGATGAGCGCAGCAACACCTTGATGATTAGCCTGAACCCCCAGATGATATGAGAGCTCTTTAGCGCTACACGTTTCAACGGGTATGGAGAGCGTGGCTGCTTTCTTTGCAATTGCTAAAACATCAGCGTTGTCCTTTGTGATAAGAATGCGGCGAACCAGCTCTTTTGCATTCCTCGTGAGAAGTGCTTCATTTATTACGTTTACTCCGTATACAAACATATAATTTTAGTATTTTGCAATATATGCTTCGATACTACCATGTTTTTTGACCGCGTGAGACGTCATGTACCTCACTGCTCCAAAGACTGGTCGTCTAAACCATGGTCGATCATGTAACCCTCCAATAGCCCACGCGCAGCCGACATAGCCATTTGGGTCGCATCCATCAAGCTCGTAAGTGTCATTTAAGTCGACCGCTATGTGCATCGCCTCTTCTGGACTCTCTGTCCACTCAAGTATTTTCTTTGCCCAGTACATTCTCATGTAACCGTGCATCTTTCCTGTGGTAAGAAGTTCACGTTGAGCTGCATTCCATAATTCATCATGAGTTTTTGCTGTTGCGAGTTCGTCTCTTGTATAGATGTAGTCTCTACTGTCACCTCTTGCTTGCGTGAGTGTTTCTTTTGCCCATGACGGAAAGCCATTGAAATTGTCGTAGTTGTCGTTATAGAAGCAAAAGTTCTCAGCAAGTTCAGCTCTAATAAAACACTCCTCAATAAAAGCCGAAATATCGGTTTGATCACTTCCAGAACCATTTTTAGATGGCTCGATGTGAAGTGCGAGCTTGCTACCTAAATGTTTCTCAAGTTCGAGCAAAATACGTCGTCGAGAAAGGGACCCGCGAGAGATGTAAACACTAAGCCCACTTTGTCTATTTTCGTGAATTATGTTTCTTCTCAGTGCGTATCCTTTAAGTCCTTCACTAAGAAAGTGTTGTAGTTGTATGAGTGCTGCAGATTCACCGACTTTAACAGATACAATCTCCCCGACACTTTCGTCGCATTCAGGAGTAATTGTGTGCCAAAGTATAGCTGGGTGTTCCAGGCTCGAAAGTGTGTGCGGCATAGCTGTTATCTTTTCGTGTGGCACAAGAAAATGAGCTAGCTTATGGAAGAGCTTTGGACGAATAGTTCTTGCAGCAAACTCTGCCTTAGTGGATGCTTCCCAGACGGGAACTACATTGTGTGTGTCGACTTCATCCCACGGAGTATTAATCTTATGAAGTCTTTGTGCGAGGCGCGCTTTCCACCTTTTACTGAAACGAAGAGGTAGCACATCGGTTACTAGATGGAATGCTTTAGTTTTGCAAAGTAACTCGTAGAGGGCATCATCTTCTTTTCCGTGAAGAATTATAAGTGCGACAGATAACTTCCTTAGGCCGCTTTCCAGCTCTTTCAAGGCCTGTAGATGATAGTTGTACATTCTTCTTGTTGCTCCTGTGTGTTTTGGCCACAAACATACGGTAACAATGAGGGGTTTCTGAAATGTAAGCGCTAAAGTTTGTGCGTGGTGAAGCGCATCATTGTCATTTAGTCTAAAATCTCTACCTAAAGCACACACTACAGGGCCAGGACTCAGGGTTGGTGGTAAAGGTGTAACGATTCGTCGTATGCGCTCTTCTTGAACCATATCAAACTTTAATAAAGAGAGTTTGGTTGAAGCCGCCAACTCCAACGTTTGTGTATGAGTTATCACCTTTCATGAATTTTATGTATGGAAGGCAGTGTAGACACCCTTCCTCGCCCCGTTGGCAGAAAAACTCCTTCTTCTCTCTCGCTTCTTTTACTTTCCTTGCCTGGTCAAGGACTGCTCGGTGAGCTTCATCTTTATCTGGAAGCTCTTTCTCTACCATGGTATCTGTCTCGAGGTACCAGTAACTCGCTTTCGACACGTTTCGTTTCTGGAGTGCGTTACAGAGGAGCAGGTACATAGGAAGCTGAAGCGATGACTCAGATTCCTCTCTTTTTCCAGTTTTGAAGTCAACAATATGTAGAGTGTCTGTGTCAGGAAGGTACTCTATCCAATCAATGAGCCCATTAAGAATAATATTGTCATCCTCACTAAGGTAGAAGTTTGGGTTCATTTCATTTCTTGGCAATCGGATTCTCTTATTCACAAGAAAACGAGGGTTCTCTTTGACGTTTTCAATCATTTTTTTGCCACGGTCATAAAACTCACCTTCTTGTTCTTTACTGAGAAAACCTCCCTTTTCTCCGCGAACTTTATCAAAACTTTCGTCATACCAGGTGAGCAAATCTTTTTTGTTAAGTCTCTCTTCAGCGCTGAAGTCTCCAAGTCCTTCCAGAACTTCATGAACTGCAATACCAAGTGACATGTGGGGAGATACCAATGACATTTTACGGCCAGTGTTTGGGTCTTTGAAGACGTTGTGAAGGTAGTACAACTGCGGACACTTAATGTAATCAGAAAGTGAAGAATGTGAGATCCAGACAGCTTTGTACTTATCAGGCATACTACATCAATTATATCACCTAGCTGATCTTCGAAATCGACTCCTCAAACATCAGTATTCCCCTATAGTTTTTCTCAAAATCTTGCGTGTCTGGAAAACCAAGAGAGGTAATAAGTGTATACACGCCCTCAAAGAGCTTCCTTGCCTCCTTGAGATCTTTATCTGTTGGTACAAGTTCGAGCTCGACATTATCCTCCACAAAATAGAGTGACAACTTATGAACTGGAGTTTTTCGGTAACTTGAGCTCTCTGAAAGTAAGATGTGATAAAACAGTAGTTGAAGCTTATAAAAGTGAAGCTTTATTTTTTCATAATCTTGCAAGCCGACTTCATCAAAGCTTGTGTACGATGAGCCAGTCTTGAAGTCAACAACCTGGTAGCCGTCACTAGTTGTTTTTAAGTAGTCAATCTTTCCTGTAATTCTAGCGTTTCCGACCATCACGCCTTCATGCTTAAAGTCAACCTCAACCAGGTCTGAACTCTCAAACGTCCGAGCGTGCTTAGCGTAAAATGTGCCAAGCGTCTTTTCTCCTCGGGTGAGAAGTTTCTTGTAGCTTAGTTCGTCTAGTCTTGCTCTATCGAGCACCCTTTTGAAGGCTGAAAGAGAGTTCTCTAAAGAAGGAAGCTCTTTCTTGTTTATCTTTTCTCGCACGAGAAGTTCTATGCCCTTATGAATCGCAGAACCGAAAACACTGCTCTCATTCATTGGCTGTGGAAATCGTAGTAAATTTTGCATCAGAAAGTACTCTGGACCACCTTCAGGAAGGTTGAGGAAGTTCTGCACATGCGTTACCGGCATGACATAATCTTTAACAAATGGCTCAAGAAGAGACAACACGTTCTTCGGTAGAGGTGTTGAGTTGGTCTCGCCGGTGATCAATCTTAGTGCGTTCTCTTTACTGTGGAGTGGCTCTAGCACTGGAAGCTGTAAGTCAAGTATATAGCGCAGAGGGGCGTCACTTGTAAATATGTGTATGCTTCGTTTGGCTCTAGTGAGAGCGACATAAAGAAGCTTTATAAAGTCGTCTTCGTTGTCTCCAACTGGTGCGACGAGTGGCTTAACTGCAAGCGGAAGTGGGACAAGGTTTGTTCTCTTATTTTTAGTCCAAATAGAATCATTTGTGGCGAGAAGGTATACAGTGTCAAATTCTAGCCCTTTTGCCCCGTGGGCAGTCAGGAGCGACACTTTAGCTTTAGTAGATGCGGGAGATTTTCGCGACAGTGTAAGCCCGTGGCTTTTATACATCTCTACAAAGGACTCAACATGTGACAGTGTAAGGATCTGCCCATCTCGATACTCACGCAGGCTCTCGATAAAAACATGGAGGCTTTCTAAGAACTGTAAGTAGTGGTAGCCGTCCTCGCTCCTTGCTTTTGCGCCGAAATGGTAATCTTTGAAGCCGCTTATTTCCATAAGCTTGTGAAGAGCTTGCTCAAGCGGTAGATTAGCTGTCTCTTCAACAAGAAGGTACATCTTTGTAGCAAATGTTTTTAACTTTTCATTATCGATACTCGTGAGGGCTTCTGTCCAGGTGAATCCATGTGCTTTAGCGTAAAGAGATAGTTTGATAATGTCTTCGCCGTCTATGTTGTTATAAGGAAGTGCGAGTAGTTTTGGAAGAAGAAAATCCTTGTTCTCACTTTTACTTGTAAGTGAAGTAATATATTGTGTGTAGTCTATTAATTCACAAATATGCGGATCGTCGAAAACATTATCCTTTCGACTGTAGGAGTAGGTAATTTGAGCGGTGTCGAGGTGCGGCAGAAGCGCTACAAGCTCCCGATGGTTACGCGCGATTATTGCTATTGTGTCGTTTTCTTTTTGAGACACCTGTAGATGCGCTACAAGCGCTGCACATTCTTCTTCCTGAGTCTCGGTGTGGGTAAGAGTAATCGCTCCAGGCTTGAGTGAACGGTTTGATTGGCTTAGTGTCTTGTTTAGCTCTTTAACAGACTTCTCAAGTCTGTCGACTCCTTTTACCACCACCCTTCTTGAAAGCTCTAAAATGTCGCTTGTTGATCTGTAATTATCTGTAAGAACGATAAGCTTTACTTCTTTGTAAAGCCTCTCCTTAAAGTGGAGCATGGTACTTGTGAGTGCTCCTTGAAATTTATAAATTGCTTGATCGTCATCTCCAACGGCGCAGATATTTGGTCTACCCTCATGCATCGCTGAACTCGTAAGAGAGACAACGAGGCTTAACTGAGCATCGTTGGTATCTTGAAATTCATCTACCATTATATAGCGGAAGCTTTCTTCGAGTTCGGCCCGTAAATCAGCATGGTTTTTAAGTGCCTCACGGACCGTGAGTATCATGTCATCAAAATCAAAGAGCCAACGTCTATGAAGTTCATCGACATAGTTCTCGTAGAACTCTGAAAAAGCAAGTAATTTTTCACGGTCCCTTGTGTCTTTGGTGATTAATTCACCAGAGTCTGTTACTGCCAGGTGTGTTTTCTTCCAGCTAGAGACGGGTTCCGTAAGATTAATCTCTTCTGCATTATTTACCGCTTGTCTAAGTGTTGCAGCAAGTGCAAGTGACGACGTCGAGCCTTGCTTTTGTAGCTGGGCGACAACCTCATCAAGATCACATAACGTTTTGATGCTTAATCTGCCTTTTGGCCAGTAGGTCTGAATAATTTTATCTATTTCCACCGCCTCTTGCACAAGAGTTTCGGTGAGAGAGCGCCATTCATCTTTCGTGAACCCTGATGATTTAACATGATTTATACGCGCAATTAAATCTCTAAGATAAATGTAGCCACGCTCCGGATGGTAAGCTCCAAACGGATGTTTATGGGGAAGGCTACGCACTATATATTCAATGATTTCTACCTGACGTAATTCGTCTAACGGTTCATACGAGGCGCCTTCAAAAAAGTACTCTCCATAACGGTTAATTACATGAGTGCAGAATGAGTGGAAGGTGTGTATGTGCACTCGATACGCCGATTCTCCCATAAGCAAGACCAGTCTCTCGCGCATGGTAAGGGCAGCATTTTCTGTAAAAGTAAGAAGGAGTATTTCGTGCGGCAGCGCTAGCCCCTGGTAAACAATGTGCGCTGTACGTACTGCAAGGAGTTCCGTCTTTCCTGTTCCTGGTCCAGCAATAACAAGTAGTGGTCCTTCTGTCGCATCGACAGCTTCTCGCTGTTTTTTGTTAAGTGCTTCAAATCGAGCTTTGTAAAGCGTATCCATTGCCATAGTATAACTCAGATATAGCCTTAATTTTACGGACAGAAGTCAACTCTTTAAACAAAGTAAGAGACGACTTTCTCAAGCTCGTCTTGAAAACGTACAATGAGTATGTGGTCATCGCCAAGTTTTTCAGTGCAAATCGTGAGCACCTTTTCGTAGAAAATGCGTTGATTTCGAAAGTGGGCGTGCACTTCATCAACAAGTTGCAAATCACCAACCTCTATTGCGTGTCTGGTAGACATGATGTTATGAATCTTGTCAGCACACGACACGATAGCTGACTCTTTGGGGGCTTTTGAAAGATTGATTAAGTACGCTTCTTTTCTTGTAAGCCAAGGAAGTTGATCGCTCATCTCTTTACTAGCATCAAGTGGCTCAGTAACCCCGCTTACTAGTGCTAAGACCCTCTCCCCAAATAGCTCTGAAAGGTTCTCTTTCGTAAGGTGAGGGACATCTTCTAGTGAATCGTGGAGTAGTGAGGCAATAAGTACATCTTCATCATCGGTGACTGAACTCACTAGATGCATTGTGCTGTAAAGATGAGCAACATAGGGCGTGCGGTTTCTTCCGCGTCGCACTTGGTCGCGATGAAGCTCTGCTGCGGTGTGGATCGCAAGATTGAGTCTATCTGAGAGAGTCATTAGCAACGACTGTATCACAAAACGCACGTATTTCGTAATTCGCTCAATTTTAAACAATGCTACGCGACATCAGTGGCACTGCTTGGCAAGCCTTCTTCCTGCATCCTTTGCTGACTGCTCATCTTGAAAGTAGACCCTTTTTTCTTTTGGGACCGATACCCCACAGTGCGAAAAATAGTAAACTTCACCAGTCCTGTAGCCAAAAATGTGTGACGTCCTCGTCTTTGCTCTTTCCGCCTTGTTGTAGTGGATAACGATCTCTTCTTTTTCAATAAGAACAAGCCAAAGTATGCATATAGCTAAAAAAGTAAGCAGTGTAAGAAACAGTGAAAAAAGCAAAGGGACCCCTACTTTTTCTCCGAGAAAGGAGTTGATTTTTTTCAAATAGTCTGGTACAATAAAAGGTATCATTAGGTAAGTATAAAATAACTTTATGGCAACCAGGAAGGCGGCAGGAACCGCAAAAAACTTGACCGATAGTCAGCCAAAGTATCTCGGTACGAAGCTTTATGCTGGCGAAACAGCTCTTGCCGGCAATATCATTGTTCGTCAGCGTGGCACTAAAATTATTGCTGGTAAAAATGTTGGCATCGGTAAAGACCACACTCTTTACGCCTTAAAAGACGGCAAAGTGAAGTTTACAGAAAAGCGCCTCACTCACTTCGATGGCACAATGAAGCGTCGCAAGGTTGCAAACATTGAGTAATCGTTAAAAATAAAACTGCACCACTTGTGGTGCAGTTTTATTTTTTCTACTTTACCTCAACTACAATAGTAGTACTAAGCTCCCCTTGTGAGAGAAGCACGCGATGTTTCCCAACACTTTTTATTGGAGTAGTAATAGTGATTTGTGTTGAAGGGTTAAGTGAAAGCTTTGTGTGTGCAAATACTTCGTCAGCAATTCGCTCTTTTGTTACAGCAGCAAATAAGTGGCCGTTATCATGCTTGAGATTACTAATGACAATCACCTCCCCTTCCATTTTCTTAATGAGTTCTGCGAAGGAGCTTCTTTCAAGGAGGTCTTTTTCCTTTTTTTGCTTTTGCTGTTGAACGACTTTAGCAAGTGTTTCCTTTGTGGCCTGGAGTGCTTTCCCTTGCTTAATAAGCACATTAATTGCATAACCGTCAGCGACTTCAATAACATCGCCACGCCTGCCTAGTTTTGCGATGTCTAGATTAAGGATCACTTTCATCCCCGTATCCTACTTCATTTGCTTAAGGGTTTCAATTGCTTTTTTAAGCTGAGAATCTACCTTCTTTTCTTCATAAAGCTTTACGTCAAATGTAGCCTCAACGTCAGGTTTAATCCCTTGCTCTGAGATGTTAACTCCTCCTGGTGTAAACCACTTCGCTATTGTCACTTTAAGTGCTGAGCCATCAGTTAAGTTGAGAAGTCTTTGCACTGAACCTTTTCCAAACGTTGTCTCTCCCACTATGGTCGCTTTTTTGTAGTCTTTTAGTGCGCCAGCAAGTATCTCACTCGCACTTGCAGAACCTTTATCAACAAGAACCACTAAGCGTAAATTCTGATTAAAGTAGTTATAGCCATGACTTACGTACCGCCTCCCTTCACTTCTTGATCCACCTTCGTTCACAATTTGAGCCCCCTCATCAAGGAAGTAGCTCGCAATATCAACAGCTGACTCGAGGTAACCACCTGGGTTTCCTCTAAGGTCAATGATGAGATATCTTGTACCACTCTTTAGAAACTCTTCCATCGCTCCTTTGAACTTCATTGGGGCAAGTTCTGAGAAGTTATAAAGCCTTACGATAAAGACATCGTCTTTCTTTTCTGTTTCAAGCGTCGGTACTGATATCTCGCTTCTTGTTATTTCAACAGTGTAACTTCTCTTGTCTCCTTCACGAGCAAGCTCGAGCTTCACTTTTGTGCCTATTTCTCCTCTTATTTTCGAAACAGCTTCGTCAGTGCTCATACCGTATGTTGTTTTTCCATCAATTGCAATAACAACATCCCCTGCCTTTATCCCAGCCTTCATTGCTGGTGAGTCTTTAAGTGGTGCAATTACGATGATTGCACCATTTTTTGTGCCGACTTGCATTCCAACACCTCCAAAAGAGCCGTGAGCTTCTTGTGCAAAGGCTTTGGCGTCTCGTGGTGGAAAGAATACTGTATATGGATCTTTGTACGCGTTGACATAGCCTTGAATCATACCGTATTCAAGCTCCCTGTCGGTCGGAAGGGTGCTTGTTGATTTCCAAGAAACATAGTTTTGATCAAGAAGTTTCTTTACCTCGCCAAGAAGTGGACTCTCTGTTTTTCCATTTTCAGCGAATGTGCTTGTTCGTTGCGCTCCGCTGTAAAATCCAAGACCAAACGTGAGAAGAGACACGACCAGTAAAATCCAAAACGTTTTTCCAAACGCTCTTTGCCGCTATATTGTTTGTGCATTCTCATTTTCCATATATAAAGAGTATACCGTCACTCGTGCTAGAATAAAACTGTGTATGAAAACTGTACGCCTCTACAACACGCTTTCACGAAAGGAAGAACTTTTTGTACCTCAAAATGAGGGCCTTGTAAAGCTTTATTCGTGTGGCCCCACCGTCTATCACTACGCTCACCTTGGAAATCTTCGTGGATATATCGTCACAGACACGGTAAGGCGTGTACTCATTCACGCTGGTTATACAGTAAAAGCGGTGATAAATATTACTGATGTTGGCCATAACGTGGGAGATGTCGATGACGCAGAAGACAAAATGGAGAGGGGTGCTAAGCGAGAAGGTAAAAGTGCGTACGATATCGCTAGGATGTATACAGATGCTTATTTCAGTGACTTAGACGCACTTCTTATACCACGCGAAGCATATAGCTTCCCTAGGGCGACGGAAACAATAGAAGAACAAATCGATCTCGTCTCAAAGCTACTTACTGAGGGCCATGCTTACACTCTTGATGATGGTATTTACTTTGATACAAGCACATTCCCTTCATACAGAGACCTAGCGAAGCTTGATGTAGACGGGCTAAAAGCAGGTGCGCGTGTCGAGGTGGCCACTGGAAAAAGAAGTATCACAGACTTTGCGCTTTGGAAGTTTTCTCCGAAGGGCTCAAGAAGAGAGATGGAGTGGGAGTCTCCTTGGGGTACTGGTTTTCCTGGTTGGCATATTGAATGCTCAGCAATGTCAAAGAAAATTCTTGGACCACACCTGGATATTCATATGGGCGGAATCGACCACATACCAGTGCACCATACAAACGAAATAGCACAAAGCGAGTGCGCAAATGGTGAAAAGTATGTTAACTACTGGCTCCACTATAATTTTTTAAATGACAAGGAAGGGAAAATGGCGAAGTCAAACGGTGACTTTCTTAGGCTTCAGTCAATTATCGATGCACACGTAGACCCTCTTGCGTATAAGTACTACGTACTTCTCACCCACTACCGTTCGGAGATTCACTTTTCTTTTGAGGCGCTCCAAGGGGCAGCAGTCGCGTACAGAAAACTTAAAGAGTTTTTTCAAAAAATTGACAGCGCCGCTTCAGCTCATGAGGGATACATGCGCGAGTTTGAACAAGCTCTCTTTCTCGATTTCAATACTCCTAAAGCTATAGGAGTTTTGTGGACGATGGTAAAGGATGAGTCATTAAGTCTTGAGACGCGGAAAGAAACGTTATTTGAGATGGATGCTGTGCTTGGTCTTGGCCTCACGAAGGTTTCCGTCCAAGAAGAGTTACCAGAAGAGGTGCGCGGTCTTTTAGAAGAGCGCCTGATTGCAAAAAATGAACGAAATTACGGGAAGGCAGATGAGCTTCGTGCGAAGATTGAGTCACTCGGCTACAGCATTATAGATTCTCAGAATGGGTCGCAAGCGGTAAAAAAATAAACGCAGCCCATTCTGGTCTGCGTACTGCCCACCTTCGCTGTGTGGTTAGGCAACCTTGCAACCCTCGCCTTCTCCCTCGGCGGGTTCCGATCGCGCGGGTCGCTCAACTGTCTCAGGCTTTTGCGAAACCCGAAACAGTCCAAGGCCAATGAGGAGCCGCTCCTGCCTTGTGAAGGGCCGGTTTGACTCTTGCCCGGCCCGCCAGAGCAGTCGCCTGGCGTCTTGCTGGGCGTCAGCATTGTCAAGCACCTTGTGCTTGAACCAGACAGCCGCTAAAGCGACTGCCACGAGGGCGGCGAAGGCCACGATGGCCCAGTCGCCAATATCAAGCCGCAAGTCCATTGTTCCTCCTGTTTGTTGCGACCAGCGTATTAAACCTTTTGAGTCTCTATTTGTCAATTAAGCTATGCTTTTTCAATATCCCCACAATCCCCTATATTTTAACTTCTGTCACTCTTGAATTTGGTGTTCACAGTCCGTAGACTTAGAACATGTTGCTTGCAACCGACTTAAACCCACGCAAAAACGATAAGAAAAAGCAGTCGTATGACAAGCGTCGCAGCGAGGCACCTATTTTAGGTACAAGAATCCCCCCACAGGATCTAGAGAGTGAGAAAGCGTTGCTAGGTTCACTCCTACTTTCTTCTGAGGCGATGTATGAAATCGTCGATCTTATTACTCGAGAGAGTTTCTACGCAGAAAAGCATTCCCTCATCTTTGAAGCAATTGAAGACCTTATTCTTCGTAAGGAGCCAGTTGATCTACTAACCGTCACTGCAAAGCTTCGTGATCAGAAGTTGCTTGAACAAATAGGTGGAGCCGCATATCTCTCTGAGATCATTGGTATGGTAGCAACGTCTGCAAACATTAAATACTACGCGCAAATTGTTCGTAAGAAAGAACTGCTTCGAAAGCTTATTCAGGCTGGTACACACATTGCAGAAGTGGCATACGAAGAGGAGGAAGAGCTTGATGCCATACTAGAAATGGCCGAAAGTGAGGTGTACAGTCTAAGCCAAAAAGGTAATGCAACAGAGCGCCTCATCCCGCTTAAAGATCTCGCTGATGAGACATGGACAAGACTAGAGAAGATTTCAGAGCATAAAGAAGGTATCCGTGGCGTGCCGTCAGGGTTTAAGAATTTAGATGATAAGCTCTCTGGTTTTCAGAAATCAGATCTTATCATCCTCGCTGCCCGCCCGTCAGTTGGTAAGACGGCGCTTGCTCTTGATATCGCAAGAAACGCTGCGGTGAAATACGATGTGCCTGTTGCTGTATTTTCACTTGAAATGTCGCGGCAGCAGCTTGTTGATCGTATGCTTTCTGCTCAAGCACAAGTCGATGGCTGGCGACTTCGCACTGGAAGGCTTTCTCTTGAGGATGAGTATGAAAGACTGCAGCAAGGAATGCATGAGCTTATGAAAGCTCCCGTCTACATCGATGATAAGCCAGCAAACAACATTATGGCAATGCGGTCAGTGCTTCGTAGACTCTCAGCTGAGAGGCCGATCGGTCTTATTGTTGTTGATTATCTTCAGCTTATGAGCACGCTTAAGCACTATGACTCCATCGTCAACCAAGTGACAGAGATCTCTCGATCACTTAAGGGGCTTGCAAAGGAGTTTGATGTCCCGGTGATAGCTCTTTCTCAGCTTTCGCGTGCAGTTGAAAGCCGCGGAGGGCGACCTCGTCTCTCTGATCTTCGAGATTCAGGATCAATCGAACAAGATGCTGACGTGGTGCTGCTCATTCACCGTGAGGATAAGTATGGTGAACAGAACGAGAAGAGTAATGTTGTTGAAATACTTATCGAGAAGCATAGAAATGGACCAACTGGTGTTGTTGAGCTCATGTTTGATGACAAACGTGCAAGTTTCATATCAATCGAACGTTCAGAGTTTGGCGATATTTCTCTCCCAAAAATGTCAGTCGACTTTTAGTTGAGCAAATAAAAAAAAGAGCCTTGCGGCTCAATTCAAAGTCCTCCGAATATCGAAGTCGCCTCCTTGATTGCTTCAGGGGTTCCGGTGCCAAACGTCACCGTAAGCCTGCGCCCATCTTCTATGGAGTAGTACGCTCCCTCGTTGCTTCCTTGTGGGCGCATGAAGAATACGTCGCATATGTCGACGTCCTTTGGTTTAAGGCCGAGCTCAGTCGCTCTTGCGCAGGCTCCCGGCCAGGTAAAGAAGTACTCTTTGCCATGACCGCCCTGCACGGTGAAAAGAATGGCTTCTACTTGAATGTTCATTTCGTGCAGCTCCTTTGTGCGTTTACGTGAGTGTAGCACTTAGTGAGTGTTTTGTTTGTCTGTAATCTGACTTCAAATGCTTGCTCCAGCTTGTTATACTAGGAAAAGTACATGAGCGCAATTGATAGGCTTACAGAATCATTTATGCGCTTTCCAGGGATTGGTCCGAAGCAAGCAAAGCGTTTTGTCTATTTTCTCCTGCGACAAAGTCCTCGATTTAAACAAGATCTCATCTTAGCAATTGATGAGCTTACGGATACAAGTAGCACGTGCGAAAAATGTCTTAGACTTTACGCAAAAGAAAAGACACAGACCATAAATAGTTGTGCAATTTGTAGTGATAGCCAGAGAGACATATCAAAGCTTCTTCTTGTCGAGAAAGAGCTTGACCTTGAAGCTATAGAAAAGACCGGCGCATACCAAGGACGCTACTTCATTATTGGTGGAATCATTCCTTTCCATGCAGAAAAGCCAAGTGAACATATCCACATTCGAGAACTTGTGACACGTATCCATGACAGTATTGAAGTCGGAGAACTTAAAGAAGTCATTTTTGCTCTTTCGGTGACAGACGAAGCTGACTATACAAAAGAGTACATAGAGAAAACTCTCCGGCAAATAGTGGGCATCAAAGATGTGACATTTAGTGTCCTTGCGCGTGGACTCTCGTCAGGTCTTGAGCTTGAGTATGTAGACAAAGACACTTTCAAAAGTGCGTTTGATCAACGTGTCGACGAAGTGGAGTAAGTTCAAGAGAAACAATAAGACCGGCCATGTGCCGGTCTTATTGTGTATCTATTTAATCGCGTCTACGGTTACTTTAATATACGGCTGGCGATGACCATTTCGCTTGTGGTATCTACTTTTAGCGCGATACCTCACGACTTCTACCTTGTCGAGTCTCCCTACTTCAACAACAGTTGCAGTCACGCTTGACCCTTTCACAAACGGAGCCCCGACAGATGTCTTGCCACCAACCTCTTTAAGTAACACTTCATCAAAAGTTACCTTGTCTCCGGCCTTGCTTTCAGTTGCGAGCTTCTCAATCATGATTGAATCACCAGAAGCCACCTTGTACTGCTTGCCACCTGTTTTAATTACTGCGAAATCCATATCTTTTTATTATACCAGAAAGTGAGTTTTTGCGCAAGCCGCTTTTTAGTCTGAAAGCGTTGGTTTTTCGACTGTTTCTGGAGTTATTCCTACACTTTCACCGGTGATCTTAAGCACATCCTTGTCTACCTTTTTAAGCTCTTTATACGCTTGATTGTAGTGATTGACAGAAGTACCTAACGTTACTCCAAGCTTCTTCATGTAGTCCTCATACGCAGTAAGGTGACGACCAAGCTCGTGCACTCTTTCTTGGATGTGCTTAGCATTCTCTTCAATTTTGAAAGCCTTGAAGCCGTAAAGGACTGACTGTAGATACGCGTAAAACGTGGTTGGCGATACGATAATCACCTTCTTATCCTTGTATGCGTAGTCAATAAGACTTCGAGTATTCACTTTCACTGCGCCGATCTCATTTATAAGTAAATCGTAGTAAATACCTTCAGCAGGTATAAACATAAACGCAAACGGAAGCGTCCCTTCGCTCTCTCTAATGTACTTACTTGTTTCGTCGATGCGTAGCTTGAGGTCATTTCTAAAATCCTTTTCAAGAACAAGTCGCCTTGCATCATCTTTCTCACTTACGATACGGTTGTAGTTATCAAGCGAGAACTTGGCGTCTACCGGGATGATCCCTTCTTTTGTCACAATTGCTGCATCGACCACTTCTTTGTTTTTGAACTCGTGTTGCATTACATATGCTCCAGGAGGAAGGATATTTGAGAGAATAAGCTCAAGAGATGCTTCACCTAAATTTCCTCGCTGTTTCTGGTGTTTAAGCACTTTCTCAAGATTCTGAAGCTGCTCTGTCATCGAAAAGACTTGCTTATTCCCCTCCTTCACTTCTGTGAGCTCTCGAGTGATGTCTGTAATGAGGTGTTTAACCTCAGAATCCTGATGGCGAAGCGCTTGATGAATATCAGACGATGACTTATGAAGCCTGTCGTCGAGTGATCTAGTCATGCGCTCAAGTTGATCCTGCAAGTAGGAGAACTCCTTCTCTATAGGACTTACGTCAAGCGTCTTATTCGCTTGTCCCCTGATCAGAATGATAAGAAGAATAATGGTAACAACCAAAAGCGCAATTACTGTAGCTAACATAGAGAAAGTTTAGCACATAAAGAGTTGGCCTTGACAGAAAAATCTTACGTGCTAGGATCATCATTGACTACGGCGCTTCATCTCCTCCCTCCCTCCCTC
>JACCDR010585178.1_pt1 | contig 15377 bp, 13 predicted proteins | sample 7446431 | NCBI WGS metagenome assembly JACCDR01 (sample SAMN15323443, study PRJNA562643) | freshwater metagenome | isolation source: river surface water | place: USA:Blue River Watershed | collected 2017-08-17 | reverse complement strand
GCTTATGTGGCAAAGGCTGGTAATGCTACTGTCTGTTCCCAAACTGCCGGCTCAGCACTCGGCTGCGAGATTATGGTCTTTGACGCTGCAAGTTCGACTAATCCAGTGTATACGCGGGGGGTGGATGGAGCTTCTTCAGCATTTAAGGAGTCATCAATTGCGGTGAGTGTAGTAGTTCCGTTTGATAACGTACTCTTGATTGGTCGAGCCTCTGATGCGACTGCGTGTGAACAAACAACCGGAAACCGTACCGGTTGTGAAGCGTTACTTCATAAGTTGCCAACGACGCTCGTTGGGCCTGGTAATGCGACTGCAAGTGCTCCGATTCTTCTATCGCGTGGTGTGACAAGTGTTGAGTCATCATATTATGTGCCAATATTTGTAGTGGCGTCAGGAAGTAAGTTTTTTGCTCCAACTACTTCACTTGCGGTTGGTGGTGATTTCTTAATTGAGGGTGAGTTTGTTCATAATAGTGGTACCGTGTACCTTACTGGTACTGAAAATAATGTTCAAACGGTTGGGGGTGTTACGTTTTACAACTTAATTCGTGAAGCGAACATGGCTGCGACGACCTCGTTTGAAGTATACGAAACATTCACAATTCTAAACAACCTGGTCTTACGTGGTTTATCAACTTCAACGCCGCTTGTGATTGGGCCAGCTGAAGGTACTGATAACTGGAATATTAATCCTCGAGGTGCGGTTACTCTCAATAATCTCAATGTATCTTGGTCGAACAATATTAGTGAATTAGTAAATCCGATGGTGTGTGCGAGTGGTTGTACTGATGGTGGCAATAATACCAATTGGGAGTTTGTACAATTTGTAGTACCACAGCCATGGAATGCAACTGATTGGACACAATATGAAACGCTCACAATTGATGCAGATGCCATTGATGAGACTTTGACCGATTTCCCGGTATATGTTGACTTGGCTGATTTGGGATCGAACTTTTGGTCGACCACTCCAGCGAGTTCAACGTTAGTTGGAACCGATATTCGAGTCACAACCGCAGATAATGTTGAGGTGCCACGTGAGCTTGTCTTTGCCTCATCATCAGCCCAAACGGGAGAACTCCACTTTAAGGCGCCACTTATTAGCAGTACTACTGACACGATATTCAAGATTTGGTACAACGGCACCACGACTGGTGATTATAACCGAGCTAATACATATGGTGCGGAAAACGTTTGGACCAACAACTTCGTAAGCGTTTATCACTTAGAAGAGGTGGGGAATAATGACGTAGCCGGTTATCTTGATTCGACTGCCAATCAAAACCATGGTACTGGTACCAGTATGAGTGTAAATGCGGCAGTATCTGGTGCAGTCGGCCGCGGGCAGAATTTCATTGCCGCTTCATCAAGTAGTATTCGTGTTGGTGATACCAATATCCCATACGGTACAACGTCAAGAACGGTGTCACTATGGGCACAACCGAGTACTAATGATGGTAATTACCAAGGGCTCTTTGGGTACGGTCAGACCACGACTGATAATGCGTACATTGTTTACCGTCTCAATGTAACAGATGTGGTAGTGGCGGGATGGAGTAACGATTATACGGTTGCAAATGGTTTTTCGACGACTAGTTTATCGTATATTTCAACCAACTTCGATGGCTCAGTCGCGAGAGTGTACAAAAATGGAACTGAAATTGGCTCATCATCACAGAGTTGGAACACTATTGATACCGACCGGGTGCGTATCGGTAGTAGTGTGGCCGGAAACTTTGTGTTTGATGGTGTTATTGATGAGGTGCGAGTAGCATCTACAACACGCTCAGCTGCATGGGTGCGGGCAGAATATGTTAATCAATCAACGACAACGGACTTCTACACTATTGGAACGCCGGCAGTAACAACTATTACGTTGCAAAATCATGTGGCTGGACAAGTTGCAAACGCCTTTAGTTTTCAGGATGTGATAGATGGCGAGCTGTTTGCTTTCAGGCTCACTCCGCAAGGGGACCCGGCTGATGTCACCGAAATTGAAATTGCTGTCCTCGGAGCACAAAAGATTGATCCTATTGACTTTACCAACATCCGTGTGATTTTTGATTCGAACAATACTGGTATTTATGAATCGGGATCAGACGTAACGATTGCTGATGATGGTACGTTCACCCTCAATGGTCAAATTGGTTCAATCTACTTTAACACTTCAAACTTAACCTTTGTAGGGTCTAACTATTTGGCAGGAGAAACAAACTTTCTCATCATTGCTGATTGGAATGCACCGCAAAACGGTTCGTCTATGGTTCTTTCGATGCCACCAGACAATCTCTCGGCGGTCAATCTTTCTGGAGCGCAAACATTTGTCGGGGGTGTAACAAGTATTCAGCATAACCGAAATAATCGTAATGGTGGTGGACTCAGTGCGCAGGTTGGTGACTCTGCACCGACTACTACACCTGAGATTGGTGGTGGTGATACTGGCGGTGAGCAGATCGGGGACGATCCAAACTATTTCTGGCCGACGAGTAACGCGGGTGAAAGCGGTGCACTTAATAGTCCGCAAAACGCTTATGATCGTACCGATAGTACGTATGCCACGACGAGCGTAGCGGTAACTCACTCGTTCGGTAGCCTTGGTTTCGGTATTCCTGAAGGTAATGTGATTACCGGAATTGAGGTAAAAGTAGAGGTTTCAGCTACTGTTGATACTGGTATCGTTGGGCTCCGACTCAGTCATGATGGTGGAGCGACATTAACTTCGACGAAATTTACCCCAAGTCTCACAACAAGCGATACCGTCTTTACGGTCGGAGGTGCAAGCGATCTGTGGGGTAGGGTATGGCTTCCAAGCGAATTTGCGAATGGAAACTTCGAATTACACGTTACGACTAATCCAAGTGGTAATACTATCCGAATTGACGCTATCCAAATCCGGGTTTATCACCAAACGACTGGTGGAGGCGGTGGAGGTGGGGGCGGAGAAATATAAAGAATACATTTAAAAATAACCTCATCATCATGTAAAGTCTATCCACAGTTATGCTTAAATTACCCACAAGAGTACGCAAAAAACAGTATAATTAGTAAAGTCACATTAATAACGTAGTAGATAATTATGAAAAATATTAAGATTGCATTCAGCGGAACTGGCATCATGATGGTGATGCTCCTGGTCCTACATCTCATGCTAGAGCCGGGTCTTGGCTATGCTGCTGCGAGCGCTACCGACACCTTTACCATCCGACAGGAGATTACTGATGAAATTTCATTTCTTGTTCCTGCTGCCGACGTTACTATGGTAAGTAGTATCCAAGGTGTGACAGGAGGTCATGCGACAGGTACTACACACGCAGTAGTCCGCAGTAACAGTAACTCTGGCTTTACAATGGATATCGCATTCTCTGGAAGTCCAGCCATGCAAGGTGAAACAACTCTAAGCAATGCCATCCGTGATTATGGTGTTCCTGGAGCTGAGCCAACTTTTGCCTTTAATGCTAGTACTGCAGCCCAGTTCGCATACACTGTTGCGGCGTCTACTACCGCTGACCTTGACCCGTCTTTCCTCAATAACGGTTCTGTGTGTAATACTGGCGCTGGCTTCACTGCTAATGCTTGTTGGAAGGGTCCCTCAACCTCGAATTTCCGTATTGTTAACCGTAGTACTTCAGCCCCAACTGGCGCTACAACATCTCTGACATTCCGTGTGACGGTACCAAGTAACCCTTCACCAGCAGTGGATGAAGACTTCTACACAGCCACAGCTACCTTGACGGCAACGAACCAGTAGATACACTAGAGCTACTTTATGTTCAGTCGCGCTCTACTTATCACATCGCTCACGGTGTCCCTTCTCGGGGCGCCGTTTGCGTACGCACAGGTATCAAACGAAGAGTCAGCCTCTACTAATGCTTCAGTCGGTGCCGATGCTACAACCACAGAAGCTACATCGAGTGAAGTACCTGCACCAGTGGCGGAGGTAGGTCCGCAGATAAAGCGCGAGCAGATTCCTGGGACCGATATTCAAATCGGTGACTTTGTGGTTGGACCTGGTCGTATTGAAGTGACGGTGAAGCCGGGGGAGAGCGTGACGCGTGAAGTCACTGTGACTAACCGTATTGATGATGGGAGAGCTTTTGAATTTACGGTTGAGGACATGTCTGGATCGGCTGATGGTACCGAAGCAGCCGTGCTGCTTGGTGATCAAAACGGTCCTTATTCACTCAAGGATTATGTGCGCTTGCCGGTAGGTCAAGTGACACTTGGTCTTGGTGAGCGAGCACGTATTCCAGTTACTATAACGATGCCACCAAATGCTGAGCCAGGTGGTTATTATGGAGCGGTTCTTGTTTCTACCGTGCAAGAAGGGGACAATGAAGCTGATAGTATCGCGCGGTCACCGATTGTGGCTCGAATTGGAACTCTCTTTTTCATCACAGTACCTGGCGAGGTAGAGCGTGGTGCTGAGTTAGTATCTTTTAGCACACTGAATGATCAGACGTTCTTCTCGAAAGGCCCGGTCACTTTTGCAATTACGCATGAAAATACTGGTTCGGTCCATCTTAATCCATATGGAGAAATCCGTATTAAAAACATGCTTGGTGCCGAAGTTGGATATGTGGAGATTGACCCTTGGTTCGTGCTGCCAAAGTCGCTTCGTAGTCGAGAAGTTACTTGGAATAGTGAGTTCTTGCTTGGGCGCTATAGTGTTGAACTCTCAGTTAATCGTGGGTACGATGATATTGTTGACACTAAGATCATCCACATCTGGGTGATTCCATGGATGTTGGTTGCTGCGGTCTTTGGTGGTTTGTTCTTCCTCTTCCTTATTACTCGGTTGTTCTTTAGCAGATTTGAGCTTAAACGAAAGTAGTACTATGGCGATTCGTCACATGGTTACGTCCGCTCTCTTGCGCGCCGCTTTGACGTCTGTGCTTATTGTAGTGCTCATCAGTGGTGTCAACGCCCAGGTAATGACGAGTGGGAGTTACCAAATCGACAGTGATAGTATCAACTTTGGTGGGGGGTTAAGTACGTCTTCATCGTATACGCTTGAGTCGACGATGGGGGAGATGGGTACGGGAGACGCAACGAGTACAAACTTTGTTTTGCGTGCAGGCTATCAGCAAATGCAGGAGGTGTACCTAAGTCTTTCTGAGTTAACTGATGTGGTAATGTCACCAAGTCTTGGGCTTGCGGGCGGTGTTTCAAATGGATCAACCAGCTTTCAGGTGGTGACTGATAGTCGAGCAGGATATAGAGTGACACTACAAGCAGCAAATAATCCGGCGATGCAGTCGCCAAATGGTACGATTGGTAATTACACACCGGGTAGTACCGATCCAGATTTCTCTTTCTCGACCGGCATTACCCAGGCTCATTTTGGAGTGAGTCCAGAAGGGCCGGATATTGCTACTCGCTACCGTGATAACGGAGCGCTCTGTGGGGTTGGTTCACTTGATACCACAAACGCATGTTGGGATATGGTATCAACAACACCAGTAGAGATTATTCGAGGTACTGCAGCCAATCATCCGGTCGGCGCAACCAGTACTCTTCGTTTTCGAGTCGGGCTTGGTGCTAATGTAAATGTGCCAGCTGGTACCTATGTGGCAACTACTACCATCACCGCAATTCCGTTATGATGCGTCTCTGGTTTGTTGGTCTTATCTTTATGCTTCCACTGTTTGCAGTAGCGCAAACGAGTGAGTTTGAGATAACACTCTTTACGGGTATCGATACGACCGCACCAACAACACCGGTGATTCAAACGGTAGAGCCGATATCAAGTAATCAGATCGATATAGTATGGAGTGCATCGTCTGATAACATTATAGTGTATGGGTACCGTGTTTTTCGTGACGGGGTACAAGTCGCTACCACCACACAGACAAGTTTTAATGATACCGGGCTTACTGCGTCTACAACCTATGAGTACACCATTGATGCTTTTGATTATGTATTTAATTTTTCAAGTACATCGCTCCCGGTTGCAACGACGACGTTGCCAATTTTTGTCCCACCGCCAACACCAACAAGTACACCGTCAACCGGGAATTCAGCGACAGCTCTCGTGTCTATTGATACATTAACTATTGATGCTTTAGTGCGTTCGGCCACGGTGCAACTCCTTACCACTGTACCTACAACCTTCACACTTCGTTTTGGGCGTACGAGTCAATATGAGCTCGGTACCATTTCCAATGGTGTGTTTAGGACAGAACATGTCTCAGAGCTCACAAATCTAGAGCCCGGGACAAAATACTACGTTGAAGTAACAGTGTATGGCGCGCGTGGCCAGCAGTCAGTACAACGAGCTACGTTTGTAACTGATGCGGCTATTACAACAGATACACCATTAAGTGTAACCGGCGCAGTGGTCGAAGTTATTGATGATACTGCAGTAATTCGTTGGCAGAATCCAGAGCCACTTGAGGGGGTGGTGCGTGTGGTGCGAAACTATCTCTTTTATCCGCAAAATCAAAGTGATGGCGTGGTGGTGTATGAAGGTACTGGAGACAACTTCACTGACACTGCCGCCTTAAAGGAGCGAGATAAGTATTACTATACAATCTTCGTACTCGCTCCAGACGGTCGCGTCTCAGCGGGTGTGGTATTGCGCGCCTCTAAGGATATACTTTTACCTGATCTTGGAATAACTACTCCAACTACCACACCAACTATTAATGAACCCTTAGAAGAAGGTAGTAGTATTCTCAATCCAAGCGATATCTTTTTTACCTTTAACGGACAAACAGTCTCGTTCTCGACTCTGGTGGAGCTACCAATCCGTACCCCAATATTACTATCAATTCCAAAAGAAGCTTTACCACCTAACTTAAAGTCAGTCTTAGTTTCGGTAGAGAGTCCGGTCAATAATAACGAAACGACTGTATATTTATTAAAGCTTCGCGCTGACGAGAGGGCGTACGAAGCCCGCTTTGTTTCAAGTGATGTTGAAGGGGAAGGGCGGATCATGGTTGAACTCTATGACTACGAGCAAGCAATGGTACACCGCATAACGAAGCTTGTTCGGTATGAATCTGACAATGGTGTTTTTGTCGGCCCGATTGCTGACTCTTCACTGCGGCCATGGCTCTATTTGGTTACGCTCTTACCCCTACTTATTCTCCTCTTTATCTTTTACAAAATGCAGCGACGAGCGTGAGGATAACCAATGGTGCATACGGCAGGTTTTCTCGTTATAGTAGTAGGAGTTAATTAATTTATATCGTTCATATGGCAACTGTAGCAATCAATGGTTTTGGGAGAATTGGTCGAACCTTTTTTAGGCTCGCGTTTGATCATCCTGATATCAATATTGTTGCGGTGAATGATCTTGGTAATATTGAAAATCTGGCCTATCTCCTCAAGTATGATTCAGCGTATGGCCGATCAGGCTTTGATGTAGTTGTTGATGGTAAGGATCTGGTAGTAAATGGGAAGCGAATTACCTTTGTGCAGGAGCGTGACCCAAAAGCATTGCCCTGGGGTAGTCTTGGTGTTGATGTGGTCGTTGAATCAACTGGTCTCTTTACCACGTATGGTAGTGCTGGTGCTCACATTGAAGCTGGTGCCAAGCGTGTCGTGATTTCAGCTCCAGCCAAAGATGATGGTGGTATGCCAGGTACAACCGTCCTCATGGGGGTGAATGAAGGTGATCTTGCCACGTGCTCGGTTACTTCAAATGCATCGTGTACCACAAATGCAACAAGTCCCCTCATTGCTATTCTCAAAGAAGCGGTTGGGGTGAAGAAGGCGCTCTTGAGTACTGTACACGCGTACACGGCCTCTCAGGCACTTGTCGATGGTCCAAAGAAAGATTTCAGAGAGGGGAGAGCGGCTGCGCTCAATATCGTGCCAACGAGTACTGGAGCGGCCGTGGCAACTACTCTCGCACATCCCGAGCTCAAGGGAAAGTTTGATGGTATCTCACTTCGAGTACCGGTGCCAGTTGGTTCGATCGTTGACGTGACTTTTGTCGCTGAGCGAGCAACTACTGTTGAGGAAATCAATAATGCACTCATTTCTGCTGCTGCGTCTCCAAAGTGGCAGCATCTCTTTGCCGTGACCGAAGAACCACTTGTATCAACTGATATCATCGGTGCTCGCTACGCTTCGATTGCCGACCTAGCCTTTACCCGTGTCATTGATGGCGATCTCGTCAAGGTACTGGCTTGGTATGATAACGAGACGAGCTACACCCATACGCTCGTAGAGCATGTAGCGGCAGTGGCTAAACTTGTGTAAATACCACTATGAATCCGCGACCACGACAATTTGATGTGATTTACCTCGGTACTGACCACGCTGGTTTTGAGCTGAAGAACATTGTGAAAGACTGGCTTGCGAGTGAGGGCTTTGTTGTAATTGATGGTGGTGCGGAAGTATTTGATGGCGACGATGATTTCCCGGATTACATTGTGCCGGTGGTGCGAGCGATGGTCGCCGATGAACATGCGGCGGCACTCGTATTTGGTGGTTCAGGTCAAGGTGAGGCAATGGCTGCAAACCGAGTTAAGGGCGCACGAGCTGCTGTCTACTATGGTTGTGATAAAAGTATCCCTGTACTTTCTCGTGAACATAATGATGCTAATGTGTTGTCGCTTGGGGCACGCTTTGTCAGTCCTGATGATGCGAAATGGGTGATTTGGGAATGGCTCCATACACCAGCGATGACCGAGGAAAAGTACCATCGGCGTAATCGTAAGCTTGATAGTAATGTAGTCTAACCATGAAGCACTCACTCGTTGTGCCCGCGATTATTCCGACCGATGTTCAGTCGATTGAAGTAACGCTTCGACAACTTGGACCGTGCAGTGAAATACATCTCGATGTTGTCGATGGGGTTTTTGTCCCGTTTACGTCGTGGCCTTACAGACCATTCGGGTACGAACAGGAAGTGTTTGATTTGTTCGCGTCATATACTCTTGAGGTTGATTTGATGGTCGAGGATGCGTATGAGGCTGGTCGGCGTTGGGTTGAGGCTGGTGCTGATATGCTCGTTTTTCATATTGAAAGTATTGACCCAGCATTACTTGAAGCTTTTTCTGCATCGTATGATGTCACTATCGGTATATCACTTAATGCCGATACTCCGATTGAAGCTCTCATACCATATGTTCCGTATTCTGATTATGTACAGCTTATGGGAATTAAAGAAATTGGGGTGCAAGGCCAGCCGTTTGATGAGGGTGTACTCGAACGGATTGATGGAGTGCGAGCACTGATGCCAACTCACTTTGTGAGCATTGATGGAAGTGTTAACGCTGCCACGATTCCATTTATTAAACAACATGCACCTGATAGATATATTGTAGGCTCAGCAATTGTGAAGGCGGCCGAACCGCGTCGTGCGTTTGAGGCACTCCATACACTGGTGTCGTCAACAGGGTAAGTATTTGTCGGTGGTGGTCACTGGTATACTATCTGTGTCTATGCATTATCTGACTTCAGAAGATGTTACTCGTCTTGAATTAAAAGCCAATGAAATTCGCCAGAGTATTATTGAAATGCTCTATGAAGCGAAGAGTGGTCATACCGCCGGTCCACTTGGGATGGCAGATATTTTTACGTTACTCTACTTTGAAGTACTGCAACACGATCCAAAGAATCCGACCTGGAGTGAGCGCGATAGACTCATCCTTTCAAATGGTCACATCTGTCCAGTTTTATATGCTACCCTTGCACACGCTGGATACTTCCCGGTTGATGAGTTGATGACGCTCCGAAAGTTCGGGAGTCGTCTCCAAGGACATCCACACCGTGAGTCACTTCCTGGTGTAGAAACGAGTTCGGGGCCACTTGGCAGTGGACTGTCTCAGGCGGTCGGTATGGCGCTTGCAGAGCGCATGAATAACCCGTATTCATCAAAGTACTTCTACTGTCTTACTGGTGACGGCGAGTTGCAAGAGGGGCAGATTTGGGAAGCTGCACTCTTAGCTGGTAAAGAGAAACTCCATAACCTCATCATGATTATTGATAGAAATGGTATTCAGATTGATGGGTATACCAAAGATGTGATGCCGATGGAGCCGCTCCGAGAAAAGTTCGAAGCCTTCAATTTTGATGTACAGGAAGTTGATGGTCACAACATTCGGGCGGTTAATGATGCGATTGGTAAGGCACAGGCGGTCTATGGCCAACCATCAGTCATTATTGCGCACACGATAGCGTCTAAGGGAGTCGATGTGTTTGAGAGAGATTTCCGTTGGCATGGCAACCCGCCCGGCAAGGGGCCTGAAGATCGGGTACCGCGAAGTGAGCAAGCTAAGGTAGCGCTCGAAAAACTGCGAACACTGGCTGGAACTATTACTAAGAACCATATCTCGTAATTATGTTTGTCTCACATCTCGATACACGAATTAAAGATGGCGTCCTCGAAAAAGCAGCCACCCGCAATGGATTTGGTGAAGGTTTGGTAGAGGCGGCGAAGCGTGATGAACGTGTAGTAGCGCTCTCAGCTGACTTAACTGAGTCGACTCGGGTACTGCCGTTTGCAGAGGCGTTTCCAAAGCGTTTTGTGCAGGTTGGTATCACTGAGCAAAACATGGCGTCAGTCGCTGCTGGTATGGCCATGATGGATAAGGTACCGTTTATTGCCTCGTACGCCATGTTCTCTCCAGGGCGAAACTGGGAACAGATCCGTACCACAATTGCCTATAATAATAGTAATGTAAAAATAGTCGGTGCACATGCTGGTATTTCCGTTGGTCCAGATGGTGCGACGCACCAAGCCGTTGAGGACATCGCCCTTATGCGGGTCATGCCAAATATGATCGTGATTGCGCCATGTGATGTGCATGAGGCACGGAAGGCCACTCTCTGGGCGGCAAAACACGAAGGGCCAGTTTACCTCCGTATTGGTCGCAGTGATACACCGGTGATGACGACACCAGAGTCACCATTTGAGATAGGGAAAGCACAGGTATTTTATGATAGAGATACTCAGCACGAACGAACTGTTGGTATTGTGAGTACTGGCGCACTCACACATGAAGCTCTGAAGGCCGCGGTAGATCTTGAGGCACGTGGAGTTGGTGTCACTGTCCTTCACATGGCCACTATCAAGCCATTTGATGAGGAAGCAGTTCGCTGGTTAGCTTCTGAACATGAGGTTATCATCACGGTTGAAGAACATCAGAAGATTGGTGGACTTGGTGGTGCAGTCTGTGAATACCTCAGCGGAGTGATGCCAAAGCTTGTCCTTAGAATTGGTCTTAATGATGAGTTTGGGCAGTCGGGTGAACCGGACGAACTCTTGGCTCATTATGAGATGAATGCTGATGCTATAGTGCGAACAGCACTCCGAGCGCATCATATGGAGTAAGGAACATTAAAAGAACGCCCTCGGTACGAGGGCGTTCTTTTAATGTAAATCAAGTGTCTAATCAATCTTTCGGGCTACATATTCTGCTGGGCGGTTGTCAAGGAATCCTTTCAATTGCTCGCGGGTGAGAAGTCCTTTTTGAGCACCAATTTGCTGAACTACTGACATAGAGTTGACTGGTCCCCAGGTGAGTGCTTCCTCGGGACTGAGTCCAAGGGCAATCGCACTCGTAAAGGTTGAGGCAAACGCGTCGCCAGCACCAGTACGATCAATTGGGTCAGCGGGATCGGGGTACATGGGCATGTGCCAAGCTTGATTCTCGCCGTCAACTACGTAGGCGCCATGAGGTCCGTCAGTCACGACCGGAAGCTTTGGTCCGAGCTTTGCCAACTCACGGATAAGGGTCGGTACATGTTGTTCGGTGGTCTTCAAAATTTGCTGCGCCTCTTCTTTGTTACAGAAGAAAATCTCAGTCACTTCGTAGAGGTCCTTGAGTTCCTCGACACCAAGCTTAATTTGGAAGGTGCCTGGTTGAAAGACGAGCTTCGTCTCTGGATGTTCTTTTACATAGGCTGCTATCTCGTGGTGGTGGGGGACGCCATGTTCACCAATTGATGAGAAGTAAATGTAGCGTGGTGGTACCGCAAATTGGGGCAGTACGTACGGGAATTTCTCGTGCTTGATGAGGATGGTGCGCTCTGGCCCATAGCGAAGGACGTAGTGGTAGTTGGTCATTTTGCCTTCATGGAGCTTCACGTACGTTGTATCGACACCCTCGTTACGAAGGGTTTCGAGACACTCCTTTCCGTTGCGATCCTGACCAAGGCTCGAGACCAGGGCAGTCTTGAGACCAAGGCGGTGAGCAGAAACAGCAGCGTTTGGTGAATTGCCCACAGCGTTTACTACTACAACATCGTCGTAGGGAAGCTTTTGTCCGAATGGCATCATGAGAGTCTGGCGACCCGTGTCCATATCGATGGAAACATCCGCGTCAGCTTTTGATAATTGAATAAATGCATCGATTACTAAGTCGCCTATGGCAACAAAATCAAATTGATCTGGCATACTGTTTGAGTATAGCACTTGCAGATGTAGGTATTTATGTCCCGGTACCGTGATTGGGGAAGGGAAGGTCGCCAGGGACAAACATAGTTTGGTATACTATGAATGCGTATGAAATTTTTGCCAGCGTTATTAATTGTGCTCATTGGAGTTAGTCTCCTGCCGTCGTTCGCGCATGCCGAAACGGATGCTGAGCGACGGGCACGATTGGAGCGTGAACTCCAGGACGTGGAGCGACAAATCCTCACACAACAACGTCTTGTTGAAGATAAGCAGGTAGAGCGTCAATCACTGGAGCGTGACATTTCGATTATCGAGGGACAAATCAATAAAGCCCAGCTGGGTATCCAGGCACGCTCTATAGCCATTGAGCAACTCTCAGATCAGATTGGTGAAAAAGAAATGGTGCTGCAGATTCTCGGTGAACGTCTAAATCGTCAGGAACAATCACTCGCTGATTTGGTCCGGAAGTCAGCCGCTCTCGAAGACTTCTCACTCATAGAGATTCTCCTCAGTAAGAAGAGTTTCTCAGAGTTCTTCAATGAGTATGAGCAATATGCTGCCATCAAAGAGTCGCTGAATGAGTCCTTGGGGGTGCTTCATGGTATAAAGACTGATACCCATGAACAAAAGAGTATGCTCGCCTCAAAGCAGGAGACTGAGGCTGAGATGAAGCGTATTCAAGAACTCGAGAAAAAAGAAATTGAATCAAAAGAAAAAGAAAAAGAACGTATTCTTAGTGTGACAAAAGGTCAAGAAGCTGAGTACCAGCGACTCCTTCGGGCTCAGCAGCAGACAGCAGCAGAGCTCCGGAATGCACTCTTCAACCTCCTCGGTGGCGGTGGCGGTATCTCACTGCCACAGGCGGTAGAGTTGGCGCAGTATGCCTCTCGCCAGACTGGCGTTGATGCGGCGATGATTCTCGCTATTCTTGAGCAGGAGACTAACCTTGGTTCGAATCTTGGGAGTTGTGCGTACAACGATATTCGCGGTGATAGACCCGTTATGCATCCGGATCGCGATCAGCCAGTCTTCCTGGCTATCGCACAGATTCTTGGTTTTGATGCACGAACACGTTCAGTCTCGTGTCCAATTGTGAGTAACGGCCAGCGACTCGGGTGGGGTGGAGCGATGGGTCCGTCACAGTTCATTCCATCAACCTGGGCAATTTATGGTGGTATCGTTAATACAGGTAGTGGGTTTGTGTACAGTGAGTCGGCTGATGCTATACGGCGAATTAACGGTACCGGCTCACCAGCCAATCCGTTTAACAACCGCGACGCCTTCTTGGCAACAGCACTACTCTTACGTGATAACGGAGCCAATGGCACTTATGCAGGTGATCGTCTCGCGGCGCTCCGCTACTACGCCGGATGGGGTGGGGCAAATAACCCGGCCAATGCCTTTTATGGTGATCAAGTTATGAACCGTAAGGCTAAATTTGAGGGTCAAATCCGAATCCTTGGCGGTGGGTAGTACCTCCTAGTATTGCAAAAATGCCGTTTTCTGCTATAGTACGGCCCATATTGATTAGCCGCTGACGCATCTATAAATTATAAATATATGAAAGCAGATATCCATCCAAAGAACTACCGTCTCGTGATTTTTCACGACAACTCAAGTAATGAGCGTTTTCTCATTGGTTCAACCATCGAGACAACTGCCACAGCTACCTTCGATGATGGTAAGGAGTACCCGGTTACATATGTAGACGTATCGAGTGCCTCACACCCGTTCTACACTGGACAGGAGAAGGTGATGGATACTGCAGGACGCGTGGAGCGCTTCAAGGCTCGTGCTGAGAAGGCTGGTGCCCGCAAGAAGTCAGCGTAGCGAACTTACGGAACGACGCCGTACGTCCCTTGGGGACGTACGGCGTCGTGATGTAGTAGAATACACACTATGGAATTTAACGAAGACACCCTCACCACCTTTCGCGAGCATCATAAGACGCAGTTTTTGGCGAGTCAGTTTGATGACACGATGCGTCGCTATCGTGAGGCGGTTGAGCTAGCGGAAAGCGACCCCAGCCTCGCCGAGCTCGCTGCTGATGAGGTGCAGACGCTTGAGACGCAACTCCGCCTTCAATACGAAGAGATGGAGCGGATTATCGAAGCGTCAGCTGAGGAAGATGAGATACCCTATGGTGTGGTACTTGAATTTCGAGCGGGTGCTGGTGGTGATGAAGCGGCATTGTTTGCAGAAGAGTTAGCCCAGATGTACACCAGTTATGCTGCCCTCAAAGGCTGGTTTGTGAGTTGTGAGTACGAGACGCGGGCCGGAGCCGGTGGTTATAAAGAGGCGGCCTTTGAAATTATTCATCCCGATGCGTACGAAGCTCTTAAATATGAGACGGGCGTACATCGTGTTCAGCGCATCCCGGTTACTGAAAAAGCGGGTCGTATTCATACCTCAACTGCATCAGTGGTGGTACTGCCGCTCCGCAAGAAACCAAAAATTGAGATTAATCCGAGCGATATTGAGATGGAGTTTTCTCGCTCCGGGGGAGCTGGCGGTCAAAACGTCAATAAGGTAGAGACGGCAGTTCGGCTGGTCCATAAACCGACTGGCATTGATGTCCGAAGTCAGAGTGAGCGCTCACAGCTTAAAAACCGTGAAAAAGCCATGCGGTTACTCATTGCGAAACTCGAATCTATCCATGAAGAGGAGGAGGCAAAGAAGCATGCCAGTGAACGAAAGGATCAAATTGGTACCGGTGACCGCTCAGAAAAGATTCGTACCTATAACTTCCCGCAGAATCGCATTACCGATCATCGTATAAAAGTCTCATGGCATAATATTGAAGGTATCCTCAAGGCCGGCCGTCTTGATGAGGTGGTGGCTAGTATGCATGAGGCAGAGACGGGAGGGGTGACGGGTGACGAGGTTGCAGAATAACCCCTGGCGTGGTACCATGCGCCCGCTCTTATACTCGAGCAGATTTACTATTTATCCTTATTATGAAAGCACAATCAACGAATCTCATTGAGCGTTTGTTTGCTTCGGGAGCCCACTTTGGCTTCAAGAAG
>JACCDR010584695.1_pt1 | contig 15380 bp, 17 predicted proteins | sample 7446431 | NCBI WGS metagenome assembly JACCDR01 (sample SAMN15323443, study PRJNA562643) | freshwater metagenome | isolation source: river surface water | place: USA:Blue River Watershed | collected 2017-08-17 | reverse complement strand
GATAGAGCCTTTCTACCTGAAGCACCTATCAACCGAGTCACACTGACAGCTAATGAACATGAAGCTAAACTGTTCTCAGACGCTCCTGATGATATAGCGTTTGCTAACGCCTGCGCTGAGTTCATAGGCGGATCAGTGGTACGGCAAGTTACCACCACCACCACAACTAAATTAGAAGAGGAGATTGAGTGCTATGCAGAAAGAAATGAGCGAACTCAGAGCACGATTCATCAAGGAAGCGGCATCGGTGACTGATCCGAAACTTCTGGTGACGGCTGTTCAACTACCTTCAGGCGCCCTCGAAGTTATCACCAATCACGAGCAGTTAGGCAGTAAGATTCATGATATTATCACTCGGTACAATGACCAGTTCCAACACGTGCATGCTCCAGGCGTTAAAATTGTAGGCTATATGCTGCTATAGTAGATCAGGGAAAAGGACCCGGTGATTATACCAGGTCCTTTTTATTATACGTTGCGTCTGAAATTATCCCATTCCTCTAAAGCTTCATCTGTGCCGCACGTTGAACACACATGTGATACGTTATCTTTTCTAGACAGTGCGTCCAGAACCCGAACCATCTTGCATCGAGGACACCGTCCGATATTGCGAATACCTAAAGTCTCCTCAAATATATGACCATCTTTGAACCAGTTTTCAAGGTTGGCATTGATGATAACGTCAGCTTGATCGTCGCTGACAATACGTACAGCAGAGTTACCAAGTGCATAAAAGCTCTGTGTCTGGTCGCTATACGCAAGCACGTCGTCGATGGTGACTAATCTAACCTTGAATGCGTCTCTGACCCGTTTTGTAATCTTCTGAAATTCCTCGAGAATAAATTCTGCCATGTGAAGCCTCCTGATAAAAGTGTTGTGAAGGTGCCCCTTCGTACTAACTATAACATATTACTATGTAATATACAATAGCCAAATAAAGAACCCGGTTATGTACCGAGTCCTTTGAGTGAATCTATCAACCTGTTCCTGCTCTTTAGGTCCAGATCAATAGGTACATTGATGGTTACTTCGCCAGGAGAAGATGACACCGTCACGCCTAACTCCTCAGCTGTGCATGCTGTTGAATGGAGGAAACTTTTGAATTCCGTAGTAAGCACCGAGGCTTGCTGAGAATGGTTTGGCACCATTTGCATATGCGCGCTTCTCTGCTTCTTTGATGACTCTCTCATTAGGTTCTACCGCCTTTCTGAATTCGGGGCTTTCTTTTTTGAGCATATGATAGAATGGGAGGTCAACATCACCTCCGCAAGGGCATTTCTCTAAGTATACACCTGGCTGAATAGCAACGAGCATAATCTCGTCACCGCTCAACTCACGCTCACATTTGCAACAAATAGCTTGAATAGGCTTGTTTGCAGTCAGCATACTAATCCTCCAATTCCATATGACGCCATTTGGCCAGCCAGTTCTTGTAATCATCAACCCATTCGTCATCACCAGTTACAGCGTCACCATGAACACGTCCGCGATTACTCAACTTGTAGGTGAACTGCTCTTTAGAGGACATCTCAGCTTGAGCTATCATCTCCATAGCCGCCTGTTGAGCTTTGATGATAGCTTCTTGAACAATGAACTGGTCAATATCCTCAGCGGTAGCGTCATATACGATGAAATCATTTACGACAGTTGACCATATAGCATACAATCCGTCAGGCTGTTTGACTGCAACACGACTCATGTTATTCATCTCCTTTATTAGGCATACCTGCATTGATATAGCAGGTGGTGCAATAGAATTTATCTTGCTCAAACATGTTATAGGTACCTTCGTTCTCAATAACGTAGCATTCAGGTGTGACGTGCTCGTAACCATCAGTAGCTTCAACGTACTCGTCAAGCTCGCTTGGTGACTTATTGCATCCAATGCAGACAGGTGTCACAGGCGTAGGCTTACGCGATGGCATAGGTAAGACCTCCTAATTTTTGATTACTACACTACTATATTACTACATAATATTTAACATGTAAAGTCCAAAATATGTATATATCGGTTAAACATATGGCTGATTATCCTGTATAGTAGTATGTAGACTATATTAAGGAGGATAATGATGGCACATAAAAAGCGCGGCAAATTGTTTACAGACAGCGATCTCGATGGAGTAGGGTGTCTCTTGATCGGACAGGGGTATTTCAACTGGAAAGAGGATAGATTAGACGCTGTCCAAACGCAGGTAACGCAGGTCAGTGGACTGGTTACTGAATTTTTGTCATCTGGTGAGGTTGATAATTACGATGTGTTATATATCACCGACATGGGTGTCGATAAAGAGACGGCTGAACTTATCGAAAAGGTCAATCGTATGGGTAGCATTGAGATCAAGCTATTTGACCATCACGAAACTGCCTTGTGGTTAGCGGATACCTACACCTGGGCAACCGTACTCAAGTACGAGCCCGAAGAAGACAAAGACGAAGGTCGAACTCGCTTGACGTGTGCTACCCGCGTATTTGAGCAATATCTCATTTCTAAGTATGGTCATATGTCGACTCGTTCATCGGTGTTAGTCGAAATGATTCGCAAGTATGACACATGGGAATGGTCAACACATTACCTTGACAGTCAACCTAAAGACCTTAACGACGTCTATCGCCTATACGGTGCAGACCACTTCATCAAAAAAATGAGAAACTACCTGGAGTGTCTGACAAACGCCATCTTGACAGGGCGAGACTACGAACTGCTAAACCTTGAGCAAAGTCGGTTTGATAAATATGTAGAAGAGAAGGTAAAGCAAGTGCGGTTGGCGATTATTGACGGTATCCCTTCTGGTGTGGTATTTGCAGAAGGTAAAGACGCGTCCTATCTTGGTCATGCTATCCTCGATGAGCCTATGTTCAAACTGGCTGTAATCGTAGACGTAGGAGCCAACAGATTGTCGTTCAGGTCAAGAGGGGACGAAGTCAACTGCGCGGAACTAGCTAGTCGATACCCAGGTGGTGGCGGTCACTTCAATGCTGCAGGTGCACCTATTGATCCTGAAATCGTACTCAATTTCATCCACGAAGTCTGCTAACCGTATCGAACACAGGTCTACCTATTGAGGGTAGGCCTTTTTTATTTCTATATATTATTTTGAAGTTTCGTATCATATAATAGATGTAGAAAGGTTTAACAGCGACTTGGTGAAGTTGCTTTGCTCCTTTATATGCCCTTCATATATGAGCTCTCTCGTGGTTTTGTCGTGAGGGTATACTAAGAGGGCGATAAGCAGATAACAGCACGTAGCGAAAAGAATAAGGAGGTGAGACAATGGGTCTGTTTGATAAAGCTCGCAGAGGATACGAAGCTATGAAAGTAGGTAAGACGATCATGGGCGAAGGTTATGGGTTCAAAGCACCTGGAGGCGGCACCATGCTGTCGGAGCTCGCTCGTATGCTTACACCTAGGTTCACGGATCCTCCGCAACGCGACATTAAGGAATGGCTGAATCTATTCACGTCATCACCTAGACTTGACCCTGTTCACAAGATCGCGGAAGATGTAGCCGCGTCTGATTGGTGCTTATATCGACGTCTCGGAGACGGTGAAAAAGAGAAGGTAGAAGATCACCCATTGATCACGCTATTTCAGAAGCCTAACCCTTCTCCAGATGCAACATGGTTTACGCTTTTATACATGACCGAAGCGTATCTGCAAATAAGCGGAGAAGCTTTCTGGGTACTTGAAAAGTCGGGTTTGAATCAAGTCAATGAGATCTGGATCATTCCGCCTAACTGGGTCAATACAACACCAACGCTGAATAAGAACTATTTTGAAATTATCACGGCTGATGGCGTTCGGATTGACATCGACGCAGACGACATGGTCTATTTCAAAGAACCTAACTTGGTTAACCCTTATGGTCGAGGTAAAGGTAGAGCAAAAGCAATCGAAGATGAAGTTGAGACAGACGAGTACATGGCTAAGTGGTCTAAACGTTTCTTCTATAATGACGCCAAGCCACCCTTTATCATCGAAGCACCTGGAGCAAGCAAACCTGATGTTGATCGTATACAAGAGTCATGGATGCAACGTTTCGCAGGTCTCAACAACGCTCACAAGCCTGCTGTTCTTCCCTTCGGCGGTAAGGTAACTCAACTTGGTACCAATGCTCGTGAAATGGACTTCGTACAGAGTCGTAAATACCTGCGAGATCAAGCTAACCAGCATTTCCGCGTACCACCTGAGCTGATGGGTATCATTGAGAACAGTAATAGAGCCACCATCGACGCCGCTGACTATATCTTTAGAAGCTCCGTATTGATCAACCGCCTGACGATGATTCAACAGGCTCTACAGCATCAGATTATCAACCGCTACTTTGAAAAAGATAATCTCCTGTTCGAGTTTGAAAACGTCATTCCGGATGACAAAGAGTTCGAGCTGAAGAAGGCAAATGAAGGTCTGTCCCGTGGAGCTATCTCTATCAATGAGTGGCGCCAAATTAATGGTTGGGATACACTTGAGGGTGACGCGGGCGATGTCTATCTGCTACCTAATACTGTCATTCCTGTACGTAATCCGATGGACGCATTAGCAGCGTTGGTGGCGGCTAAACCTTCAAACGAAACTCAACCAGAAACACCGCCCGAAGCTGTAGCACCTGACGAGTTAGATGTGCCAGAGCTTGAAGAGCCTGAGGTAACCGAACAGCGAAGCTACCTAGATATCGACGTCGTTAAACTCTTTGCGCCTAAGAACAAAGCAGACTATAGTGAAGCGGAACTAGCTAATATTAGAACCGTGTTTGATGAAGGTTTGAAAGAGCTCGAGAAGAAACACACCAAGGATATTGAAAAGTTTCTTAGAAACCAAGGTAGACGCTTCGCTAAGTACGTAGAGGGCTTAGACATCAAAGAGATGATCGAGATAGTAGAGAAGGCTGATGGTTTTGACGCTGACGGTAATGGCATTGACGACATCTTAGAGCAAGCTGACTCCATCATGGAAAATTATGATTGGATGGATGACCAAGAGAAGCTTCACAAGCTCATGGGTCCTCAGATGCTTGAAGCCGCACAGGCAGGTAATACCCTAGCTAATGGTCTTTTTGAACTAGGTATCTCGTTTAGTCTGCTGAAACCTGAAATGCTTGAGTATATCGCTACAACAGGTCTCGAAAAGGTGGTCAACATTATGAATACCACCATGCACCTGTTGAGAACAACTCTAGTAGAAGGTATCACTCAAGGTGAAGGAGCTACAGAGCTTGCCAAACGCATCCGTGAGTCGTCTTCTGAGTATTCGTATCGTAGAAGCTTTGTCATCGCTCGAACTGAAGCGCATAATACGATGATGCAAGGAGCAGATGCTTCATACCGTGAAGCTGAGGTACCAATGAAGCAGTGGCTCACTGTCATGGATGGTAGAGAGCGTACAAGCCACGGAAAAATCAACATGGAAAAGGTCAAGTATTCAGAAAAATTCTCAAATGGTCTTGACAGACCTGGCGACCCTAACGGTCCTGCCGAAGAAGTCATTCAGTGCCGATGCCAGTTGCTACCTGCATGGCAATAACAACAGAGGAGTGATAGTATATGGCTAAGACAATCAGACGAGGCGATACAGAGATGAAAGTATCGTCCTTGAACTTTCAAGTCAAAGAGATCGGCGTACCCGAAGATAGAACACTTCGATTCATCGGCTCTGATGACACACCTGACCGTGACGGTGATGTAGTTACCGTTGAAGGTTGGGACTTGAAGAACTATCTGCGTAACCCGGTGTTCCTGTGGGCGCACGATTACAGCATTCCTCCGGTCGGTAAGTCCGTTCGTACCTGGCGTGAAAATGGAAAATTAATGTTTGATATCCAATTTCCTGAAAAAGGTATTTACCCTTTTGCTGACCTAGTGTATAATCTCTACAAAGGAGGATTCCTCAACGCTACGTCTGTCGGTTTCGTAGGCAAAGAAGCCACTAAACGTGACGATCCAGGCGTTGACGAGATTCCTGACTGGAAACGCGGTATCAAATACGTTCAGCAAGAACTGCTTGAACTCTCCGCTGTTCCTGTACCGAGTAACCCTGCTGCCTTGCAACAAGCCAAGTCGGTGGGTGCTGTTACAGACGATGAGTACGCTAGTCTTATGAGCTTCATCAACGGCGAATTCGTTCAGACTCCTCACGTAGGTGCCAAGACACTCAAGGGGATTCAAAACGTTTATGAGTCGCAGGAAGCTGAACCAACCACTACACAGGAGGAGGTAGCAAGCATGAAGGATGATGAAGATACCAACACTGAAAAGCAACCGAACGTAGCTACGCCATTGGCTGAGCAGCAGTTTTCGTTCGTGCTCAACCCCGCTTCTCAGAAAACTTTGCTTATGGATAACACCACAGGAAAGATCCTAGGTGATATCACAGCAGAAGTGAAAACTCTCATTACTCAAGCGGTCAAACAAGCTGTCAAAACAGCCAAGGCTGAGTTCGAGTCAGAAGAAAAAGCCGGTGCCGTACTTTCTAAAAAGAATAAGAGTAGACTTTCTCAAGCAAAGGATCTTATAATTGAAGTGTTAGGGCAGGTTGAAGACGAAGAAAGCATGGAAGACCAAAAACGCCCGACGGCTGTTCTTGAGGATGAGGAAGAGTTGAATAAACCCGAAGACACTTCGATGAACGGCAAAAAGTCCGATGACGAGGACAACGATGATAAGCCGTCTGATCCTGATGTAGGTGAAGATGGTGAAACAGCGGACGAAGAAGACAAGAAGAAAAAGTCTGCTGACGAAGCTACAAAAGATGAAGCTTCTCAAACGTCAGAAGACGATGACATCGAGTTCGACTTCGAGACCACTGGTAAAGACGGAGAATACGAGTTGCCAGAAGACGTCGCTGATATTATCAAGCAGGCGGTAGCTGGTTTACTGTAGTGTCTGTCTTGCATCAACATCTTTCACTATATTAAATACAATCTCAAGGAGGCACGTCCAAATGAAAATGACCAAAGAAGACCTGACCGAACTTATCAAGTCCGCGGTCCAAGAGCAAGTAGGTCCATTGACTCAAACGCAAACGAAATACAGTGACAAATTCAACGGTGACGAAAAATCTGCCGCTGAAGCAGCCGCTGAAAAATCAGCAAAAGATGCTGAACTGAATGCTAAGGGCGAGACAGTTGAACCTGGTATTCGTCTAGCACGTTCTGCTAAGCTGATGATCATGGCTAAGAACGATATTGAAAAAGCAGCATCGCTTGCTAAATCTTTCTACGGTAACGATACTCACCTGCAAAAGTCGCTGGGCGCACTGGCTGCTTCTGTACCGTCTGACGGAGGCTTCTTGATTCCAGAAGTTTACTCTGATGAAATCATCCCGTTGCTTCGTAACAAAGCAGTATTCCGCTCGATGGGTGCTCGTCCTCTGCCTCTGGCAAACGGTAACTTGAACATCCCACGTATGCTGGGTGGAGCTACATCGTACTACATCGGTGAAAACCAAGACGCTAAGATCTCGAAACCAAAATTCGGTACAATGCGTCTGTCCAGTAAGAAGCTGGTAACAATGGTCCCTATCTCGAACGACCTGATTCGTTCAACTTCTGCTGAGGCTGACCGCATGATCCGTGACGACATGATCAAGTCTATGGCACTGGCTGAGGACTTTGCAGCACTGTACGGTAAAGGTACTGAGTACACTCCTCGTGGTCTGTACAACACCGACGGCGTATCCAAAATGAAACTGTCTGGTCTGCCTGACGGTGACAACCTGGGCGACTTCGTAGGCGCACTGATGTCCCGCAACATCGACTGGGGTAACGTGGGTTGGATCTTCAACGGTTTCGTGTGGAACAAACTGTACCAACTGAAAACAGCTACAGGAGCATACCTGTATCGTGAAGAACTGAATGCTGGTAAGTTCCTGGGCTTCCCGTACAAAGTAACTAACCAGATTACAAACACTGGCGCAAACCTTGCTAGTGACGTATTCTTCGGTGATTTCAACGAGTTCATCATCGGTGAAGAAATGGGTATGGAAATGATGGCTTCCACAGAAGCAACGTATGTTGATGGTGGCGAACTGGTGTCCGCGTTCTCACGTGACCAAACAGTTATCAAAGTTACCAACAAACATGACTTCGGTGTTCGTCATCCAGAAGCATTTGTCATCGGTACTGACGTATACGGAAAGTAATATAGCTGCTTAAACATATGACCGAGGGTGAGAAATCGCCCTCATCATTATGTGACTTTTGACCGTATTACTATTATATATTATATGGTAATACTTTGTCAATACAATAACACAACTAATGGAGGGATATTGAATGAAACGTACTCTACATTCTCAGGCTCACGTGAAAAACGCTGTCCTGGGCGTTCAGGTAGCTTCTAGCAAGACCGGCGTTATCGTCGACCGCTTCAACTACCGTGACGCCATTCTGCACTTGCTGGTAACTAATGTCACTGGCACACCTACAGGACAGAGCATTGCTGTCAAGGTACAGCACTCTGACACAGATACAGCAGGCGATTTCGTAGACGCTGACGTGCAAGGCATTGAAACAACTCTCACCGTAACGGGTGACGAAGGTGAACTGCATCTGAATCTTGACGGGTTCAAACAGTATATTCGCGTAGTGGTCGACGCAAGCTTCACCGGTGGTACTACGCCGAAAGCTGACGTGGTTGGTACTTTCGTACTTGGTAACATGGTATCGAACCCAACTCGCTAAACCCTTCAAACCTAGCCCTTCGGGGTTAGGTTTTACCTTATCAAGAAAGAAGGGAGACTCGTATGCTGGCAGCTAACGCGCTTACGACGCTTGAACGCGCTAAGTCGTTTCTGGGTATCGCACCTGAGGATACATCAAGCGACGAAGCACTCTACTTCTCGATCAACACAGTATCTGCCTTAATTGAGAAGTATTGCAACAGAGTATTCAAACGTAGCCTTTTCAACGAGTCAATTCAAGGTAGAGGCGGGATGAAGTTAATTCTTCGGAACTATCCTATCGAAAGTGTATCATTTGTCACTATCAATGACGAAGAGATTGATCTTCAGTCCATTCGAGTAATGTCAGATGAAGGTATGTTATATAGACCGTCAGGAGGTTTTTCAGCCCGTGTTCGTGGGGGCACCTTTATGCACCCAGGACCTGACGAGCTATACCATAACATATATGTCGAGTACACGGCGGGATATGTACTTCCTAAGGATGCAACAGACGATAATCCTAGAACCTTACCTTTTGACATAGAACTAGCTTGTCTGCGTATGATGGCAGTTGCTAAGAGGGATCGCGAAGTTAATGAGGGTGTTGATCTCGTATTGAAGCGTGAGACTATCGGTGACTGGACAGGCGAGTATGAGAAAGCTAACAAAGGCACAGACGCCAAGCTCAATTATATGGACGCTGACATCATGAATATTCTCAGCTTACATCGTAGAACGGAGTGGTTGGTATGATGAACCCAACCAAGCGAACAGGCATTATACGTTCGAAGGATTTCAGCATAGACCATCTTCTGATACATGTAGCCACGGTTCATCGCTACACGAAAACACGCATACCAGGCGGAGGGTTCAAGGAAGCTTGGTCACCTGTAGGAGACATTGACTGCCGCTTTACTGTCTACACGCCTAAAAGCACCGTAGACGTGATTGAGCAGAAAGAGTCTTTCCCTACTCAATACAAACTGTTTACTCGAGGCGACGCTGACATTAAAAAAGGTGATCGTATCACGTATAACGGTGTTGTATATGAAGTGGTCGACAACCCACTTGATCCGTCATTCTTAGGTCACCACCTTGAAATAGCGATCAAAGAGGTATCAAGGGAGGTGTAAGCTGTGCCTATCGAATTCGAAGACAACTTCGTATTACTGAAAGGTCAGTTAACCGAACAGGTTAGAAAGAACGTGGTTATGGCAGCTTTATACCTGGTAGGACAAGTGAAGGTGACGTTAGGTACTGGTGTTCGTACAGGTAAGACGTACAAGGTACCTGGTACTAAACGTTCATATACATCTTCCTCTCCAGGAGAAGCGCCTGCGGTAATGCTTGCCAGCTTGATTTCTAGTATATCTTACGATCTAGTGGTTGACACCAAAGACGAGGTAATAGCTCGTGTAGGGACTAACATCAAGTATGCTGCTAGACTAGAGTTTGGATATACCGATACGGATAGCATGGGCAGGAAGTACAACACCGAGGCTCGTCCTTTCTTTAGACCCACATACCTTCAACATCGTGAAAAAATAATAGCTATACTGAATGGAGAAACGCCATGATATTAGACGTGCTTGCTCACCTTGACAGCATACTCATAGAAGATGATCTGCTCAAAGCAGAGCTAGCCGACTATAATGGCAGTCCTGCTATAGCATTTCAAGTTGCACCTAAAGATATGACGATGCCTTATCTGGTGACAACGTCTGTAGGTAATACCGCAGACTCTAACTATATAACCGACCGGTCCTTATATGGTATTGATATATACGTCCCGAACGGTGATATTGCTCGTGCTTCGCGCATTGCCGCGCATGTCATCGAACTGTTCAATATGTCAATGCTACCTGAAGACATCGGTTTAAATATCTGGAAAGAGTGGGATAACTTCCTTCCAGAAGACGATCCAAGCATTATTCGATACCATGTTGAATTTGGCTTGAGACACATTTAACCAGAGGAGGAAACGCCAATGTTGAAAATGAGAAGTGGTATCCGTCCAGGGTCTCACAAGAGCTTGTTTATCGGTCCTGGTGCTGTATACAAGGGCTTCGTGAGCCCAGACGAACTGGGTACATTGCTTGGAGCCACAAAGGGCGGTAACAAGATTAACATCGCACAAGAATGGCACAACGCAGAGATCGACGGTACATTGGGTCCTATCCAAGGTGCTCGTTGGTTGATCGGTGAAGAAGTGTCACTCGAAACAAACCTGCTCGAGATGTCCTTAGAGAATCTCAAATTGCAGTTGCCAGGTGCAGTGGTAACGGCTGAGACAGACTACGATGTGGTTGCTCAGACGGAAGATATTGCAAGTGTCGATTACTACGATATTGCTATCGTAGGCGAGTTGGTAGGTAAACAAGAACCTATCATCTTCGTTATTCACAACGCTGTCGCTACCGAGCCTCTCGAGATTGATACAGGTAACGGTAAGGACGACGTGACAATGGCGATCAAGTTCGTAGGTCACTATACCGAGGAAGCACCAACGACTCCTCCTTATACTATCTACTACCCACGCGCTGATGTAGGCACAACGGCTCCAACAACACCGTAAGCATCGTAACGAACATGCTACCGTCTTAGTCAGGCGGTAGCTTTACTTAAACCATATTGATAAACGAGAGGAAGATAGAAATGGAAAACATCATCAGTCAAGGTCAGGCAGTAACAATCGACGGTAAAGAGTACCTTATTCGACGTCTCAACACTCGTGACGTGTTCAAAGTAGCGCAAATCATTGGTAAGGTATACAAACCTGGTATGACTTACACAGAAGGCAGTGAAACAGCGTTTGCTTCGAGCATGGTTGCCGCATTACCTGTAGCTGAAGAAGATATCTTCAAACTTCTCGCAGGTCTGCTGAATGTAACGGTTGAAGAATTCGAGAACTTCCCACCAGAAGCACTGTTCGACGTTATCGAAGCGCTAGCAAAAAGTGAGGACCTCAAGCGTTTTTTCGACAAAGTGAAAGGCATTCTGGCGAAGCTGGGGAACAGCGCGCCGAACGTGACAGCGTAGAAGATGAAGTCGACTCAATCAACCGCGCATTCGACATGGTCCAACACCGTTACGGGTATACGGACGAGTATGTCCTGTCACTTCCTTACGCTCGGTTTATGGATATGGTTGAAACTATATCGAAAATAAAAGCTGAGGAACTTCGTGAGGAGTATAGACAGGCGGCGTTCGCTTCATACCTGTCAGGCGCAGGAAAGACGGACGATGAAAGTCTAACCTTTGCCCAATATCTCAAAAGAATTGGTCTTGCTAAAGAAGATACCGAAGATGCTTCTCCTCCTGCTGAAGAGGTTACAAAAGAAGAAGCACTTGCTAAGGCTCAAAATATCTTGGCAACGTACCGATTCACCGCGGAGTAGATACTAGATATCTGCTCCTTTTTATTTTATAAGGAGGTGAAAAGATGGCAACAGAGGATCTGTTTAATCTATTTGGTGAGCTGGGTATCCGTACTCAGAACGCCTTTCGGTCGATTGATAACGTTGAAAGACGTGTTCGTCAACTAGCTAACCGAATGGCAAGCGACCTCACCGCTGATATCAATATCAATGACCACGCCACCGACGGATTGAACTCGTTGCTAACAGAGTCTGAGCGCGCTCGAGCTCGTCTTGAAGATCTAAAGCGTATTGCTCAAGAACTTGAGCAGCAATTAGCGCAAAACAGTGCATTCAATATCAACGATCAATCCATACTGCGCACTCGAAACGAGCTGGCATCCCTTCGCAGAGAGATTGAGCGTTTACAGCAACAAGCTCAACAACGGATTATCGTAGAAACTCAGGTCAACAATAACGGTGGTCCAATACCTCCTATCATTCCACCGACTCCTGGACCTGTACCTCCTATTCCGGATACACCAGGACCTGGACCTATTCCACCTACAGGCACACCGCCTATACCGCCCGTACAGGGGTCACGTAACGTGGAAGAAGCGTCGCAACAGGTTAATACTTTACGAAACCAACTGAGAGCTTTGCAGACGCAACTTTCATCGTTGAACGTAAATGATAGTACGACCTTGAACTTCCGTGGCTTACAAACCAACGTCAACGGTCTCGTAGGTTCACTAAGTCACGTTGAAAACGAATTGAACAACATTCAAAATCGAATCAACCAAATCAACAATTCAGATTTGACTATCAACCCAGTGACAGGCCAACCAGGTACAGGTAATAGCCAGCAGTCATTCAACCAGTTGACGTCTCAAATTTCAAGTCTCCAGAGCACCATTGCTGCACTAGCCGCCGCCACAGCAGCCAACGCCGCAGGAGGTGGAGGTCTCGGAGGGTTTGGTAGTGGGTATAATCGTAATCCGGGTTACGATATCAACCGAGTGTTCCAAGCACAGATGAGAATGAACCAGATGATGCTTCGGTATGCTCAAGCTAATAAGCCCGTTAATGCTGTAGGTAGAGCTCGTGAGCGAATGGAGATCGGTGCTAGTGTTATACCGCATCTAGACAAAGCGCAGACTCAACTTGAGCTACAAGCATTGATGGGGATGATGGACTCTAGTATCATGACAGCTAGACGCCAATTGTCTCAACTAGGCTTCGGTAAAACAAGCACTGAAGTTAAAGCAATGGAGGCTCAACTTTACAACCTGGCAAACGTGCGTATGGACAATCTCAAAGATCAGATTAAGCTGACGGAGAAAGCACTTAAAGATATGCAGAGTGCAGCTAACGCAGATGAACTGACGGATGAAATACTTCGGGCTGAGAATGCTCTGAAACATTTCAAAAAAGAGTTGAAAGACGCTAACCCGGTGAGACAGCTTGCGCGTGTAACCGGTATGCAGGTCGCTAATGTATTTGGCAAAGACGTGCTGGTCAAGCCGTGGAAAACTCAGTTACAGAAAATGAGTGGTGCGCTTAACTCCTTCTTCAACCGAGACGTTGCTGTGCTGATGAACAAATCATATCAGTCCATCGATAGTGCGGCGAAAAAGATAGTAGGTGCTCAGTCAACTGCACTTGAGCAAAAAGCGAAAATCATGCAATTGCAAACTCGGTACCAGATGCTAGGTCAACAGATTAATACCTTTGTCACCCCTGCTGTTCTAGGTCTAGCCGCCGCATTCACCATGGTAGGTAAATCTGCCGAGGACGGATGGAATAAGTTTCAAGCTCAAACGTTGACACTCGGTACCAACATGCGTGAGTTCAAAAACCTCATAACGGATACTAGCGTTGCCACGGGTGCCAGCCAGGAAGAAGTAGGCGGACTGTTTTCGGTACTGTCTAACCAGATGGGTAAAACCAAAGATAACATTCAGCAAGCCGCCACCATGGGGCTGTACTTCTCGAAAGTTTGGGGAGTAGACGCGGCAGGTGCTGTAGGTACGGTTGACCAACTGACGGAGAAGATGGGTATATCAACGGAGCAAGCGCAGAACATTCTGTCACTAGCTTTGAAAAAGCACCAAGGCGATATACAAGCAGCTACCGAAGATGTGCTGGCTCACGGTAAGGCCTGGAAAGAAGCAAGTAAAGCAGGTACCGAGGGTGCTCAAGCCTATAAGACCATGACAGACGGCATCGACGCAGGTTCGTTCCAACGATTTGCTAAGGCTGCTAGACAGGCAGGTGCCGCACTTCTTGAATTGTGGAAACAGCTTGAACCTACTCTGACGTCGATAGCTGAAAAGGTAACGGTCGTCACCAAACGGGTAACCGAGTTCTTGCGTAACAATCCGGGAATGGCGAAGTTCATTGCTCATGCAATTGCTCTAGGAGGCGCGTTGACCGTACTTGTCGGCATACTCGCACCTATGGCAGGCTTCCTACTTATGCACCGTAACCTGTTCCAGGCCATTGCTCAGTCGATGGGTGCTGCTAGAAAAGGTGCTGTAGTGTTGAACCCTGCCGCTCGGATGGTGCTCGATACTCTAAAGATGACGAAGAACGCAATTGTGGGTCTGCCTAGAATCATAGCGGGCGCGTTCCCTGCGTTGCTGTCTATGCTAAAAGGTATACCTGCAGGCCTTGTCAGCATGATCGTCAACTTTGTGAAGATGAACCCACTGGTTGCTACATTCGGTACACTCGCCTGGGTTGCTAAGAAAAACTGGTCAGAGTTTCAACCGGTACTATCTAGAATCTGGGAAGCTGTTAAGCGAATCGGTGCTGCAATATTCGGTGCTTTCGCAGGTCCAGGAGAAGATGCAGCTGACGGTTTCGGTAACATGCTTGATAAGCTGGCTGACGTTCTAGGTGACGTTATTCTCCCGGTACTTGAGAAAGTAGCAGACATCATGGAAGTTGTCGCTAACGTGATGGAAGCAGGTGGAGGTAAAGTCGTAGCCGCCGGAGGGGCTTTCTGGTTATTCGGTAGCACTTTAGGTGCTGTGGTTGACCAAGTTTCGGGCGTTAAAGACAGCATCATGGGATTCATTGAACCTTTCCAGAAGGTGTACGAATTCATTAACAAGATCAGTCCTGCGATGATGGTAGCCTTCGGCAAGATGAAAGGTATACTGACTAAGATTCCAGCTCTGTTTGCTCTAGTAGGTAGAGGTCTTGCCGCACTAGGTCCGCTCCTGCTGAATCCGTGGACATGGGTCGTACTTGCTATCGTGGCTTTGGTCTTCGTTATCTGGAAGAACTGGGATAAGATCAAGGCTTACACTATCAAGGTATGGACAGGCATTAAGAGCTTCTTGTCTAAGACAGGTTCT
>JACCDR010953307.1_pt1 | contig 15384 bp, 12 predicted proteins | sample 7446431 | NCBI WGS metagenome assembly JACCDR01 (sample SAMN15323443, study PRJNA562643) | freshwater metagenome | isolation source: river surface water | place: USA:Blue River Watershed | collected 2017-08-17 | reverse complement strand
GTGACCTTTTTGAGGACCGCACAGCGCGTGGAGGAACCAGTAACCAGTACGGGATCCACTTCTTCACTCAGTGGAATCTTCCCCTCAAGGCCGGTGTCGTCCTCCACTATGAGCGCACGTCTTATAACCTTCAAGGTGGCGGCCGCGTGCTCTATTCAGCACCCTCCCTAGGTCCGCAGCTCAAAACCCGAGACTTCGATTTCTTCGGCAACGCACTCCGGCTTCAGACGCACTTTCGCATAAGTCCCTTCGCTCGTGCTACGGCGGATACGATCTACGGGTCCGGAAATTTCAAATTCAATTCTACTGACGTTCTGGCGTCACTTGAGCACCCGGTAAAAAACCGCTTCGGCGAATTCGTCTTCGGGCTCTACTTCCAGTCTCAATGGCTGAACCTTAGGGATCAGCAAATGCCAGTAGACGTGCGGGCCTCCAACCAAACTAATAAGTCCTGGGGCCTCTCCCTGGCGCAGGTGTTTCAGTGAAAGTCATTGTCGCACTTTTCTTAGCTCTCACTTTAAGGGAAGCTTTCGCGCTCGAGGCCGTGGTGACTGTGCTTGAAACGCCGATGCTTAAGTTCCGAAGCTATGAGTCTCCGGTGGTGCAGTACTTGCGAAAAGGCGACGTGATAAAGATCCATCCTTCGGTGGCGAATGATCCGGAGATGAATAAATACGCACCGTCTCCGGAGAAGCTAGCGAAGGTCCGTGAACTGCAGAAAGCGACACCCGAGTACACAGAGGATAAGCTTTTTCGTGGGGAGGAAGAGAGCACATTCTACGCAGATGATGAATTCATTCCGGTCGTCGATCGGCTGGGTAACCGCGCCTTCATCCTCTCCCGTCACGTTTACATTTACTTTAATGATACCCGGGAGCTCGATCAGTCCATCGCCTCAGCAGATCCTACCGATTATCGGCTCGAAGAGCCGCTCCCGCGGAAATATCCCTTAAAGTCCCTCACCGGCATACGGGGCCAGTTTCTGCTCGGACTCACGCAACCAAACTATGAGAGTTATAACTATCCCCAAGGCTTCAGGACCAAAGGTTACTCAAGCCCCCTGGACCTGACCTATACTCTCATGAAGCAAGCTCCAGGAGACTACCGAGAAAAGCTCTACATTGGCGCAACGGCCGCTTTCCGACAGTACCAGAACTCTTACAGCTTCCTGGGCGGACGAATCTCCGAAGAGCTAGGCTTTCGGTTAGGACTGGGCCCGACCATCAGCTACGACGCCTTCAAGGCGCCACGAGACCGGCTCAACCTATCAGGAACCATCATCGTTAACGTCTTTGATCGCATCTACATCCAACAGAAGCAGGGCGCTCGCCGCGAAAACCGTGAGTACGTCGGCTACTCTGTCTCCCCTCGTGTGGCCATGCAGTACCACCGAAAGCAGATCTACGATTCTCTGGATTTCGTCGTCGGTACATTCTTCGAGCTCACACCACCGACCACCTACCGCTCTCAAGGACGTGGGCGGGACAGGGACTGGTGGCAAGAGGTCGGCTCAGATCGATTCAGCACCAATACGGCCTTCACTCTCGGTGGCTACTTCGGCATCCAGTCGGCGTACTAAAGAGCTCAGGAATTGAAGATTTTTTTTTCGCCCCTTAAGAAAAATGCCTAAAGTTTTTACGGCCCTCGTCGATCAGATGGATACGGACTTACAGGATGTGAGTCCCCCCAGATGAAACCATGGAGGGTTTATGACAACTTCAAGAACTGAAAAAAACACCAACACCGTCAAGAGCAGCGTGAAAGACGTTCTCTTCCAGAAGATCGGGAATACCTGGTTCATCTTCTCGGAAGTGAATAACGAAGTCGTCTACTCGGTCATGCCTCAGGGAATGGATCCGAAGACCACAAAGCTCGAGCTCTTCGAAATCATCGAAGAGCACATGACTAAGGTCGCTGCTAACAAGCGCCGCGCTCCGGAAGCCGCCGCCTAGCCATGGCCGCACCAAAAATCGTCTGGGAGGCCTCCAGGAAGGAAGCTTCCCTACAGGATAAAAAAACAGTTGAGGCGCTTCGAGAGCGCCTCAACCATAAGATTCAAAGTGATCCGCAGATGGCCAAAAAAGCCGCCCTAGTGCTCGAGGCATGGCTCCGGAAGAACTCTAAGCCTTAAATCCATTCACGGTTGTGACCACATAGTCGACCTCTTCGGTCGTCATGTACGCAAAGCACGGAAGATTAATGATCGACTTCGCGATCCACTCGGCGTGCCCGTGGGAGATCTTCCCACCGATGTGAGCATTGGCACCTGGCTGAGCACTCATCGCTCCAGGATAAACGGTGCCAAAGCCGATGTCGTGTTTCTTCAGGTACTCAATGAAAGCGGGCCTTGACTCAGGAGTCATGAGGGCCACGGAGAGGTAGCCGTTTTCCCAAACTCCGGCGGCGGGTGCCAGGAACTTCAGCGCTGGGTTCCGGATCCGATCCCGGTAGGCCAGGCAAACCTTCCTACGGGCATCAATACGGGCATCGAGGTGCTTCAACGCCTCGACCATAAAGGCCGCTTCGTAGGCACCAAGACGAGAGTTCCAGCCAATAAGGCCATGATCGTAGTGACCAGTACGGCCGTGGTTCAAGAGTATGCGTGCCTTATCGGCAACCGCCTGATCGGCAGCGAAAATTCCGCCGGCATCTCCGCTAGCACCGAGGACTTTGGCAGGATAGAAACTCGTCGTAGCGACCTGGGCCTTGCCGAGGAGACTTTCCCCATTGAGTTTCACACCAATCGCCTGCGCCCCGTCTTCAACCACGAGGACATTCTTTTCCCGGCAGTAATTGCGGATCTCCGTCGTTTCCGGACAGGCCCACCCGTAAAGATGGACCAGAATAAGGGCCTTGGGATTAAACTTCTCAATCCCCTCCTTCACAGAGGCAAGTGTGAGGTGCAGAGTCTCCCGAGAGACGTCAATGGTATAGGGAACGGCACCCACGTTGACTACGGACTCGAAGGTCGCCCAGAAAGTCATATCAGGGATAAGGACGATATCATTCTTCTCTACGCCTGCAGCACGAAGTGCGACCTGGATGGCGTCAGTGCCATTGGCGCAGCCAAGAGCGAAGGCTGTTTTGGTATAGTCACGGATGGCAGTTTCGAATTGACCGACAACTGGCCCGCCGACAAAGTGGCCGTTCTTGATAAGCTCTGCGGCCTTCGCGGTTACTGTTTCGTAGAAGCCGTTTTCATAACGGAGGATGTCGATGAATGGTACTTTCATTTGGAATTCTCTCTAGTGTGAGGAAGAAATTTTGTCTCGAGTCTACTGAACTTTGTGTGCGTCGTCGAGAAAAAGGCCGACCATCGTCAACGCGAAGCCGCGAGATACCGACAAGACGAGTCAGGCAATCTATTTTTTCTAGAGTCTTAGGCACCAAAACCAGATTTGATCAGCTCAAAATACCATAAGAATCGGAAAAAAATTCCTCACATTTCTAAAAATCGCACCGAAACGCTAGGTCAAGAAAGCTTCATCATGGTGATGAAGCGAATAATAAAAATGGGCATGGTTGCCTAATGATGAGGCCGAACACTTCATCATCTAAAACGGAGGTTGGTATGAATTTTAGCGGAGGATAAGTCTATGGGTTTCAGAATTAACACTAACGTGGCATCACTTCAGGCGCAGACGTCCCTTACCAAGGTGAACAAGGAATCGCAGGAAAGCTTCTCGAAGCTCTCTTCCGGTACCCGGATCACCAAGGCGGCGGACGATGCGGCAGGATTAGCGATCTCGGAGAAATTAAAGGCCGAGATCAGATCATCTCAACAGGCAAGCAGGAACGCAAACGATGGTATCTCGATGGTACAAGTAGCTGAGGGTGGACTTAACGAAACGTCGAACATCCTGACGCGAATGCGCGAACTCGCCATCCAGTCGTCTTCCGACACAGTCGGAGATTCGGAGCGCGGTATGGCGAACCTCGAGTACCAGGCGCTCAAGCAAGAAATGGATCGTATTTCCCAGGTGACTCAGTTCAACGGGAAAAAGCTCCTTAACGGCGAAGGCGAAAAGTACGAGTTCCAGGTAGGCACAGGTGGCGAGGAGTTCGAAAACCGGATCGGTTTCGAAGCCGACCAACTGGGCTCAGGCACAGAGGCACTAGGAGTCGATTCAATCGAGATTGCTTCGAAGGAAGGCGCTCAGGATTCTCTCTTATCTCTCGATGGTGCGATCGAAAAGGTTTCGGGTCAACGTTCGATGCTTGGTTCTATCCAGAACCGACTCGTGTCGACCACGAATAACTTGCAGACGTACACTGAGAACATGAGTGCCGCTAATAGCCGGATCCGTGACGCCGACTACGCGGAGGAAACCGCGAAGCAAGCACGGAACCAGATCATTAGCGCCGCCGGTACCTCTGTTCTTGCTCAGGCCAACATGCATGGTCAAGCTGCCCTGAAACTGATCGGCTAAGACGTTAGAATCTGACAAACATGGGCCCTCCCTTTTGGGGAGGGCCTTTTTTGTTTTACTGCAACGTGTTTTTTTGTTATTTCCCCCTGTTATGACTACCGAAAAATTGAAGAAGACCATCGACGATAACTTCTGCTATCGCCCTGATTTCAAATACACTCACGATAATCCTTACCACGACAAACTCGAGGTCTTCGATTCCTTCGTCCTTCGAGACGAGGAAGCCGAGGTGAACGTCGGTAAGTGGCGCGATCTTTTTAAGAACGATAAACCTGTCGAGGTCGAAATCGGCACAGGCTACGGTGAATTCATGCTGGAGTACTGCCAGAAATTCCCGAACGTAAATTTCATTGGTCTCGACCACCGCTTTAAGCGAAGTTTTGCCCTCGCCAAGAAACTCGATAAACTGGAACACCGAAACTTCCGCTATCTGCGCGCACGAGGGGAAAGACTCGAGTTCATGTTCGCCGAAAATGAGGTGCAGTCGGTATTCTACTTCTTCCCCGATCCATGGCCTAAAACTCGGCATCATAAGAAACGTCTTTTCCAGAAGCCGTTTCTGAATGCGTGTCACAAAGTCCTTAAGCCCGGCGGAACTCTTTTCGTTAAGACAGACCATGACGGGTACTTCGAATGGATGCTGAACCAGATCCAGGGAGATGAACGCTTCGAAGTCCTGCTCACCTCCCGGGACCTCCGGCGTGAGCACCCAGCGCATTTCCTCTCGCAGTTTACGACGAAGTTTGAGAAGATCTTTCTCTCTCAGGGAACACTCATCAAATCGCTGGTGCTAAGAAAACGCTAAGGATCGGCCGTGGCCTACGAACAGCTGAAAGACCGGATTAAGGAATCGCCAGTCTCGTTGGTCATTTCCCATTATATCTCTCTTTCGAAGCGCGGAAGCACCCTTGAGGCAATTTGCCCATTTCACAATGACACCAAACCTTCACTCAAGGTCAACGACGCCAAGGGCATGTACAAGTGCTTCGCCTGTAGCGCCGGTGGCGACGCCATCACGTTCGTTATGAACTATAAAAAGCTTGAGTTCGTGGAGGCACTCCGCGAGATCTCCGGCGTCCTGGGTCTGCCATTTGAGGAGCAGAAGGAAAAGCGAAAGAACCCCAAGGTCGAGATGGCCTTTCGCGTCCTCAACGCATCGATGAAAATCTACCGAAAAGTTGCGAGTCAGCGTCCCAAGACATTCACCGACTTCCTCGAGAAACGGAAACTTTCAGATGAAACCGTCGAAAAATGGCAGGTAGGCTACGCCCCACGAAATAACGTCCTGCTCAATTACCTGGATTCGCTCCCAGGCGCCGACGGCCAGTTGGCACGTGAAGTGGCACTTGAGATCAAGATCGTTCGTCACAACGAAGACCGAAACTCCCACTATGATTTTTTCCGGGATCGGGTCATGTTTCCGATCCACGATCACGGAGGCCAGGTTCGAGGCTACAGCGGGCGGGCGGTACTCCCCGACCAGCAACAGAAGTATATGAACTCGTTTGAATCCTTTGTCTTCGACAAGGGGGGCATCCTGTTTGGATTCTTCTTCGCAAAGAACCCGATCCGGCAGGCCGATCGGGCGATCCTGGTCGAGGGAAATATCGACGTGATCACCATGCACCAGTTCGGTTTCACTGAAACCGTGGGAACGATGGGGACCGCTCTTTCGGATTCCTCAGTAAGACTCCTCTCGAATTTAACGAAGCACATTTACCTGGGCCTTGACTCAGATGCCGCCGGTAAGAAGGCAATGCAGCGGATTAACGCCGACTTCCTCGCTCACGGAGTCCTACCCCGCTACCTGGCCTTCGATCCCCACAAAGATCCGGACGAATTCCTCGTGAAAGAAGGCCGTCTCGCCCTTTTGGAGCGTCTTGAGAAGGCCCCGATCTACCTGGACGTGCTGATTCAGGAGCAATTCCCGGAGAAGATCCCCGAGAACACGGACGTCAAACTCAATATTCTGCAGCAAGTCTTTGCCGTGGTCTCGCCTCTGAAAGAGCACCTTTCTGCCACTGAAAGAGTGGTCAATGCGGCGAAAAGCTTAAACCTTCGCTCAGACCCCGCCACCATTCTGGAGGGATATAAGGAGTTTCTAAGCCGCCAAAAAGAAAAGCTTCCTCCCCGTGAGCAGAGACCAAAACTCGCTGACGTTGAAGAAAACATTCAAAGTGAGCTCGAAGAGGCCCGAAACTTGCAGGCAGAGGAAGTAAGTCAAGTGCTTGTGCCACCTTCGAAAAGTGAAAGGCTCGTCTTAAAAGAAATTCTCTGTCATCCCGAGTTCTTGACGCACTTAAAAGTAGACGATTTTCTTGCCACTATCGGACATGATGAGGTAAAAAGACTAATTCATTGGCTCGTTAAAATTTATTTGGAAATTGACGATGCTGAATACGTTTCTATCGTACAGGATGAACTTCAGTACGGGGGCTACAGTAAGAGCATCATTGAAATCGGGACTGACGCCCTTTTCCAGTACGGAAACAAGTACAACGAGAAGGTTATCCAGCGGATGCTGAAGGACTACCTTCTGATGCTGAGAATGGACCAACTTAAGCTGAAACGCAAGGAGCTTGTGGAAAATCAGAAGACCAGTCTTTTACAGTTCGAGGTCGATGCGATCCTCAGTGAGATCGCGAAGCTAGATAAAGAGATTTTAAATCTCAAAAATACGGATTCCTAAGTTTCTAGGAGACACTATGTCAGTCGTTATCGCTTTTTTAAATTCGCGCGAATTCTCCCGGCTCGTCATGAAGGGCAAGGACCAGAGTTACTTGACCCCCGAGGAAATCAACGACGCGATCCCGGCGAACATCGTCGACCCCGCTTCCCTCGATCAGATCATGGAAAAAATCGAGGAAGCCCGGATTCAGGTAAAAACCCCAGACCTCGATGAAGAGGAGGCCGACAAGGCCAACACGGAAGTCGCTGAAGACCCGCTCTCTCACGACGAAGAAGCCGAGCTCCGTGCGAGCTCGAGTGACCCGGTAAAGCTCTACCTCAAAAAGATGGGCTCAGTGGCCCTCCTCACCCGCGAAGGCGAAGTTAAGATCGCTAAGGAAATTGAGGAAGGAGAGAAGGAAAATGTGCGCTCGTGCCTGAAGTCGAAGCACGCTCTCGAAGAGATCGTGAAGCTCAAAAACAGGATCGTCCAGGCCGAAGAACAGAATGAGTTCGTAAAAGATCTCGTCCGTGGCCTTGATGATGAATCCACTGAGAAAGAAATCCACGACACTCGCGACCGGATCTACGCCGTTGTCGAGCACGTGAAGGACCTTCTCTCCAAAATCGTTAATGAGGACGGCACACTCCAGAAGCTCGACCTCGATGAGCAGAAGATGATGACGAAGTCCGGCGACGAGCTCGTGGACCTTACGTTTAACCGGAAGATCATCAACTCGTTCACTGAACCGGTGAAGTCTTACTTCCTTCAGTTCCGCGAACTCTATGAGCAGCAGGAACGGATCTATAAGTTCCTTGAAGTAAAGACTGATGACGAATACAAAGCTCTTTATGACCGCTTGATGGAAGATGATGGGTTTAAGCGCGAACTCGCGCGGAACCTCTTCACCACGGACGCCAAGATTGAGCAGATGGTCCGGACTCAGGAAGACATCCTCCGTAAGCTTCGCCGCCTGGCGATCGACGCGGGCATGGCCTTCGAGGACATCCTTTCGGTCTATAACATCATCATCACCGGTGAGGAGAAGGCGGATAAAGCGAAGTCCCAGCTTGTTGAAGCAAACCTTCGTCTCGTAGTTTCAATCTCCAAGAAGTACACCAACCGGGGTCTTCAGTTCCTGGATCTGATCCAGGAAGGAAACATCGGTCTTATGAAGGCCGTGGATAAGTTTGAATACCGCCGCGGCTATAAGTTCTCGACCTACGCTACCTGGTGGATCAGACAGGCCATCACCCGCGCTATCGCCGACCAGGGTCGGACGATCCGGATTCCAGTTCACATGATTGAGACGATCAACAAGCTTGCCAGGACTTCACGGCAGCTGATTCAGGAACTCGGCCGCGAGCCGACACCAGAAGAGATCGCCGAGAAAATGGAACTCTCCGTAGATAAGGTGAAGAAAGTCTTCAAGATTTCTAAAGAGCCTATCTCCCTTGAAACGCCGATCGGAGAAGAAGAAGATTCTTCTCTCGGGGACTTCATTGAAGATAAGAAGATCATCTCTCCAGCTGACGCTGTGATGAGTGTCACGCTTTCAGAACAGACTCGCTCTGTCCTCTCAACACTGACTCCACGGGAAGAGAAAGTCCTTCGGATGCGCTTTGGTATCGGCGAAAAGTCCGACCATACCCTCGAGGAAGTGGGCCAGGATTTCTTCGTGACTCGGGAACGGATCCGGCAGATCGAAGCGAAGGCGCTTCGGAAGCTTCGGCATCCGTCGCGGGCGAAGCTTCTGAAGAGCTACCTGGACAATTAAGCATTCAAAAAAAGCCGCTGTTAAAAGCGGCTTTTTTTTTGCCTTGAGACCCAAACATAGTCGACGGGTCGAAGAAAATTTAACTCTTCGCGTTTTAAATGCAATTTCGCGCAAAAAGTCTTATACTGATCTTTTGAAAGAGAATTAATGGAATATACGAATAACACACATTCGATCAGTCAGCTGCTCGAGCACCAGTTTCAACCCGCGATCGTTTTTCAGGGACGAAAGATGGTGGACCAGGGTCGCGTCTCGCTCTCTTTTACTAAAGGGTCCTTCGAGACTTACTTTATCGTGTCCGGCATCGTTGCCGAGAACAATACGAACTATGAAGCGAAAGTAAGCTTTAAGCGGGTCGATGAGACAGAAAAACTCACGACTCAGTGTAGCTGCGTTCATCCTCAGCCTTGCCACCACGCCGCGAGCCTTTTGATGAAGTTCTCCGAGCTCCAGGAAAAGCAAGATGAAGTCCGCGGTCGACCCATATCGCTGAGCCTTCTGTCACAAGAAGGTGTGCATGTTGAACGCTATGGGATGCTTATCAAGGGGGCGCCGCAGATCACCGGCGCACGCAGCAGCTCTACGTTCGGCTCCCTCCAGTACACGCTCACGAACCGCAAGGTCATAAACTTCCCCGCCCCAACTCGCTGGTCCGGGAAGCTCTTGATCAACCTCGTTCGGGCCTCTGAGTTTGAAGAGTATCGTGACGTCATTTATGTTGATGAGAAGTTTACCTACCAGTTCAGCTGGCAGAACGGCGATACGGTGACGAAGGAAGTTTCACTCTTTGACGTCCTCTACCTGTTCAACTGGCAAACCGGAGAGGCCCTTGATCAGCCCAATGAGCTCCGAGAGCTCGTCTCCAAACTCAAGCACACCGATAACCTGGGAGATATCCAGGACTTTATTCGCATCTTTCTTCCCGTCAAGAACACGGGCTTCGCGGACCTTCTGATCGAGGGAGAGCCATGGGATAGCTTCCCAGTCGAAGACATGAGCTACCGTTTCTCGATTAATCCATCGGCGCGCAAGACCTTCCTGAACCTCGAACTCGAGCTCTTCACCCAGGACCAAAAACTTGTGCCGATGCCGTCGCCCTTTCTTCTGTTCGTCAGTGAGCAGGGCTGGGCCGGAAGCTTTCGAACAAAAAATGATGCTCTTCTTTTCTTCAAGACACTGATCGAAGACTTCGACCGGGAAACATTCTTCCACAAGAAGTACCTCCACTCTGCCGGGAAGAAGGCCCTCATGAACGAATGGATTTCGCTCGTGATGCGGGACGAAGAGCTTCCGTTCTTCGATCCCACGTTCAGAAAAGTCTTCATGCTATCTCCGCGGGTCTTCCGCAGAGTCTTCATGGCCTTCCTCGATAGCTTCGGTGACCTCGGGTTCAAGACGTCGTTCTACTTTAAGGAAGACCGAAAGATCGTCTTTCAGATCCCGAAGAACGTCCTTCTCGAGGGAGTTTCTAAGTTCTACCGTGAGCTCACTCCCTTGCAGATCCCGATCTTCTACGACCAGGAGCAGATCCGGACATGGAAGAGCACGATCCGCTTCGAGCGAAATAAAGATAAACTGGACTGGTTCCAGCTCGATCTGATTGTTAACGACGATGACCTCGATGTGATCAAGAACGCTGAGATCACCGACAACTTCATCCTCTCCAGCAAGGGTTTGGTCCTTCTCTCTGACGAGCAAAAGGATCTCCTGCGCTTTATGAAGCGCTACACGAAGTTCGAGGGCGAACGCAAAGAGGTCGGCAAAGGGCTCTCGCGCTTTGGCCTCTTCCTTCAGCGCTCGCGTATCTTCGAGCTCTTTGAACTTAAGCGCCTCGGGATCGAGGGTGCCCTGACACCTGAGGAAGAAGACTTCTGCGACCGGATCATGACCATGAAGGACATGCCCCAGTACGACGTGGATCCGCGCTACGAAGAGATCGCCCGGCCTTACCAGCGCGCGGGGTACAACTGGCTGCGCTTTCTTTATGAACATAAGTTCGGCGCCTGTCTCGCCGATGACATGGGTCTCGGTAAGACGCTCCAGACGATCATGCTCCTTCAGACGCTCAAGGCGACGGCGAAGAGAATCCTTATCATTTGCCCCGTGAGTATCCTCCACAACTGGAGAAACGAGCTCGAGAAGTTCTCGGACCTCACCTATTCCATTTACTACGGCGATGAGCGCGAGTTCAAGACCGATGCCCAGGTGATGCTCACGTCCTATGGCCTCATGAAGAAGGAATCATTCTCGACCCTCGGCGAAGTTGAGTTCGATATCCTGATCTTCGACGAAGTTCAGCACTTAAAGAATGTACGCTCCCTTGGTGCTAATGCTGCCCGCCAACTCAAGGCCAAGTTCCGCATTTGCCTCACCGGTACGCCGGTGGAAAACGACCTCTCAGAGTTCTACAACATCATGGACCTCTGCGTGCCTGGGGTCTGGGGCGACCTTGGGGTCATTCGATCAACATCCAAAAATCGCAACCGACTTCTCGCTCGGAGAACGGTAAAGCCCTTCATCCTTCGGCGAACGAAGGACCAGGTTCTCAAAGAGCTTCCAGAGAAGATCGAAAACCATGTCTTCCTCGACTTCACTGACGAGGAGAGAGAGACCTACAAGCAGAAACTCAACGCTGTTCGTGCCAACATGATCGCACCTGGGGCCAAGCGCTACGGAGAAGTCCTGAAGTCTCTCCTTGAGATGCGCCAGCTTTGCCTCTGGCAAAAGCAGCCGCAGCTTCAATCAACGAAGATTGATTTTTTGATGGAGAACCTCGAGCAGCTCGTCACCGAGGGACACAAGACCCTGGTCTTCTCTCAGTTTACGACCTACCTCGATCTGATTGAAAACAAGATTAAGGTCAACGGCTGGAAGGTCGCCCGTATCGACGGCTCGCAGACTATCAAGAAGCGCACAGAGATGGTGGAGTACTTTCAGAACGGTGATGCTCAGATCTTTCTCATCTCTCTTAAGGCCGGTGGCTTTGGTCTCAACCTCACGGCCGCGAGCTATATCTTCCTTATGGATCCTTGGTGGAACCCGGCGGTAGAGCGGCAGGCGATCGACCGAGCTCACCGGATCGGACAGGAGAATAAGCTCACCGTCTACCGACCGATCATTAAAGACTCCGTCGAAGAAAAGGTTCTGGTCCTTCAACAGAGTAAGCGGGAGCTCTTCCGCGACCTCATGGCCGAGGACGACGATGAGTACTTCAGCGGTAAGCTCTCGATGGAAGACTTCCAGCATCTTCTGAGTTAAGCGACGCAAAATAATCTGACCCACTTGGTTATTCTGATCCCCTCTAACCGAAGCAAATAGTCTTTACGGAATCTGAGCTCCATCGGAGTATTAGGTAAACAAGGACTAAGCTCATTCTATGAAAAAAGACCCGGCCGAAATTTTTAATAAGATCCCCGACCTTAATTATAGCGAGGAGCTGAGTGAGGTCGCTCCTCAGGAGTTTGATAGGCTTGTGAGAAATCGCCGCTCGGTGCGCGTCTACAGTAACGAGCGGGTGCCAGCTGAGGTGGTGGAGCAGGTGCTAGAGTGGGGTCTCCTCGCTCCGAACTCATCCAATCTTCAACCCTGGGAATTTTACTGGGTTAAGGACCCAAGGAAAAAGGCCGAGATCGTAGAAGCTTGCTTTAATCAACCGGCGGCCAAGACCGCCCAGGAAATCATCATCTGCGTTGCAAGGATTGACCACTGGCGCGAGCGCCGGAAAGAGATGCTGGAGACGTTCGATAAAAATGAGAAAATTCCGGCATCCGCGCGGGCCTACTATGAGAAGCTGGTTCCACTGGTCTATACCCAGGGACCCTTGAGCATCTTCGGATACACCAAGCGTCTTGCCACATCAGTCATCGGACTCTTTAGACCTGTCCCTCGAGAGCCAACTTCTCGCTCCGATATGCGAGTCTGGGCGGTTAAATCTACTGCTCTCGCCTGTCAGAATATCATGATGGGATTTTCGGCCTTCGGATTTGACACCTGCCCGATGGAGGGCCTTGATTCGCGAAGGGTAAAACGAATTTTAGGCGTTGGGCGGAATGCTGAGATCGTCATGGCGATTAGTGTGGGGAAGCGGGATAAGAAAGGCGTTTATGGCCCACGGGTACGGATGGCGAAAGAGAAATTCATCAAGATCCTCTGAGGAGTCGCTATGAAAATCGTTTTATCACTCGCTCTCGCCCTCTTCGTAAGTAAGGCCTTTAGTGCGGAATATCGGCATGAGAAGCTCTTCAAGGACAGTGATGTCATCTGGGGCTTCGACTTTCTCTCTGAGGGAAAACTCATTCTCACTTCTCGTGATGGTAGAATCCAGACCTTTGACATTAAGGCCAAGAAAGCACAGCTCATTACCGGTGCACCTAAAATCTATAACGTAGGCCAGGGTGGACTCCTCGACGTTCGAGTCCATCCCAAGAATGGCTTCATTTATATTTCTTACTCTGAACCAAAAGGCGGCGACCTCTCGGCCACCGCTCTTGCTCGCTTTAAAATTATCGATGAGAAAGTGGCGGAGTTTAAAAAACTCTTCGAGGCCAATACTAACAGTAACCCCTACCACTACGGCTCCCGGATCGAGTTCTTAGGCGATAAAGTCTTTCTCTCCTCCGGCGAGCGCGGCGACCAACCAGCAGTTCAGGATGTGAAGAGCTTCGTCGGGAAAATTATCCGCATGAACGAAGACGGTTCAGGTGCCGAGGTCTGGTGCCGAGGCTTACGGAATCCTCAGGGACTTGTTCTGAGACCGGGAACCACGGAGCTCTGGGAAGCGGAGCTGGGGCCTCAAGGAGGAGACGAAGTGAACGTTATCAAACAAGGAGCGAATTACGGCTGGCCCGTGGTCACCTTCGGCGAGGAATACGGTGGAGGAAAGATCGGTGAGGGGAAGTCCAAGCCGGGTCTCGAGGCCCCGTTTATGTACTGGGTTCCGTCGATCTCACCGTCTGCTATCACCTTCTGGCGCGGAGATCTTTGGCTTGCAACTCTCTCCGGTGAGCACCTTCGGCAAGTGATTCTTAAGGACACAAAGGTCGTGGGGCAAGAAGTGCATTTGAAAGAACTGGGACAGCGCTTCAGGAACGTTCGTCCCGGCCCAGACGGGGCGCTGTGGTTTTCTACTGATGAAGGAACTCTAGGTCGGCTTTTACCAAAGAAATAATTATGGTCCAATCGTCGCCAGGACCCGCTTGATGGAGATTTCTTCAGAACATTTAAAGTGACTTAAGGGGCAGCTTTTGTGCCCGTGAAGACCACAGGGTCTGCAGCTCAAGGAATCACCCACGTCGACAACGACAGAGTCCTCGGCGAGGGGCGTGTAACCAAAACCAGGTGAGGTCGAGCAGAAAATCGCCGTGGTTTTGGCATTCACGCAACTTGCGAGATGGAGTGGGGCCGAATCGTTAACGAAGACCCGACGAGCATCTTTCATGAGTGCTGCTGAATCGAGAAGGTTCAGAGCGCCGCAGAGGTTTTCCGTGTTCGGAAGCTCCGCCCGGATGCGGTCGCACAGGTCCCGGTCAGCGGGGGCACCGATGAAATAGACCTTAGCAAGCTTCGTTAATTCTTGCGTGAGTTCGCGGTACTTTCCCTCACTCCAGGCCTTGGTGAACCAGACGGAGGCGGGTGCGATGACAAAATAGGGTTCGGATTTATAGGCCGCAACCTTCTCGAAGTGTTTAGGCTTTAGCGGCAACTCCGGCCGGTAATTCTTTGAGTTATCCACAATCGGGTACCCCGGAATCAGCTCGAGGTTCCGCTGAACCTCGTGCCAACCGCGAGGATCAGGGATCTGATGGTTAATCCGCCGGGAGTAGAAATGTGCCATCGGGTTTTGTCGGAAGCCAATTTTCTCCGGTGCCCGGACTAAGGCGGTCACAAGCCCCGAATTAAAATGCCGGTGGAGGTTGAAGACGAGGTCGAAGTCAATTTTCCGAAGTTCACCAATGAGTCGCAGGAGGTTACGAGTTTTACCACCCGCTTTATCCCACACCCAGGTCTTCTCCACCGTTGGAAGACCTTCGATCACGGACTCGTTTCCTTTCCGTAGGAAGAAATGGATTTTTGAGTTGGGATAGAACTCCGTCACAGCACGTGCGAACTGGCTCGCGAGGATCGTATCCCCGATGAAGGCCGTCTGGATGATGAGAATTGTTTTAGACGATGTGGCAGTCATACGATAAGCTCATTCTAGAAAACTTATGCAGAAAATCACAGCTATAATTCCCACCTTTAACGAGGCCGTGAACATCAAGGCCGCCATCGAATCGGTGCTCTGGTGCGACGAGATCATCGTCGTCGATTCCTTTTCAACGGATGGTACGGCAGCGATCGCGAAGGAATTTCCTCAGGTGAGGCTCCTCGAGCACGAGTACGAGCACTCTGCGGCCCAGAAGAACTGGACCATTCCTCAGGCAAGTCATCCCTGGATCTTCCTTCTCGATGCCGACGAAAGACCGACTCCGGAACTCGTTGAAGAAGTAAAAAGTGTCGTGAAAAACGGT
>JACCDR011531667.1_pt1 | contig 15388 bp, 34 predicted proteins | sample 7446431 | NCBI WGS metagenome assembly JACCDR01 (sample SAMN15323443, study PRJNA562643) | freshwater metagenome | isolation source: river surface water | place: USA:Blue River Watershed | collected 2017-08-17 | reverse complement strand
GGTCCGCGCCCACGATGAAACTGAAAATCGCAAATCGCAGCTCCGGCAAGTTCCCCACAGTTGAGCGGAGTTCATGCGCCTACGCTCAAGCTCATGACGGATCAGGAGAGCAGGGGTGATGGCCTCGACGAGTACCTGCAGAAGGTGCTCGGCATCGTGAAGCAGTACGGGTGGACCGTGCAGGGCGTGCTGGGGCAGTTCTCGTACACCGCCGGGCTGTTCCGGCCGGAGATGGGCTGCCACCCCGAGCTGACGATCACCGTGCCGCTGCCGGCGGAGATCTACCAGCCGGTGCTGAACAGCATGGGCCTGCGGATCAAGGACGACGGCGAGCGGTTCCAGCCCGGCCCGGTCGAGGACGTGCTCGGTGGCGGCGTCAGGACCCACCTGCTGGCCGTGGAGGACGTCCGGGACGAGGAGTACCCGCTCGGGGTCGCCAACGCGCTGTTCGGCGGCGTCACGGGCCGCGTGCAGGCGCTCCAGCTGGTCATCGCCGACGCCCGGGGCCACTTCCCGTGGGAGCCGGGCTACAACGCCATCGGCCAGCCGCAGTACCTGATGGGCCAGCCTCCGATTCCAGCCTGATAACTGGCGGTACGGTTGCCTTCAACGCAGAGTCATCAGGCAACCGAGGAGGAGAGCGTGCCAAGTCCGAGGCGGGTGTGGCCGGACGAGCCCACCGGGGTCGAGGAGTTCATGCAGGCGCTGGGCCAGGACCCGGATGAGTGGTGGGGCCTGACCGATCTGCAGCGTCGGTCGCTGTTCATCGAGGCCGCCATGCGCTACATGTCGCTGGCCCAGGTGGTGGACATGTACGGCCGTCAGTCGTCGCTCCCCACCGCCGAGCGGCTCAGCGCGATCGTCGCGGCCCGGGACGAGGCGGTGGCCCGGGGATGACCAGCGAGGAACCGGCAGTGGCCAGCGGCGTGCGTCTGATCAGCGACGGCACCACCGCCGGCACCCACCTGGAGGTCGACGGCGTCCGGGTGCCCGGCATCGTCCACGTCGACTGGGATCTGGGCGCGTCCGGCACTGAGGTTGGCCGCCCCCGGCTCGGCACGGTCACGGTCAAGCTCTACGGCGTCGAGGTCCAGCTGACCCAGCCCGGCCGGCCCCACCCCCGGAGGATCTCGTGAGCGGCTTCACCCAGCTCGACGTCTCCCCCGACATCGAGCAGGACCCCTGGACCGAGCTGGCCGACCCCCAGCTCCGTCGGCGCCTGCGCAGGGGCACGCTCACGAAGGTGGGGCTGCTGCGCAACGGCACCCAGTCCGGCCGGGCCACCGTGTCCCTGCTGGCCTACCTCGACGACGGCACGCCGGTGCTGCTGGAGACGACGCTGCGGCTGTGGCGGGTCGCCAACGCCGCGCTGATGGCCACCCCGATCGTCGCGGAGGAGCCGCTCGATGACTGAGCCGAGCCCGAACTTCCCCGGCGACGGCGCGGACCTGGACCGGCTGGGGTTCCTGGGCAGCCTGGTGCAGGAGGAGGGCCTCGTGCTGATGGTGGCCTTCACGAGCAAGCAGATGCATGTCTGGGCGCACGAGGGTCTGTCCCGGGAGGAGCTGGTCGGCGCCCTGCGGCAGGCCGCTGGCGACCTGGAGCGCGACGAGGTCCGGAGGATCGTGTGAGCGTCTACGAGACACACCTGCCGCTGGCCTTCCCGCACTCCTACGAGGTCCACACGACCTTCGCCGGGGTCGCCGCCGGCGCGCTGCTGGGCGGCCACTCCAGCTTCGCCGTCACCGCCGACCCGAAGGATGCCGAGCACCGGATCCTGTGGCTGTCGGACGTCTCCCGGATCGCCCTGCTCGACGTCCTGCGCCTGTCCGGGTACGCCACCAGGGAGGGCCACTGGCGCGGGGCGGTGCCCGAGTGAGCGGCCCGGACATCGAGCACACCGAGGTCGGCCGCCTGAGCTTCATCGAGGAGCTGAGGGCGGACAGTGACATGGACCTGATGGTCAGCATCCGCGGCGACAACGTCACCATCTGGGCTCGCCACGGCATGCCGGCGAGGAACCTGGTGGGCCTGCTGCGGGCCGTCGCCCGCGACTTCGAGTCCGGCGAGATCCGCCAGGTGGTGCGCGAGTGAGCGACGAGCCCGAGCCGCTGCCGGACGAGCCCACGTTCTTCCACGACGACCCGACCCGGCCGATGCTGATGGACCGCGACGGCCGGCCGATGGGTCTGGCGAGCTGGTCCAAGGCGTTCCAGGACACCGACGGCCGCCTGGTCGCCCGGGACTTCGTCGGCGACCGCGAGGTCCGCACGATGTGGCACGGCACGGTCGGCGGCGACTACCTGTGCGGCTGGTCGAACAACACCGAGATCTTCGGGTCGATCATCTGCACCCGCGATCCCGAGGACGACCAGTTCAAGCCGGACCTGTCGATCGGTGGGGAGCGGGCATGGAACTCGGCCCTCCGCGCCGCTCGCGGCCGGAGCGTGTTCGGCCGCGAGATCCTCACCGGCACAGTGGATGCCGCGCTGGCCGCCCACCAGGAGCTGCTCGACGAACTGCGGGCGGAGGAGGAGGCCAGCGATGGACCTGGCGTATGAGAACGTCACCTGCCGCAAGTGCGGACGGCAGTACGTGTGCACGCCCCAAGACGACTACTACAACGCCAAGACGCCGACCGACGGCCTCTGCGAGAAGTGCCTGCTGGAGTCCGGCGGGCTCGGCGGGGCGCCGCTGGTCGAGGTGTCGATGGACGACTTCCCCTGGGTGCGCTGCAAGCAGTGCCAGCAGGAGTTCCGCGCGTTCGCCGTCTGCAAGACCCATCAGCTGTGCAACATCTGCCACCCGGAGGACCTGCAGTGACCATCCCACCCATGCCGCCCGGCCTGCCTGCGGGCGAGGAGACGCGGCTGTTCGCCGCGGTCGACCTCGTGAACCGCGCCGGCGCCAAGAGCTTCGAGTTCGGCTACCTCCACGAAGACGCGCCGATCGCCGAGGCCGGCTGGTGGGCCCAGGCCCAGTACAAGGGCGCGAAGCTGATGGCGGAGCACCATGTCAGCCCCGGCCACGCCGCCGAGGCCCTGGCGCTGCGCCTGCTCGCCGGCGCGACCTGCAAGTGCGGCGAGCAGGTCGCGCTGACCGACGCCCAGCCCGGCTGCCGGTGGAAGCTGACCGGGGAGGGCCAGCAGGCCCGGTGGGTGTCCGGCTGCGACGCCCCCTCGATCCCGATCGAGGCCGGGGAACTCGGCGACGCCGAAGCCCTGCGCCGCAAGGTCGAGCCCCGGATGAACCGGGAGCAGCGGCGCGCATTCGAGCGGGACCGGCGGAGGGGGAAGGTGTGAACTGCCGGTACTGCAACAACCCGCTCGACGAGGACGGCGACTGCACCGCCGAGTGCGACCACTCCCGCGAGAGGCAGTGCCCCTGCATCGGCGAGCACCGCCCGCTCGGCGGCCGGGCCTGGTGCCACGACTGCTCGGAGTACTGCCGGCCGAACTCGCACTGCGTACGGGGCGAGGCGGTGGCGCTGGGCCCGGTGGCCGAGGCCCTCGACTCCGTCGACCCCGAGCAGGTGAAGCTCGCCTACGACCAGATCAAGGTGCAGATGCCCTTGGAGTTCCGCGAGCTGGCCAAGTTCGTGGGCCTGTCGTTCGGCTGGGACCGGGACTTCTGGATCACACCATGAACTTGACCGCATGCCCGGCGGTGAGGATGTCCTCGTTGAGGCAGTCCTTCTGCGTCGCGTCGTGGACCCGCGCCAGCCAGCGGCCGTACTTGTCCCCGTAGACCCCCGGGTGGGCCGAGACGATCCACAGGCCCTTCTGCAGGGCGCCGTGGTCGAGCAGCCAGTCGCTGGTCCACTGCATCGCGACCTTGCCCGGCGCGGTCGACTTCTCCGGCGCGTTGACCCCGAGCAGCCGCAGCGGCGTGGTCACCGAGCAGCGGAAGCCGAGGTCGACCCGGACCTCGATCGTGTCGCCGTCGATGACCCGGATCGGGGCGCAGGCGTACTCGTAGTTCGGTGCCAGGATGCCCATGTCGGCGACATCGGCCGATGATCACCGCATGGCGCTGCTGAACACCGCGATCGTGAACCGGATCCTGGCCATCCAGAACGCCGGGCACTCCGCCACGGTGTGGATGTCCTCGAACAACACCTTCGACTCCGCCGAGTGGCAGGCGCACGCCGACGGGACGGTCAGCTGCGATGTCGAGGGCATCAAGACCTACTTCGACCCGGCGTTCTTCCTCGCCGTCCGGGTGACCCCGGGGACCTAGGTCGGTTCCAGGCCCCCGGGGCTACCCCTGCTCGCGCCAGTAGCGCTTGGCGGTGGCGATGTGCTCGCGCACGTTGGGATCGGCGTCGAGTTCGGCGTGCTCGGCCTCCGTCGGGATCCGGACGTGGCCGCCCTCCAGGATCCCGACGCCGGTGCAGTTCAGGCAGATGATCGCGTTGCCGTCGCGCGGCGCGTTGCCGTGGTCCTTCATGTCGGCCAGGGAGTCGATCGCCTTCCCGCAGAACGGGCAGATGGACCGCTGGCCCCGGTGGATGTGCGGGTAGGCGTCGTCGCGGTGGAACGCGCTACTCACCGGCGGGCTCCAGCGACTTCGACCGGGGCACGTCGCGGCGGATCGTTCCCTCGGCCAGCGCTTGTGCCACCCGGCGGTCCTCGTCGAGCATCGCGTCGTGGACCAGCAGCCGCAGCACGGCCGACTCGGTCAGCCGTGCGGCCTCACGGGCGATGTCCAGCCAGGTGATCTGGTCCTCGGTCAGCACGGTGCTGACGTAGTACTGGGTGCCGGGCTGCCTGCCCTGGGAGGGCAGGACGACGCCGTACCCGTTGGCGCCGAACCGTTTCGAGGCGGCCTGCGGGCTGATGCCGAACAACCTGCCGGCCTGGGCCCACGTCGTGATCTGCCCGTGCCGGACGCCCTCCACGAGCGCCGCCAGCTGGGCCTTGTGCTCCTCGGTCTGGGGTCCGGGCCGGCTCAGGGCGGCGGCGACGCAGGCGTCGCACAGCATCCGGTGCCAGCGGTTCAGGGCGAAGACGACCGTGCCCTGCTCCTCGTGGTCCAGCGGCTTGCCGCAGTAGGGCCACGGGTAGGGCGGGCGCGTCTCGGAGGCGCCGCAGTTGACGCCGGTCAGGTCGATCGGTCGGCTCTGGCTGGTCACTTCTTGTCCCCGATCTCGCGGCCCATCTGGTGGGCCAGCTCCTCGCCGCGCAGCCGCAGCGTGTTCTGGGCGGCCATCACGCCGGCGAACGTCTCGGCCGTGCCCTCGACCTTGAGGCGCGTCTGCTCGGCGTCCTCCTCCGGCACCGGGCGCCCGGCCTCGTAGTGGTAGGCGGTCAGGTTGCCCTCGTAGACGTGCAGGGCCTCCTGCCAGTCCTTCCACATCTCGGCGACCCGGGCCGACTGGCAGGTCCGCAGCATCACCCAGGGGTCGACGCTGTACCCGGGCCACGGCTTGAGGGTCGAGGGGTTGTTCGGCGCCTGGTCGATCTGCTCCCGCGCCCAGCGCGTGGTGTTGAAGATCAGGTTGATCAGCAGCGGGTACTGGGCGAACCGCTCCTTCTCCAGCGGCCAGCGCTTAATCATCCGATGGTCGGACCGGCTCAGGTAGACGGACAGCATGGCGATCACCACGAACGCCGCCTCCAGCGCCACCCACTGCGCGTCGAACGCCCGGCCCAGCTGCAGCGCGCCGCAGATAGTCACCCCGAAGGTCGCCAGCCAGGTCACGACGACCCGGACGATCACGTTCACGCGGTACCGGAAGTTCACCCCGTCGAGCTTGGTCTCGTGCAGTTCGATGCGGACGTCGGCCCGCTCGGAGCCGCCGGCGATCACCCGCGGCTTCTCGGTTGAAGACGTTTCTGTCATGACTCGCAACCATACCGTCGCGGTTGACGCTCCGTGAGTGAGTGGCTACGGCTAGCATCACCGGCATGTCGCAGTACCTGACCTGCCCCTACTGCCACGAGCCGCCGCAGATCATCATCGGGCCCACCCAGGCGGTCTGTGGGACGCCGGGCTGCAAGGTGCTCATGTGGAACCCGACGACCGGCTACGACCCGGACGACCCCGAGCGGAACGTCGCGCAGTACGTCGACCTGTCCCCGCTGGAGGGTGTCGCCCCCGAGGACATCGAGCTGGTCTTCACCGACGACGAGGAGCCCCAGTGAGCAAGACCCCGAGCCGGCCGCTGTCGACGGCCGCCGAGCTGCGCGAGGCCACGCAGGTGGCCCACGGGCTGCTGCGGGACATCAGCACCGAGCGCAAGGCGCTGGCCGCCGAGCGGGCCGCCCTGGCGGAGGAGCGCGCGCTGCTGGAAACGTCCCGGCAGCAATGCATCGACGACGTCAAGACGTTCTTCGAGGAGGTCAGGGACGGCTGGGACGACATCATCAACGCCCAGCTGCTGGCCAAGATCGCGACCCTGCAGAAGACGTTCAACCAGACGGTCGAGATTGCCCGCAAGACCTGCTTCGCGCGGTTCGACAGGATCGCCGACCTGATGATGGGCGTGCCGGACGTCGAGGGCGCGGACACGCCGATGGTCGAGGCGACCAAGCGCTGGACGAGCGCGATGACCGACGAGCAGCGGGCCAAGCTCGCCGTCCTGATCGCCCAGCGCATGACCGGCGCCGGCAACCTGGAGGAGTTCAAGCTCATGATCGAGAAGATCGTCGACGGGATCGTTGCGGACCAGCACGTCCCGATGTGGTTGCGCAAGAAGGCGAATTGGCAAGACGAGATGGTGGCGTTCCACAACGGCCTGGGTCAGGCCGGGGCCAGGGTCGACTTCGCCGAAGGGCGCGCTACTGCAAACGGTTGACGTTCTGTACTCATGGGATCACATGCGGCTACCGTTCCCAGGGTGACCATATTCGAGGCGCAAGGTGCAGGTGGGAAGAAAACCATCGTCGTCACCGAAACAGTCGTAATCCTCGGGATTCCGACCTCGGACGAGGCCCTGATCTACGCCGGCAGCATGTTCCTACCCTGCGAGGACTGCGGCGCCCAGGTGGCCATCGGTCCCCGGCTCCAGGCCAGCATGGATCTGCTGCGCACGCGGGGCGGCCAGTACGTCGTGGTCTGCCCGACCGACGCCGCCGCCCGTGGACCTCTGCCGTACCTGCACCTCGGCAACGCCCATCCCCAGGAGCCGTCATGACCGAAGCCACCCCAGGGCCCGCGTTCTTCCAGTGCCCGGACTGTCACCGCAAGTCCCACAACCCCAACGACATCCGGGCCGGCTACTGCGGTGCGTGCCACCGGTTCACCGGCGAACCCGACCCCAGCCTCCCCGATCCCGGCGACGATCCGGACCGCGCCGGCGACCAGCTCGGCACCGGCACCTTCGCCGCCCTGGCCGACGCGGCCATGAAGCTGGGCGATACCAACCAGATCGCGCTGATCGCGATGACCGGCCACCCCGACGAGATGCTGAGCACCACGTTCCACGTCGGGCTCAGCACCGCGATCATGCAGGACCGGATCATCATCATCCTGCGCGCGGGCCGCAACGTCATCGTGCCCAAGCACTTGGTGCGGATCGCGGCCGAGATCATCGACTGGAACCCGGACCCGATCGCCTACGCGGACACCGTGATGGACGCGATCCGTCGGCACCTCCCGGCGGGCGAGCCGCAGCCCGAGGACGAGGCGGTGGCTCAGCCGACCGAGTTGTAGTTCGTCCCGGCCGCTGACGCCCGTACGCGCCCACGCCCTCTTGTATGTCCTCGTAGGTGCTCGACCCCTGACAGCCCCCCAGTGATGTGCATCACACCATCCGGGGGGCTGTCCGTCGTCCTGGGATCCCACCGGGCGGCGACCGACCCAGGAGGGTGATCCTCGACCTGTGCGCTGGGCCCGGCGGCTGGGACGTCGCCCTGGCCTGGCACGACCGCTACGACGTCATCGGCGTTGAGATCGACGACCCGGCCAACGCCACCGCCGTGCGTGCGGGGCACCAGCGCGTCAAGGGCGACATCTCCGCCGGTGACCTGCACCTGCTGCGCGGTCTGCCGATCGAGGGCATCGTCGCCTCGCCCCCCTGCCAGGGCTTCTCCGCCGCCGGGAAGGGCGCCGGGCGGGCCGACGTGCCGTTCATCCTCGAGGCGGCCCAGCTGCTGGCCGACGGGGAGGACCCGCGCTCGGTGCTGCGCGCGCTCGACGCGATGGCCGCCGACCCCCGGACCAGCCTCGTGCTGGAGCCGCTGCGCTGGGTCCTGGCGCTCGACCCGGCCTGGACGGTCTGGGAGCAGGTCCCCACCGTGCTGCCGCTGTGGCAGGCCGTCGCGGCGATCCTGCGGGCGATGGGCTGGTACGCCTGGGCCGGGAAGCTGCGCGCCGAGCAGTACGGCGTCCCGCAGACCCGCACGCGCGCCGTCCTGATCGCCAGCCAGGAGCACCCGGTCGCGCCGCCGGCGCCGACGCACAGCCGGTACTACCCGCGCGACCCCCAGCGCCTGGACGAGGGCGTGGAGAAGTGGGTGTCGATGGCCGAGGCGCTCGGGCGCGGGATGACGATGCGGCCCTCGATGACCCTGACCGGCGGCGGCGTGGCCTCCGGCGGGCCCGAGCCGTTCGGCAACTCCGGCCGCGTCCGGATGGCCGAGGAGATGAAGGCCGGGCGCTGGATGTTCGGCGACGCCCGTCGGGCCAACGGCACGATCCGCAGCGTCGACGAGCCCGCCCCGACCATCCCGGCCAGCATGGACAACGGCAACTTCCGGTGGATGCGGTCCAACTACGGCACCTGCGGGGACTCGACCAACCGCGGCGAGCGCCGAGAGGACCAGCCGGCCCCGACCATCACCAGCAAGGCCGGGCGCAACAAGTGGGTGTACCGCAACGGCAACCAGGCCCACTCCGCGGTGCGCGAGCTGGAGGAGCCCGCCCCGACGATCCACTTCGCGGCCCGCTCGAACAAGGTCGAGTGGATGGATCCCGAGCAGGCGGCCGACCCGAAGGCCAGCGGCCTGCGCGTCACCGTGCAGGAGGCGGCCGTGCTGCAGACCTTCCCGGCCTGGTACGGCTTCGCCGGCACCGTCTCCCAGCAGTACCAGCAGGTCGGCAACGCCGTCCCGCCGCTGCTCGGCTACGTTGCCACGGCCGTTGTCTTGAATCCCGGCGTTCACGTTGCGCAACTCCGCGGTAACGTTGCGTCGTGACCGAGGAGCGGTGCGAGAGGACTGACCTGATCAAGGATCAGTGCGCGCACTGCCGTGGGCACGATCATCCGGAGCAGGACTACATCGGCTCCCACCCGCCGCTCGGCACGACCGTGCTGGCCCGGTTCGAGGCCCGCTGCGCCCGCTACGTCGAGCACCGCATCGAGCCCGGCGACGTCATCCGCAAGGCCGACGAGGGCTGGCTGTGCACCGACTGCACGCGGGACGAGGGGTGAGCGGGCCGCGCAGGCTCGCGACCACCTTCCACGACCTGCTCCCCCAGCAATTCCCCGTCCGCCTGTTCCTGCGCGACGAGGAGTCCGGCGAGATGCTCTGGCAGCACGTCGTCGAGCAGCCCGGTCAGATCCGGGTGCCCAGCTTCGCGCCCCGGCGGGTGAAAGCGATCCTGGCCTACGGCGACGGCGTGATCGAGGTCGTCAACAGCGCCGGCGACAAGACCACTGGAAGGTGGAAGTGATCCCGTTCAGCGTCCCCGGCAACTTCGAGGCGTTCGCGCACGACGGCTACATGCACATCCGCCCGCGCGCGGACCTGATCACCCACATCCTGTCGGACGAATGCCCGTGCGGGCCTTCCAGCCGACTGCACAGCTGCGCGGCCCATGAGGACCACTGGTACGTCGTCCACCACTCCCTGGACGGCCGCGAGAATGGCTCGCCGCTGCGCCGTGAGGACGTCCTCGGGCGGTAGCCTTACGTCCTATGAACCGTCCTCGTCAGTCGTCACGGATGTGGCGCGACCCGCGATTCTGGCGGCTTCTCGGTCGGCTGTGCATGACCCACACCTTGCCCGTGTTCCTGCTCGGGTTCTGCATGAAGTTCATCACCGATTCCGTACCGGCCGGCCTCGTCTGGCCGGTACGGGGCGCCATTCTCGTGCTTGCGTTCGTGATAGCCCTGATGGTGGCCGAGTCCGACAAGAAACCCCCGGGGGAAATACCACCGGAGCGCAGGCTGACGGGCCGCTAGCTGCTTTAGCGGCCCATCAGCTGTCCGCCAAGCGGGGATCACGGGGATGCAGCGGACGATTTCCAGGATAGGCAGCTACGCCATTTAGTCGATACCCCCGGTGGGGACACTCCCGGCGCCGGATGCCTGGAACAGCCCGGCGCCGGGAGCCCCGACCGACCCCGGCGCCGGGCTCCACACCGCGCTGGGGGTACTGACAGACCCTTCCCCAGGCCCATCAAGTGTCACACTAGCCTGTAATCGCATGAACACAAGGCGTCAGGAGAGGTGATGGCGGACCTGATCGGCCCGGGGATCTCGATCGCATTCATGGTGTGGATGGGCTGCCTGTCCGCCTGGACCCGGTACGACCGTAGGCGCGCTCGCCGCGTCCTGCCCCTGATGTTCGCCAGCATCCACGTCATGGCCGCCGCGCACCTGGCGCTCGGCCTCATCTGGCTCGGGCTGCTGCACCCGTGGCGGGCGGCGTACGGGTTCGCCCTGGCCGCGCTGGCCGAGGGGTTCCTGCGACTGCTGCTGTGGCTGCAGCGCAAGTTCGACCAGGTCCTCCCGCCGGACCTGGAGCACGAGGAGATCCCGTGACCACGACCAGCCTGCCGGTGGCCCTGTGGGAGATCGCCTGCGCCACCGGTTGCATCCTGATCCTGCGGATCGCGCTGCCCCGCTCGTCGGAGTCCCGCACCATGCAGCGCCTGCGGGTCGTCATGGTGGGCCTGGCCATCATCCACGGCGCGTTCCTGGGCGGCGCCCTGGTAAACGAGCTGTGGATCGAGGCCGTCTACAACCTGGCCCTGATGGCCGCCGCCGGCATCTGCCTGGGCCTGCTGACGCTTCGCCTGAAGGTGTTGCGCCGCAAGGCCGGCCGATAGGGGCGCATGCCACGACGGCGCTACGAACTGGACGAGTCCGAGCCGTTCGAGGAGATCCGCAACCCCTGCCAGATGGTGCTCAGCGGCAAGGCGGGGTCACGCGGCCAGCTGCTCAACGTGCGCTGCACCTGCTACGCCGAGATCGACCGGCGGGTGTCGAGGAACTACTTCAACTACGACCCGATCGGCGTCGCCGGCACCATCGAGGAGGCCAAGGCGCTGTACGCGGGCCACACCCCGCACGTCTGGCGTCGGCGCCGGTACCGCGCGCCCGGTTGACGATCAGTCACTCACCAGTGACAAGCTGTTCGCATGGAGACGCAGCCCACCGCTGAGAACCTCGCCGCGGTGCTGGAGGCCGAAGGTCTGCACGAGCTGGCCGAACGCGCCCGGCGCAACGAGTTCCACGACTTCTTGTCCCCGCACGCCTTCCCCGAGGTCATGCTCGTCAACGAGCTGACGATGCGGGGCCACGAGAGCCTGGCCCGGCGCGTGCAGGCGGGCGAGTTCGACTCCAGCAAGGAGGAGAGCGACGCCTGGGCGGACTCCCCCGAGGGGCGGGCCCTGTTCCGGGAACTGATGCCCGGCAAGGGCGGCAAGGGCAGCGCATTCTTCCCCGAGCCGCAGTGACGATCATCCCACCATGCCGATCTGGGACCGCCTGAGCTTCTCCGGCCGCCGACGCCGGCAGGAGCGCATGACCGACGCCGAGCTGGACGACTACCGGGCCGCGCTGGAGCGCACGCTCACCGAGCCGGCCCGGGTCGAGGCCACCGCCGAGTTCGCCGAGCGGATCAAGCCCGAGCAGGCCCAGCGGATCGCCCGCGTCGCGGCCCAGCTGCTCGGCGCCGCCCACGCCGAGGTCAACATCCTCGACGAGGACACCCAGCGCACCATCGCCGGCGTGGACCGGGACGGCGACACCGAGGGCGGCACCATGTGCCGGGAAGACGGCTGGTGCCAGAACGTCGTCGCGATGGGCCAGGAGCTGATCGTCGACGAGGCCAACCACCACCGGATGGTCCGCGACCACGACCACGCCACCTCCGGCCGGGTCAACTCCTACCTCGGGGTGCCCATCGTCAGCTTCGGCCAGACCGTCGGGGCGGTGTGCGTCTTCGACACCCGGACCCGGACCTGGACCGAGAGCGAGGCGACGAAGCTGCGGATGCTCGCCGACGTGCTGTCGGAACCGCCGAAGAACTCCTGAGGTCGGCTACGGTTGAACGGTCCGTGGACCGAGCATCAACCGGAGGTACCGTGATCCATCTCGCCTGGGGCATCGTCGCCCGTCCTCACGAGATCGGCACCGTGCCCGAGGCGGAACGCAGCTGGTACGACGACCTCGTCGCGATCAACATGGGCGTCGCCGCCGCCGAGCAGGGCTTCGCCCTCGTCAAGACCTTCCCGTACAGCGACGAGGAGGACTGGCCCGTCGCCTACGGCCGCCTGGTCGCGGTCCTCGGCCGGTTCGAGGCCAGCCAGATGCTGGTCACCACCAACGCCGACCCCGACCGGTTCTCCCTGCTGGAGCGCACCGCCGCTAACAGCCGGTTGCGGCTCCTGGTCCTCTCGGGGGACGTGTACCCCCGCACCGCCAGCATCCCGCCCGAGCCCCCGATAGATGACATGTAGCACGGACGCTTACGAACACAGCCACACAGCACTAAACGTCACACAACTGCATAGCACTACCGGGATCCTCCCAAACAGGGCTCCCGTCGGCACCGCGCCTAGGAGAGCGCGCACCGGCGGGAGCCCTTCCGTTTGCCCCGGTTGCGGCCGACACACCCTCTACCCCAAGGCCAAGAGGAGGCCACCATGAGCACCGACGCCCCCGAGCCGGCCCGCCCGGACGACGAGAAGACCGCGCCCGAGCCGGGCGCTCCCGACGTCGACCCGGGCTCGAACGCCGACGACCACGAGGAGACGTCCACCGCCGGCGACGCCGAGGAGGGCGACACCGACGACGACTGAGCAGATGGTCTCGACGCGGGCGGCCGGACCTGAGGGACCGACCGCCCGTTGTCGTACGCCCGTACGCGGCCACAGCCGATCCGATTCGCCCGGACGTGATCCGACACCCCCGACACCACCCTGGGGAGGATCGCGATGCCTTACGCAGCCGCAGCCAAGAACCTCATGCTCGACCAGTTCGGCGCGGTCGCGCTCTACGGTTCGCTGCACACCGCCGCTCCCGGCTCCACCGGAGCCAGCGAGGTCGCCGGCGGAAGCCCGGCGTACGCGCGCAAGAGCCTGACCTGGGCCGCCGCGGCCAACGGCTCGAAGACGCTGAGCAACACGCCCACGTTCGACATCCCGGCCTCCACCACCGTGGCCTACCTGGGCCTGTGGAGCGCGGCCAGCGGCGGCACCTACTACGGCTACATCACCGTGACGAGCGAGGTCTACGCCGCGCAGGGCACCTACCAGATCCAGTCCGGCGCCGTCGACCTCAACGCCACCGCCAGCGCCTGATCCACCTCCTATCCACGTCCTGGGCCAGGAGGTGACCCGTGGCTGACTCCAGCGTCTCCCTCACCCCCGGCACCGGGGTTCAGGTCGACACCCGCACCCAGCCCAACGGCGACCACCGCGAGGTCGTCGTGCTGGGCGATCCGACCAACACCAACGTGGCGGCCGTCGGGGCCACCGGCGGCCTGTCGGTCAAGGGCGCGGCCTACGCCTCGACGGTCGTGCCGTTCACCACCAGCGGGATGCTCAGCAACCCGATCGACGTCTCCGAGGCCGGCAACGTCACGTTCTACGTGCGCGGCACCTACACCGGCACCTCGACCCTCGTGTTCACCTGCTCCGACAACGGCACCGACTGGTCGCCGCTCATGGTGCAGCGCGTCGACACCGGCCTGGTCGCCAGCCAGCACCTGGTCCCGGCCCAGTCCAGCGGCACCGCCATCGCCCTCAACGCCGCCCTGCCGGGCGTCAACTTCGTCCGGATCCTGTCCAGCGGCGGCCCGGCGACCGGCACCCTGAACGTCGCCGTCATCGCCGGCGGCATGCCGTTCCAGCCGACCGTGGGCATGCAGCCCCCGCTGCGCAGCCACTGCACCTTCTACACCGCCGCCCCGGCCGCCGGGCTCGCCGCCGAGACACTGCTGTCCCTGACCAGCACCCGGGCCGGGGCCACCGTCGCGGCCACCACCACCCCGGCCGTCGTCTCGGCCGGCAAGACCCTGCGGATCACCGGCTTCTCCGCCACCTACATCGCCACCGGCGCCACCGGGTACGGCATGGTCCGGCTGCGGGCCAACCTCGCCGGCGTCGCCACCGCCACCAGCCCCCTGTACCGGCAGATCGCTGCAGGCGCCCCCACCCCGGCCACGGCGAACTCCTCCGGCTCCGCCTCGTCCTCGGTGCCGGTGGACGGCGTGGAGTTCCCCGCCGGGGCTGGAATCGGGGTGACGGTCCAGGCGTACAACGGCTCCATCGGGGCGGCCGTCGGCCTCGTGCTGGTCGAGGTCGTCGGCTACGAGTACTGAGGAGGGGCCGTGCCGCTGCTGCTCCTCCTGCGCAACCCGTACAAGACCGCGACCGGCTCGTTCACCGAGTCCGGCGGCGGGACGCTGACCGCGATCGGCCGACGCGGCACCGGCGGATCCGGCACCGTCTCCGGCGGTGGAGGGCTGACCGCAGCAGGCCGGGCCGGCCACTCCGGCTCGATCGCGGTCACCGGCGGCGGGGCCCTGACAGCTGCAGGCCGCAAGGGCGGCGCCGGGGCCATCTCCATCACCGGAGGCGGCGCCATCACCGCCTCCGGCCGCAAGGGCGGCCTCGGCCAGGCCGCCCTGTCCGGCGGAGGAGCGCTCACCGCGACCGGCCAGGCCACCCGCAAGAGCAGCTTCGTGCTGTCCGGCGGCGGGGCGATGTCGGCCAGCGGCACCCGCTCCGCCAAGGTCACCGCCGTGCTGTCCGGCGGGGGCACCCTCAGCGCCACCGCCCGGAAGGCCGCGTCCGGGTCGGCAGTCCTTTCGGGCGGTGGCCCCACCACGGCATGGGTAGCCAAGAAGCGCGCCGGCGGCGCCCTGGCGCTGTCCGGAGGCGGCGGCGGGACCGTCACCGGCAAGGTCGCCATCAGCGTCCAGGCGTACCTGTCCGGCGGCGGGAACCAGACCCTCACCGCGCGCAAGGCCACCCGCGGCAGCTTCACCACCTCCGGCGGCGGCAGCCTCGCCGCGAGCGGCTCCCGGGGCGCCCGGGGGTCCTTCGCACTGTCCGGTGGCGGAGCCCTCGTGACCAGCGGAAACGCCTACGCCGGGCCCCGCAAGGTGTCCGCGACGATGTCCGGTGGCGGAGCCCTGACGGCGGCCGGCCTCCGGACCGCCCGGGGCGCCCTGGTCGTCACCGGCGGCGGGGCCCTGGCCGCCACCGG
>JACCDR010749530.1_pt1 | contig 15388 bp, 13 predicted proteins | sample 7446431 | NCBI WGS metagenome assembly JACCDR01 (sample SAMN15323443, study PRJNA562643) | freshwater metagenome | isolation source: river surface water | place: USA:Blue River Watershed | collected 2017-08-17 | reverse complement strand
AATATCACGTATGATCCGAGGAGGAGGAGTAATCCGTATATAGCTCCTGTCCAGGTATCTTTTGCATCAGAATGTCCACTGATAGATTCAACAGTGATGTATTTGAGACCGGCAAATATAATCATGATTACCGCGAGTACCGCTGCTATACCGATAGCAATACCATAAAAGTTTTTGATAACATTTACGGGATTTACAGGAGTACATCCAGAAGTATCTATTTTATTATTCACAAGTCCAGGATTACAGCCTACTGATACGCCAGGGATAGTGGTGAGGGGTATATAGGTACAGCCTGGGTCCCCTGCTCTACATGCAACACCGGATTGTGCAAATATTTGTACGGGTAGCGCCATGTGAGCGATACAAACAAACGCTGTAACACTACCGGCGAGAGCTATTGAGATCCGTGAAATGAGTTGTTTCATTGAAATAATGTTATAGATGCATTTCCACCTTGGAGAATACGCTCGGTATGGCTCACATCAAAACCAATAACAGATCTGCCACCTTGAGAGTTTGTTGTACGGAGAGTGATGCTCTGTTTGTTTTTGAAATTTTCTACAGTCTGACCGTTGATAGACCAATTTATAGGCACGAGATTTGAGGTGAGGTCTTTTGTTGAAAGTGAATAGGGCTCTGCTCGTAATGTGAGTTCTTCGGTTGCGAGAGTGTAGCTCTGTTTTAAAGCCTTTTCGTAGAGCACTCCATAGAGAGGACTGTCTTCATAAAAAACAATATCTACAGTTTGAGGGCTGATAGTTATACTTTTTGAAGCTCTGAGTGTTCCATCAACAGTTGATGCCTCGACGGTGATCGTATCTCCACCACGCACATAGCTCGATTGTGATGATATGAGTACGTTTTTGCCATAACCAGACTGAGATCCGTCAGCGGTACCGTTCTTTTTCCAAGTATAGATAACTGTTTTTGGATCTACTCGTTTGCCCCCTACAAAAAACTCAGGTATAGCAACCACTCGGAATCCTGAACCATAGAGCTCGAGAGCTTTTCCTTTATAAAAAGGTGGTGTGTAGCCGTCACTTTGCCACACGAGGGTTACGTCAGCGGGTTTAAAAGAAGTCTCTTTGGTAAGAGTTCCAATGTCTATCGTGTCTACTTCTACGCTCACAGTGAGAGTGCTCCCTGCCGCCCCTGTCTCTGCGCTGATTTCAGTGATACCAGTACCGCGTTTGAATACCTTGCCGTTTACGTACCAGGTGAAAGTGGCTCGATTGAGATCGGTGTTATTGCTCACTGCTCGGACGGTGACGGTACTCTGTGGTTTTGGATAGCTTGGAGATGTTTGAAAAGTAACTGGTTCTGTAACACCAGGAATACTTTGAGCATGCGTAGTAAAAGGTGAAGAAAGGAAGAACAGGAGCCCTATACATGTACTTGTGACAACACGAAACATGCAAATATTATACCACACCTACTCGAGGTTTCTCTTTGCCTCTTTCATAGCGAGTACCTGTGAAGGATCTGAGGTGATTATTTGATCTTCAGTATATGAAGCGATGATCTTTATGGCCACATGTTTGAGTCCTACAAAGAATATACCCTCTCCTACATCTGATTCGAGGAGGAGATATTTTTCTTCGTCGGTGAGGTTGAATACTTGTTGAAGTTTATCAATAGAAGACGGTGATTGTTTGAGGAGTACCTGTATAGATGAGTTGGTAATAATTGGTAATCCATAAGGAGATTTGAGGAAGTCATCCACGTCTTGGGTGATTGTTGCGAGTCCGAGATAGTATTTACGGCCACGTTTTGCCAGTCCGAGGAGAAACGATGCGGTATCTTCTGATTTCATCATCCACCATGCCTCATCAATAACAAGGAGACGTTTTTTGAGGTTTTTACGTACAGCGTTCCAGATATAGTGAGTCACAATATACATTGCGACTGGTTTAAGCTCTTCTTCCATATCTCGGAGAGAAAATACGATGAATTTTGCACCGATATCTACGTTTGTAGGACGGTTGATAAAGCCAGACCATGTACCCTTGGTGTATTTGGTGAGTCTCTGTACGAGTGATTCCCCTCCCTCCATACCAGCGAGTACGAGTTCAAAGTCAGAAAGGAGTGGTGGTTCGATAGATCTAAAATCAGAATCAGGAGTGATGTCCTTGAGTGCATATGTTTCTGATATTGCTTTATCTATAATTGCATCTTCTTCGGGTGTGAGACCTCCCATCATGATACGAAAGAGTCCTACGAGATTAATGATGTTTGAACGGAGTACGTCAGCTGGTGACTCGTCTTCGCGAGGTGTTGGTAGGTCAAAAGGATTGATATGGTGCTCAGAGTTGAGTGAGATATTAAAGTATTTGCCCCCTGTTGCCTCGGCGAGATACTCGTATTCTTTTTCAGGGTCAATCACAATCACATCGGTATCAAACATGAGGGTTCGGAGTATTTCGAGTTTTACAGTGTATGACTTACCGGCACCAGATTTTGCAAATGTTATTGAGTTGTAGTTTTCGAGAGAAAAACGATCGAACAATACGAGTGATGAATTGTGTCGGTTGATACCATACAGAATTCCTTTATCTGAAGTGAGGTCAAAAGAAATAAAGGGAAAGAGGCTTGAAAGCGGTGAAGAATTGAGTTTTGAGTGCACCAAAAGTTCATCCGAAGCGGTTGGCAGATTGCTCCTGTATCCTTGTTCTTGCTGGAATAGCGCAGGTTTGACGTAGACGAGTTTTGATTCGAGGATTGATTTGATTTCAGATTCTGTTTTATCGAGTTCTGCATCAGAATCTCCGTATATAGATATATACACACCTACATCAAAGAGTTTTTCCTGGGCCTGTTGAAGTTGATCTCGGAGACTTTCGAGGTCTTGGTATGCTGTGTCGAGCATAGGATCGCGCACGAGGCCTTTGCGCTCTCGTTCATTGATTTGGCTCTGTACCTCAGCTACTTTTTTCTGAAATTGACGGAGTATTTTGGCTGTTTCTATAGGGTGTACGAATACTGAGATGTTGAATACTTTATCGAGATTGATGATAGGTGCAAACCATGACTCGCCGAGGTATCGAGGGTATGAAATAACAAAGAAACTGCGGACTATTTTGTCTCCGAGTGATAGTTCACGAGGAGAAACTTTGAGGGCTGAAGGTGCGATGACGTCTTTGAGCTCCAAAACACCCGCTTCATATATTTCATGAGGCAGTATGGGTGCAATGTTTACCTTCGTTTCTTTTTTCTTTAAAAAATCAAATATTCCCATAGTATTAATTGAGAGGTATTGGCTTCTCTGTATCCCCGGGATTAAATATCTTATAAAAGAGTTCGACTATTTCTTCGGTGCCGAGCTCAACGGTGCGTATACCGCAACGAACGAGTCCTTGGGTCACCACCCCTACCCTCTGTTCGAGCTGGCTTCGGTGCTCTTCAAAATCAGCTATCTTTTTCTCAGTTGTTTCCGTTTCAGTCTTTTTCTTGCCGAATATATCAGGAACCCCTGCAGTATTTATGAGTGCTGGGCTATACGGAACAACAACAAAGAATGTCTTTGTCATAATGTTTGAGTTTTCGGTAAAGTTCTTTATGAAAGAAATATATTCCCGAGTTTGTATTTTGAGGAGATCACTCGTCTGTTCTTTGAGTCTGTTTTCGAGGAGTGCTATGTACGGTCGTATATCGAGTTTACGAGATTGAATACATATTTGCACAGAGAAATCGAGAGAGTTCAGAAAGTTTTGAAACTGCATGATGATAGATTGCTGCTCATCTGCTGATTTCAAAGCAAAGTTGAGAGAAGATGCCATGACGATTGCACGCATGGAACCATCCTTGAGGACGATCACTCCCTGTTTTATTTCTTTTATAGGAACAAATTCTTGTGTTGTCTTTGCGTTTAAAGCCATAGAAGTACTCTAAGTATACTAGAACGTCTGCTTCCCCGCTCGTTGCGCTGGGTTTTGACTCTGTTTTATGTCGAGCGACCAAGTGAGATCTTTTAGTTTTGAGTCAGATAGTTTGGGTATATAAAAATCGGCGACCTCTTTTTCTTCAATTTCTTTGGGGGTAATTGGTTTATCTATTTTCTTCCATACATAGAGTTTTTCGCCTATGTAGTAGTGGAAAGCGGCCTCAAGTACGGTAATAAAAGGTTTATTGTTGATTTTATAAAATGCGAGAGCGAGAGAAAGACCTATTACAGGGAGACAGAGTATAGCCGTGAGAAAGAAATTACCTACGGCGGTGTAGATAATAAAACAAATTCCTCCACCTCCGAGGAGATAGATGAATTGTTTAATGGTGAGCTGTAGAAAAAGCTTGTCTTCTACTTCGATAAATTGTGGTACTTGGAATCTCATGGGTATAGTATACCTAGTTTAGAGGTTCTCTATAAGGGTCGGTACTATACGAAACTGGTTTAGGTGCAGGTTTCTGTAGTTCGGTATTTGTTTTCTGTGATGGGAGGCTCACAGGTGCGGTTAATTTGGCGTTAATAAAGTCATGAGCAAATTCCGCAGGGCTATTTCCTGTTGTTTGTACCGGTTGGCGTACGGGAGTAGGGTTTTCTATCTCGGAGAGGATTTGGTCTTTTGATATTTCTACATCAAATTGATTACTATTTTTTGATAATTTATCTTGATTAAATTGAGGATTTATCACCTCCTGTGGAGTTAACACCAAATCTCTTATTTTTGAGAATATCTCGGTATTAATTGTTTTTGCTAGTTCAACAGCTTTTTCGTTTGTCGTAGGAAGTTCTTCAATAATTGACTTTATAAAATTTTCTCGAGATATAAGACCAATCATGGTTAATAGTACTATTTCAGAAAGAGTACCTTGTTCCGATATGTTAAGTTTGTGTTCAAAACCAATTTTTGTATATATATCAGCAAGAGTATTATTACTGATAATAGCCTTAACGTCTTTAGGTGCCCCATCAAAAGCTCTTCCCTTCTGTTCACGTGTGAAATGTATCATTTTTTTACTAGAATAATTGACCTTCAGTATTTTTCTTTAACCATTCATGTGCGCTATGGGCAGGATCTCTTTCTATGCTCTCGCGCAATCTTGTTCTTTGGGTGTAATCGTACTCTTCTGCGATTTTTTTCAGGTGTTCAGGGCGAATTAGTTGTAGTAGTTCAGGATCATTGAAACTACTTATTGGTAGTTTTGCAACTTCCCCAGGTGTAAGTTGACCAAGCGCAAGTCTCATGTCACCCAGACGAGAGCCTGTTTTGTAAGTAACTCCTGAACCAGCTACGGATGCGAGCACATTACTAATAGAAAATAGCCTTGAATCAGTTACAGATTTTTTGATTTGAGGATTTATCTCTGTTGAAGATGCAATATGATTTATTTGAGGGTGTTTAAGAGAAGATGTGTATGTTTCAAAAACCTCAACAGGAGTTGATTTGATAACTGATTTTTTAGCAAGATTGTCAGAAGTTTCTTGCGCTCTACGTGTAACAAGCTCTATGTCTTGATTAGACATCTTTGATGTTTTTTTGTAAATATTTCCTTTTGCAGTAGACACAAAAGTATCATACGCAGCTGCTGTGATTGCCCCGCTTGCTAGATCTGCTTTCGCTTTTTCTACACTTTCAATTTCTTTTAATACAGCCAATATATCAGATTCAATTTTTATTTCTTTTTGATAATCTTTCTTTTCGTCACTGTATTCTTTTGCAGTTTTTGTTTTAATATCTACACCACTAATACCACTAAGTGTGCTAGCGACACTTGATTTACCCATACCAGGTACTTTGAAGTTACGGATATCATAACTACCGTCTTTAAGTTCTTTTTTGGTATCTTTCCATAAATCTTTTGTTGTACCAAATCGATTTATAATTGGTAAACCAGATTTAGCTGTGGTTTTAAAGGCATCAAATCCTTTGCCTTTTTCAGCAAAAGCAAAAGCTGCGGCAGATCGCCCAGCGAGAGCAATACCTCCAGATGCGATACCAATTCCTGCATTTGTTGCAAATTTCGCCAATCCACTCGCCAAACCATCGGCCATTTTTCCGAGTTTTCCACTGCTGTCTTTGGCAGCACTGAGACATGCTTGGAGGAGGAGTATGATGACAAAATAATTAAAATACTGAGCAACAGTAAATTCACTTCCTTTAATATTTCCATCAGGAAATACAGTACCGAGTGCATCGAGACTGTTAATAAACTGTAGCGCTATATAGAGTGTGAGAAGGTATGCGATAGGAAACGTCACTGCTGCAGTCAGTTCTTTTTTCCAATCAGATGCGTAGTCTTTGAGTTGAGGGAGCACATCACCCATAAACCAGATAGGAGAAAATACGAGGAGAAACAAGAGTGTAACACTCCGTGTGAGGAACAGTACGGACGTGTAAAAGAACATGTAGGTAGCAATGAGAACAATAGCGAGACGGAGTATTCTACCGGTAAAGCTTTGTGAGGGTGCGGTACTCAACATTTTATCGGTATTGGGATTTGCATTGGCAATAGCATTGCTTTGTCCGTACTGTATGATGCCAAGACGTGTTGCAATGAGACCACTCAGACTCGTTGGTTGTGATTGATTCTCACTATTTACCCTGAGGGTATTCACTATGCCCCCGTAGAGCCAGTTACCAAATATATTGCTCACATCAATAATTGTTTTGGTAAAGAAGAGACTAAAGTTGATGAGTATGGCTGCAATAACTACTTTTATGAGGAGGTCTTTGGTGCCAAAACTCGTACCTTTGACGATGGTTCCGAGGCTGATATATATCAATATAAAAATAAAGAAAATATTACAGAGATCACGAACAATAACCCAGCCGAGATTGATAGCTGGTGAAAGGCTGAATATATATGAAGTATTGAGGCTAAATTTGATAACACCGTCAAGAAGCATTCCTCCGAGATACATCACCACGGATGCTAGAGGCATGAGGAATATTTCGAGAACTGAGCTCAAGAGATTTCCTACAAAGGTCGTGCCTGTATCCACGATATCGAGCCATGCTGCATGAGTGGTATGAGGTGCAAAAAATACACATACCAGGAGTACGATTGGTGCAATGAATGGTATGAGATTTTTAAAGAATCGACTCATATGATTATTGTACTACGAAGTCACTTGATGTTTTGGTAATCACCCTCCCTTGCGCATCAGTTGCCGTAGTTTCGAGGACATACGTACCTGAAGGAGCATTGCCTTTTTTATATGCGAGGAGAGCTATAACAAAGTTTACATTTTTTGACGCAGACGCTCGCTCGAATCGCATGGTTGCCTGATTGTTATCTTGAATGTAGCTTACTGATTGTGATGTATCGGTGCGTCCTGCAGTAAATTGAGGGTTAAAGAAGAGATCAGAGAATCGAGCTTGACCACCTGATTTTCTCAAGAGAGCTACCACAACAGTAATACTGCTTGTTGAGTAGTTTGAGGTGAGAGCCACTTCATAGTTGAGAGGTGATGCACCGGTGACAGGAGAAGAATTTTTGATAACTTCCCATGCAACACGAGGTGGTTCAGGTGCGGGAGCAGGTGTATCGTCGTCGGTTGGATCAGTTGTGGGTGCTTCACTTACGACAACAGGCTGGCCTTGGGTGAATAGTGCATTTGCTTCATTGGTTGAATATGTGAGTCCTGCATTTATTGCATTGTTTAGATCCTGATCCGCTGTCGCCGCATTCAAAGCAGTTTGGTATGTGCTTGTACGAGTGGTGTTTGATGAGCGACCTACACCCAAGAGTCCCTGAGCACCAGAGACAACCTGTGACATGAGTTGATTGGTGAGGGCACCGACAATAGCATCTATGTCTTGAGCGACTTCGAGTCTTCTCATGTCAGAGCCAAGTGAAGCCGTTAATTGAGATTCAACGACACCTCCTGGTGTGCGAGTTTCGCTATTGTCACAACGAGGATCATCTGCATCAAGTGTTTCAGGATCAGATAATTGAGCTCCGTCACTATCATAAGCAGCGGTACACACGCGCCATGATCGGAAACCTTTACCCCAGTCGAGATAGTCTTTCTTTATACTTTGTGCATCAAAAATTCTTTTTGAGAGTTCATCTTGGGCGAGCACGGTTGCACCATAGACGTTGTTTTGTGGAATGGTTGTAGTCTCGAGCCATCTATCCCATCCCCCACCGTTATTATTTTCTACAAATCCAGAAACATTTCCAGATATTTGAGAGAGCGTACACGCAGATCTCTGTCGATACGGCATATATGATTGTGCGAGTGCTACACGTACCTGGAGCGAGAATGAATTACAGAGAAATCCTGCGCCGAGGTCGTTTGCAATAAATCCACCTATGACCTGATCAGCAGTATCACGCATGAGTCCACGGAGATCTTGGACAAAAATAGGATTACCATCTGATTTAAATCCATTATTGATCCAACGTACCACACCTGATGTTATATTTTGGAGCATTGCTCGAGCCATCTGTATAGCGAGAGGTTTCAAAATACAGTCGGTTACAAAACTACCTCCGGTGGTGAGTTGGGTGGTATTGTCAGCTGTTGGTACTGGTCGCAAAAATGAGCTCATAATCTTGTTTACTCCTAGTGCACCGGTTATTTGACTCAAACATGTTGCACCGGCAGCCTCTGTTTTTTGAGGATATAAAAGTAATCCACTCGGGATGGCGAGAGAGACTATGAGCAGTAAAGGAACAAATTTTTTATATATACGAGAAAACATTACCGCGTATGGATAATCGTCCCTTATAGTATACACTATTCGATGAATATGTTGCCTGGTTCAGATGAGGAAAACGTCACTCCTTGTTTTTTGAAAAAAGTTGAGAGCTCTATCGTTGATATTTCGAGAGCTTTTATGCCGTCTTGATACTTTAATACCATGCGAGTAGCACCAACAGGGTCAGTATTGAGGAGGATCATACCTCGTACACCCTCTATGATAAAAGAAAGTGAATTTATAAGCGCTAAATGTGCATTGGTAAGGCTTTTAGGAACAGGAATAACAAGGATTTCATCACGTATCTCTGTATAACGGGCAATATTTTGCTCGAGTTTAGGTAAATCCTTTCTGTAACCGCTCTCTTGAGCCCTGTTGAGGATAACGAGCTCATTTTCGTAGCCTTGTGGCACGTCTTTTGTGAGTACTTGGCCGAGCATGTTTGCGTATGCTCTGAGGTCTGATTTTTGATTCGTATTTAAAATAGCTATATCTGTAGCCTTATAAATAGGCTCACCCGTAGGTCCTCCATAATCCTTGGTTAGAAGTTCGTTTACGAGGGCTACTCCGGTGGTTTCGTCCATAGCCACTCCTGAGTTTTTGAGTTCGACATAGCGCATAAAGAATTCACGAGCAAAACGATCGGTTGCGGTGAGTGTTTCAGGTGTAGTTGTTCCTGTATCTGTCCCTAAAAGAGCTATTGTTGAGTCTATGGTGGTCGTACTGAGTACTTTTTTGAGCTCTTCTTCCCAACTTTTTGTATCTATATGGCCATTTTCAAGGCCTTTTTTGACACTTTGTGAAGCCACAGCCTGTATTTCGGCCACGAGATTACCTGAACTATTTTTTGAGGAATTATCTCCCTGTATATAGAGCGCAGCCCCTATAATACAGAGTGAACAGATGAGAGATATACCAATACGTGTCTTGAGAAAAGAAATCATGAAAAAAGTATAGCATGTATATGCTACTATTGAGGTATGAAAAAAGTTTTTGTGGCTATAGCACTAATTACTGCCTTATTCCCTATTCTTTCATATGCATACGTACCGTTTGGAGGTACGGTAACAAAAACCCTGCCATGTAATACTGGAACTCTATTATTTGTGAAAACCCCTACGAGTGTGGGTACGTATATGTGGACATGGGGTAATCTTCAATATGCTTCCTTTAGACCACCTTATATGTCACAAAAGGTACTTGGTCTCGCATCCCCTACTCCTATGCCATGCGTGCTCGGTTTTCCTCCAGCTGCTACATACAACGGTGCTGGTCTACCTATTATCTTCCACGGATCGAGTTTCTAATAGATGGGTAAAACTCTAAGACGCAATTTTTTTCCACGTATCAAGAGGTACGTCTTCGGCGCGAATGTTTGTGTTGAGGTTGAGTTTAGTAAAGATAGATTCAAGTTCTTCTTTTGAGGCTACTTCTCTCAAGTTTGAAATTAATTTTTTTCGTTTTTGAGAAAACCCTGCTTTTACATAGGTAAAAAACTTTTCTTCAGCCAGAGAATCAGTAAAAGGATTGTGTATATTGGTGAGTTTGAGTACCGCTGAATCAACATTTGGTATAGGAAAAAAGTTTCCTCGCGATACATTCATAACGAGTGATGGTTGTGCAAATATTTTGACTGAGAGCGAGAGAATGCTTTCTTTACCATCCTGTGCAATGGTGCGAGTTGCCACTTCTTTTTGAACCATGAGAACCATGAGAGTTGGTTGTTTGCTACGACCGAGAAAAGCCCTGACGATTTGTCCGGTTATATAGTATGGAATATTTGCAATTACTTTATAGGTACCTGATTCAGGTACAAATGCTGCTTCGGGTAGATCGAGGACGTCTCCATGTATGAGGGTAAATCGTCCTTCTTGTGACTCTTTAAAAAATAATTCTTTGAGTACTGGTATGAGGCGATCGTCTTTTTCTACCGCTATAACGTGGGCGCCGAGACGGAGGAGCTCTTTGGTGAGAGCGCCTTTGCCAGGTCCTATTTCAAGTACGGTTTCACCTGGTTTGATATCGCCCGCGAGAGCAATCATCTCCACTATACGTGGTGTTATAAGGAAATTTTGTCCGAGTGATTTCTTTGCAAAAAACATATACGCACTATATCGCAAAACAATAGATTTGCTACTATTACGCTATGAATACAGAGAGAGGAATAGACCCGCGCCCTATAAAAAAGTTAGATACTCAGGGAATATTCTTTCTCATAGGATGCGCTCTCATTTGCGACACTATTTCGATTGTTCCGGGTATGAATGTTGTTATGGGAATTGTCGGTCAGGCGCTCGTTCCGTTTGTTTTTTCAAAATACGGCATACGTGTTTTTTCTCTAAGGAGGATCGTCCCTTATATAGGTGCATCAATCATAGAGATCATGCCAAGCTTGAGTGTTATACCAGCATTTACACTCGAAACACTGATTATTATTTTGCTTTCAAAGCGCTATATATCAAAATAGATTACTTTGCCCGGTTTGGTGCGTATTTGTTCGGTTTCTTCGAGGTATTGTTCAGGAATATCAAATATAAATTCAGAAGGTACCGATACTTGGCGTGATCCAAATATAGTTCTCATTGATGCTTGAGTGAGGTAGAGTTTCTTTTTTGCACGAGTAACTGCGACATAAAACAATCTCCTTTCCTCCTCATCGTCTCTCTTTTCATTTTTTCCGCTCATGCCTTTGTGAGGAAAGAGATCTTGTTCGAGTCCTGTGATAAAGACATACTCAAACTCGAGCCCTTTTGATGCGTGTATAGTCATTAAACGTACTGCGGGAGCATCTTCTTCCATTTCATCTTGGTCAGATGCGAGAGCGGTTTCCTCGAGGAGTTTTTCAACACCTTCACCAGGCACGAGAAAGTCATATTTGGTAGCGAGGGTCGCGAGTTCACGTACGTTTTCGAGTCGTTCAAGGTCTTCTTCGAGACCTGAGTCTTTGTATGATGTTTCAAGCCCTGTTCGAGTGAGTACGTACTTTATGAGGTCCGAGGTTTTTTCAGAGTTCGATTTCTTTTCTATATCATCAAGCATTAGGGAAAAAGCCTCCCATTTTTCTTTATGTGCTCGTGTGAGGCTTTCTGTCATACCACTAAATATTTTAGCTACAGTTACTTTTCCTATACCACGTGCAGGAACATTGATTACTCGTTCGAGATCAGAGAGTGAGTGTCTGTTGCGTGCAGCGCGAATGTACGAAAGCACATCTTTTACTTCTTTTCGTTCAAAGAATTTGGTACCGAGTACTTGATAAGCGACATCGTTGTTGAGCATACCTTCTTCGAGAGCTCGTGATTGGTAGTTTGCTCGATAGAGTACGGCTATCTCACTCGGGTTTACTCCTGATTCTATGAGTTCTTTACTCCTCGCTGCTATATAGCGAGCCTCATCATTTTCATCAAAAGCATTATAAAGAGTAATTTTGTCCCCTGCCCCTTTGCGGGTAAAAAGATTTTTTTCAAAACGGTTCTTGTTCTTTTTTATGATATGGTTTGCTACTTCGAGTATAGTTTGTGTCGAACGATAATTTTCTTCGAGTACGACCATAGATGAACCCGGATAATCTTTTTCAAAAGAAAGAATGTTTTTAATATCAGCTCCTCGCCAGCTGTATATGTTTTGATCAACATCTCCTACAACGCAGATGTTTTTATGTTCATTTGATATTAGTTTTGCTATACGGTATTGGACTTTGTTAGTGTCTTGATACTCATCTATGTGTACATACTGCCAAACACGAGCGTAGTGTGTGCGAATGTCTTCAAATGTCTCGAGGAGATATACGGTCTTGAGGAGGAGATCGTCAAAATCAAGAGCTTTTTCTTTGGCGAGAGCGGCTTCATAACGGGTCCAGACTTTGGCTATAACTCCTCTCATATAATCATTGCCGGCTGTTTGAGCAAAGGTGTCGAGGGTAACACTATTCCCTTTTTCACGAGAGATTATAGAGAGAATAGTATTCGGTTCATATTGTTTCGGATCGAGACCGATGTCTTCGAGTGCGTGTTTTACCGCTCTCCGAGAGTCGCTCCGGTCAAATATAGTGAAACTACGGGTGAGGCCGAGCTTCTGTGCATTCTCTTTAATAATATGAACACCGAGTGAATGGAACGTGCTCACAAAAGGCCGTTCATTAAAGGTGATGGGTATGTTGAGCTCTTTATCTTCTTTAATCAGTTTAAAGACACGCTCGCGCATTTCTTTGGCAGCTTTGTTAGTAAAGGTGATGGCGAGGATACTTGAAGGTTTTACACCCTGTTTTATGAGATGGAGTATGCGATAGGTAATGGTTTTGGTCTTGCCGGCACCTGCTCCTGCGAGTATGAGGACCGGACCATCGGTTTTTTCTACTGCTTGTCTCTGTTTTTCATTGAGTGATGTGAGGTGATACATCATGAGATTTTAACACAGAAACTGAATTCTATTATACGGCTATGTATATAGGTTTATTTCGGTTCAATCCCGTAGAAACAATATGGGGATAGCATGGGGGAAACAGTGGTTGACGGGCAGTTTCTGGTGAGTATAGTAAGGAAGCACCGAAATGACTGATTGACTGTAATAGGGCTCTATAGAGCCATATAAACAGACACACACTGGACATTCTGGATAAATAAAAGGCTATTTCTCAGACCCGCATATCATCTCTCAATATATGGCTTAACAGAGGGCTTTACAGTGTAAAGCTTCTTTTCATATACATGTCTTTCTTCTCTCCTTTGGTAACTAATGCAGGAGTGATGTCGTTTTTATCAGAGCTTGTTACCGGAAAAGAAGCCGATGCGGGCATAAATACAGTTACCTCACAAAATCTCGGCATACTCCAGGCTAATCTAGGTCCAAGTGCCACTGCTCCCATTGTCACGGGTGACATTGCTATTGTTGACGGCAGTGCATTGATCCAGGAAGCGGGTGTTATGGGTACTCAAGCTGACATTACAGAAACAAAATCAACCGCCATTAGCCTCTATGTGGTTCGTCAGGGTGATTCTCTCAGTCAGATTGCTCGTATGTTTAGTGTAACGGTAAATACTCTCGTATGGGCAAACAATATAAAAGGCCCTATTCGTGAAGGTGATGAACTCATCATTCTCCCTATTTCTGGGGTAACCCATGTAGTAAAGAAAGGTGACACTATCAAATCAATTGCTACAAAATATAGTGCGGATATGAGTGATATTCTCGCGTACAACAATCTCAAATCTGATGATGTGTTGTCAGTTGGTTCAAAACTCATTGTTCCTGATGGTGAATTCCAGTCACCTAGCGTGGTAAAGGGTGCTGCACAAAACCCTACTGAAGCACTCCGCAATGCAGGAGGTCCTTTCTATAAAGATTATTACATTCGTCCTATTGATGGTGGTCGTAAGTCGCAAGGTCTCCATGGATATAACGCTGTTGACCTCGCTGCTCCTATGGGTACTCCTATATATGCAGCAGCTGATGGTGTTGTTCTCATTGCACGATCTTCTGGTTATAACGGAGGTTATGGATCTTATGTTGTTATCTCACATCCAAACGGTACACAAACACTCTACGGGCATATGAGTAAAGTCTACGTTTCTCAGGGTGATACTGTTGCTCGCGGAACCACTATAGGTCTTTTGGGTAATTCGGGTAAATCAACAGGTCCTCATGTTCACTTTGAGATTCGAGGAGCGACAAATCCTTTCTAGTAGTATCCTTGGTTGCTAGCTATTCTTTTATATATTTAGGTCTGTACTGCACGGCTTCGAGTATGTGGTTTTCATCTATGTGTGTATTCTGTTCTAGGTCAGCTATGGTGCGTGCTAGTCGTATGGTTCGATAGTATCCCCTATTTGATAGTGCATATATGGATGTTAGTTCAGATAGGCGTTTGTGCGCACGCTCGGTCATATGAGCCTGTTTCATAAGCTCTTTTTGGGAAACAGTGCTATTGAGAATTGTATTGCTTCCATATCGTTTTTTCTGTATTTCTCTCGTTCGTACGACAAGTTCACGTGCTCGTGTAGTTTCTTCGGAAGTATCTTTGTCTTTTGTGAGTGCGGGGTTTTTATTACGGAGCACCTCTATCCATATATCTATGCGGTCCATAATAGGGCCAGATAATTTTTTTCTATATTTTGATTTATGCAAAGCGCTACAGGTACAGGGTACTTCTATGTTGCCATGGTTGCCACACGGGCAAGGATTTAGTGCTGCAACAAGTATGAATTGTGCAGGAAACTCTACTCGGTCGAGGGTGCGTGTGAGACTTATTTTTCTATCTTCGAGTGGCTGACGTAATGATTCGAGTACTTGTTGATTAAACTCAGGAAATTCGTCGAGAAACAGTACTCCTCTATGGGCCAAAGTTATTTCACCGGGACGTAACATGCTCCCTCCTCCAATAATTGAACTGTATGAAGCACTGTGATGAGGGGATCTTATTGGTCTTTCGGTTACGTGTGTTTCCGTGAGGAATCCTGAATTGGAATAGAGTTCGGTGAGCTCTATTATTTCATCAAAAGAAAGAGGCGGTAATATGTCTTTAAATGCTTTGGCGAGCATTGTTTTGCCCGTACCTGCTGGTCCATAAAGAGCTATATTGTGACCACCTGCCCCAGCGAGTATGAGTCCTCTTTTGGGTATATGATTTCCATAAATTAGATCAAAAGAATCTTTGGGGGTATTTTGCTTTTGCTCAAATAGATGTGTGCTAGGTGTTTCTGTTTTGGGTATTAATTGTCTTCCTCGGAGGTGTTCTATGAGTT
>JACCDR010243108.1_pt1 | contig 15392 bp, 16 predicted proteins | sample 7446431 | NCBI WGS metagenome assembly JACCDR01 (sample SAMN15323443, study PRJNA562643) | freshwater metagenome | isolation source: river surface water | place: USA:Blue River Watershed | collected 2017-08-17 | reverse complement strand
GGGCTGCGAGGCCTGCCCGTTGAACACGTAGAAGCCAGCCCAATCGTAGTAGTAGACCATCGAACCTACAGGAACGATGGACTTCGGCGCAGGCGTGCCGCGGCTGTTCTCGACCTCATCAAACCTGAACACGGTCGGCGGCCCCGTGTAGTCCATACGCCAGATGGACGACTCCTGAAAGATCACCCCGTACTCACCGGCTACGATGCCCTGAATAGTACCGCCCCTTCCTGGGAGGTCTTGGTAGTCAGCCTGCGTCGCAAGGCTAGGCGTCCACAGTTCCGAGTTATTGAACCCGGACCATTGGACCCGATAGGGATAGCTGGCAATGTTGGCAAGCACCAGGAAGTCGCGCACCGCTGCCACATACGTCGCTTGCGGAGGACTCCCGCCTACGTTCTGAAACGTCGTGCTCGACGCCATGTCGTAGTATTGCAGGACATTTGTAGGGGAGGCGGCTATACAGCGGTTGCCGAACTTCTCAAAGCTCCACGACGTTGCGGATGCGTAGGTGGCGGTCCTAGATACATCAGCCCACGCGCTCGAGGTGTACTTGTAAAGTTTCCCCGTATCTCCCGCGAAGTTGACCGCGTTCCCTCCGCTGTCCGGCATCCAGATTGAGCCAAGACATGCGTTACCCAATGCATTAGAGAACGACTCAAGCCCGCGAAGTTCAGAGAACCCGACCGCGCGAGGGACGACGTTCTTAGCCTGAATGCAGCCAGGGTTATCCAGCGGAGGAACATCTGGCAGCCAGTCGCCTAGATCAATCTTCACAGCCGACGCTTCCGTGCTAATCCAGTTGATACCCGCTGTCCGTGCTGACGGCGCAGCGCGGTATGCGCGTCTGCTTCAACCTGTTTCGCAACCGCCGCGGCTTCGGTGTCGTGATAGCGGAGGCTATATAACTGCCACTCCGCACGCGCACGAATCATCGGCTCGCAGTCGTCCGTCCATGCGTTCGATGCGCCGTCCGAAGCGGGAATGCCGAGTTTCTGCACATACGACATGGTTGCGGTGAAAGCGCCGTTAGGCACAGGGTACAACCGTATCTGTTGCTGATAGATCGCATAATCGCTCGGGTATCCAGAAAAGATCGCTCCAGCCGTGTACACGTCCTCAATGTAGCTATAGCTGCGCTTGATGAGCGGATACGTGTTGCTGTTGATCGCGATGACAAGGCTGACTTCGGTAGAGCCGAAATCGCTGGGAAGGTCGTAGTATTCGGTGCCGTTAACGGTGACGATATCCGCCTGAGTCTCAAGGAACCACCACGGCTGAGTTTCGTAATGGCGGATGGATAAAGCTATGGCGTTATCAACCGCCGCCGTTATCCCGTCCTCCCTCTCTCGGGCCATGTCCGAGATGATCCCATTTCGCAGTTCATTCAGTGTTGACACCCTTGCACCTCGAAATGTGAATCTTTAGCCCGTGTTCGTTTCGGAAAACCCTATCACACTCCGGGCACTGATACGCAGCGTAAGGAACCGGCTTCGGCTCCTCAACCACTCGCCGCACTGCGTAAGCCTGACGCCTTCGCATGTCTCCACCTCACCGGGTTTTCGCCTTGTTCCATGTCGTCCAGTTCCGCGTACCATTCCCGCGCAAACTCAACGTCGTTATAGCCGTGCCACGGCCCGCCCAGCGTGAAGTGGGGCAGCAGGGCGTCAGGGTTCATGTCGTCCACGCCTACCAGATGATTCCAGTAGCCGCGAATCTCGCCAATCTGGTCGCTCTGCAACCATGCGAACCGATGCAGCCAAAGTCCAGGCTCGGTGTTCACCGCCCGCTTCGTGAGCGCACCGCATTCCTCGCAGTTCATCAGCATCAGGCTCGACCAGTTTTTCCGTTCGTACTGAGTCTGTTCCTGCCCCAAAAACTTAACGCCTTCGTCGCCCTTGTGGTTGTGTTTCTTCACCATCACCGCGTACTTGGAGTCGCGCTGCTCCCATAATTCTGCGATATCCCCGAGACAGAGCATATCTGCGTCCATGAAGATGGCCCAACCCTGATACCCCATCAGATGAGGAACAATGAACCGCGAGTTACTAAAATCAGTGGAGTCCTTCTCGCCTCGGGGCCGCGTGTAGTGCCCCTTCAGGTTGTCCCGGTTGAGCGGGATGATCGCTACCGGCATGGAAGAACGCTTGATGATGCTGTGCGCCAGAACGTGATACGCGATGCTCTCGCGCTTATCCCATCCGATCACAACAGGAATTACTCCACCCATACCGCCACCTCCCCGTCCTCAGTAGGATCAATCTCAAACTCAACAATGCGGAAATACTCGCGCAGCTTCGCCGCCCACCATTCCCACGGTTGGATAATCAGGTGCGCATTCCGCCCATCCGGCAGCGTCTTTCTTGCGGGGCGCGTCGAGATGACGAAAAACCCCTCGACCTTTATCAACGAGCGCAGATGCGCCAGTACGGAATCCAGGCATTCCGGCTCGATGTGCTCGAGCACGTCGGTACACACCACAACATCATGCGGTTCTGGTAGAGCGTCTTTACCAGGGATGGCGGGATCGTATTCGGCAATCGGAAACGGCAACCGCGACGCAAGAGAACCCTTGCCGCAGCCGTAGTCCAAAACATCCCGCCCCTCTAGGTGCGTGAGGTAGGGTGCCCATTTCTTGCCGCTCCTGCCGTAAAACGGCTGCTCTTCATGCAGGACGCGGTTCATCTCTTTGTATTTTGCTGTTATGACCATGACAGCACCGCATCTTCCTTAACCAGGAAGTTCAATCTAGCCCCAAGACCAAGCAGAAACGAAACGATTTCCGGCGCTTCGCGCTTATCCATCAAGCGAGCAACCTCATCCTTCGGCATCTCTACCATCAGTGCAGGCTTCCAACGCCTGAGCGTTTCAACCGCTCCTTTGAGTACGCCTATCTCGTTCCCCTGCACGTCGATCTTTATCAGCCCAACATGCTGCAAGTTGTAGGAGTCGAGCATGCGAACGTCGATACTGTCGCCTTCGCCCATGATCCAGCCGCCTGAGTTGTAGTCTGACGGGTTCGATAGCCCAGCCCGACCGTCAACAGCGCCGAGGGCTACATTGTAGGCCGTGACGTTCTCGGCTTTGTTCTGCTCAAGGCAGGAGAAGTTATCAGGCTGCGGCTCGAACGAATGGACCTGCTCAAAAAACCGCGCCATGTCGTTCGCCATGAACCCGACATGCCCTCCTACATCGATAGCCGTTTTCCATCGGCTAACGCGGGACATTGCCAAACAAAGCGTTCTCCGCTGGTAGTAGCCCTTCTCGGCGTACCTCTGAAAATGTCGGTCGGCGCTAGGCAGCTTCATATTTGAGCAGCCCCTTTTTGTGGCGAGCGACCGGGCCGAACACTTCATCGAATACGTTAGCCGGACCCTTCAATTCACGACCAGCGGCAAGGTTTACAGCCGGGCACTTGGTCTGCTGGCGCATCCAGTCCAGCACGTAGGAATCATGCCATTCTGGGAGACAGAACACAGTCCCCGTTACATGCAGCAGCCAGTACCGCTTGAAGAACTCGCCCGCCGCCTGGTGCTTGGTGTTCCACCCAACGAACGACGCGCAGCTATGCCATTCGGGTCTGCCAAGATACGCCATGAACTCAAAGTCTGTCGGCGGTTCAAACTTGCCGAAAAACTCTACGTCGGAGTCGATCCAATACAGCAGGCCAGGGCTACGGCTCGCCGCGTCAACCTGCGCGAACGTCTTGCGCGCAAACTTGAAGGTCGCATAGCGGTAGTTGTACTTGTTCTCGCCCCACGGGAATCCGTGTGCGGCTGGAAAGTTCGACAGCTTCAGGAAGTCCACGCACCCTTCGGTTTTGAACAGGTCGCGGAACGTCACCAACTCGTGCTGAAAGTCTGTCGGCTCCTCAACGTAAACGTCTATCGGATACCCGACATGCTCGACATACGACTCAAGAAACCTTTGGCCGTAGACCTTCCAGCCTTCTGGCCCGAACGAAGTAACAAAGCGCATAACCCCTCCCTAGAGAAACGCGATATCCACAGAGAATTCGTCGCTCACATCCTTTAGTAGTTCGTGTTCAAGGTCCCATCTATGATCCGGATATCGCCCGTAGTCAGGACCACGAGTGATCGACCAAGTGAAACGCCCGGTTTCGATGTTGTCGAAACCCGCCAGCGTCACGGTTTCAGGCCGCAGGAAATGGCAGGCGTAGAGCAGCGTGTGAAACCCCGCCGACAGGTGCGGGTGTCCCAATGGGTCGAACTCCTGCATCCCCTTCGGTCGGTCGTAGGGCGTCCTGCGCAGCCGATACAGACGGTTCCACGTGGCACAAAGGTCACGGTCTATCCTGCACGGGATGCGCCTCTCGGCTTCGCGCACGGCTTCGTCGCTGACGCCTTCGTGCCTGGAGTCCATGAATACCCAGACTTCCCCGGCTCCGACCTGCGGCAACTCTGGCGCGATGGTCCACGAGCCACATACAACGTCTTTGCGCGTGCCGTAAATTTCCGGGTATTTCAGCGTCTCTTGGCACCGCTTCTGCCGGATCACTACATCAAACGAGTCAATAAGCGACCCGGCGTTCTTCTCGAGCAGGCTGGGACCATGCCCCACTATCAAGACGTTTCTTGTACTCCGCGGCGATTCGCTCAATTGCATCATCCCCCCTGAACTGCCGAACGCTTCCGTACATCGGCATTTGATCCCCGGACAACTGATAGCGCCATGCAGGAGCATCCGGCGTTATCGTCCAGCATTCCTTCCCTATCGCCCCGCACACATGCACAACCGCCGTGTTGGGGACGATCACCACATCAAGCGCCGCGCAGATCGCGACCGTGTGGTCATAATCAAACCCCGCCCACCTAACGGTTTCGTCATGCCCCGTTTCGATCACATCAGCCCAATGGTGAACCGTAACCCCGGACTCTTCCTTGAAACGGTCAACTTTGCCCTGCGCGTCGCTGGTGTATTGCAGCGATATGAACGTCCCGCCCTGCGATAAGATCGGATCAAAGGCTTTCAGCTTCATGCTGCGAATGTCTGCGCGGGTCGTCTTGGTGCCAGCCTTCCAACTGATCCCAACGTATGGACCCGGACCCAGCGCCTCCATACGGGCGCGGTAATGCGCTACAAGGGCAGGATCAGGCTTCAGGTACGGAACCTTAGGGAACTCGCCGTTTGCGCGGTAGTGTTTGAACAGGGAACCGATAGCCAGCTTTGCGTCCAGCCGCTCATGCTTTGGCCAGTCGATCACGTTGTCCTTTCGCGTCCCGTAGCACTTCACTCCAAACGACCGCTCAAACAGCGTCACCATGCGCGGGTGGCAGTCGAAGATAACTTTACAGTCGCGCATCAGGTCTGGAATGGCTGATGCGAACATAATCTCATCGCCAATGCCCTGCTCACCGTACACAACGACCGTCTTGCCTTTCTTGCCATCCCAGAACGGAACTTTCTCAGGCGGATCGCTGTAGTTCCGCAGCGGGCGGTCTACGGACTCAATGCCCCAATCGTACTCAGCGAACCCTTCCGCCCAGCGCCCGGACTCAAGCAGCAGCAGCGAATGGTTCCAGTGCAGGCGGGAATGGCTAGGGTCAAGCGCCAGCCCCTTCTCGCACCACTCAATACCCGGACCAGGGTTGCCCGTATTGATGTAGAGCGTCGCCATGTTGTTGTAGTAGTCAGGGTCTTCCCGAAGCTCGAGCGCCTTTTTCCAGCACTCTTCAGCCATCTGGTCCCGGTTGTCCGCCTTATGCGCGGTCCCCATGTTGTTCCAGATTTCCGGCAGGTTCTTTATGCGTAGCGCCTTCTCAAATAGCGCAATCGCCGCGCCGTTGTAGCCTAACTGCATCTTCGCAGTACCGGCTGAGAACAGCAGCGTTATGTCGTCCGGGGCGTCGTTAAGCATCTGCTCGTAACGATCCCCACACTCTGCAATTGTCTGCATGTCCCGCTTCTGAGTCGCCTCAAAATGGCGGGCATGAACCTGTGCGAACAGGTCACCTAAAAGCATCATCCCTCCCTAAAAAACAGGGGGGCCGAAGCCCCCCTTAAAATCACCATTAGTCCGGCTGCTTTTGGCAGTCGTAGGTGAGTGCGACCGTGAACGTAGTCGCCGCGGTTCCCGAGGTTGCAAGGTTCGTGAACTTCAGCACGGCTTGGCTGGACGACGTGAACCGATAGCCCAGAGCGTCACCGTCCGGGCTAAACAGAACAACGCCACCCGCTGCGTTCAGCGATGCCGAGCGCACAAGGTTTGCCATGCCAGTGCCGCCAGTTACGCCCTGAAGCAGTACCTGACCAGGACCAGCGCCAAGACCGACAGCATCGTTGTCCCAACCAACGTCAGCCCGGACGATGCGAGCACCGCCAGGGATGACAACCATTGCGATAGACAGCGAACCAGACAGCGTTTCCGAGATCGTGTAAGTCCCAACTGCGTAGTTAAGACCTACATGATGCTGCGGAACCGGGCCGGCGGTAACGGCGGATGCAATGTAATGCGGCATCTTAATTACCTCCCGTTAGCGGATTCAGACGCCGCGGAGTGCGCTGCGCTGATCACGATTGTACTAAAGTCAGCAGAGTTGAACCGCGTCTTTTTCAAGCCCGCGATACAGCCCGCGCTGACACCCAGCTGGTTCCCGTAGTCGAACAGCTCCTCGACCCACGACATGCGGTTAGGACTGTTATCCCGACCGAAACCAAACGTCGCAGCCTGAGCGCCCGCCAGAACCGCACGACCAACCTGCGAACCGCCCGTGGAGGCAATACGCGGCAGGCGGAACGATTCGTGGAGGATCACACCATTGTACTCACCCAGAGCGCCCGTGAAGATCGGGTTGTCAGAGATGTTGCCACCCTGCATCGCCGCCTTTTGGATATCGCCCCACTCGAGCGTCGCAGTAGACCGGCGAAGGTCATAGTGCTGCTCCGGGGTGATGAACATGACGTACTTCTGACCGGCTTCCGTATTCACCGGGCGAATAACGGGGTTCAGAGTGCGCGCCTTCAGTACAGCTTGGTCGATCAGCGACAGCGAGAACTGTGCCGATGCGGTAGCCGTCAGAGTCGCTTCGCTCGCGTGACCGTTTGCGTAGATCACGTGATTCGCATCAGGCGCGAGCGCGGAGTTGTTGCCAGTGTACCGGGTGTCGGTTTGAGCCGAATTGCCGGCAAGCTGGTTCATGAACCACGTGTCGTACCGATCCGCCCACCAGTCCTGAAGGCCCATGCGGGCTTCCTCGCGGACCGAGAATGGGATGCGCTGTTCCGACATTTTCCCGCTCGACCGGACTGCGTGGCGCAGTTGATCGATCAGCAAATCGTCGGTGTAGGTCACCAGACCCTCTTCGTTACCCTCCAGCGTGCCATCCCCTTGGATACCAGCGCCGCTGAGTTGCATACGAAGAATGGTGCGAATCCGGTCGCCCGGACCCTTGGAGGTGTCGTCGAGAATCTGACAGAGGCTGTTAGAGTCGGTCCCCATGAAGCGGCTTGCCCAAGTTTGCTTGAGGGCTTCCCGCATCAACTTTCGGGACCAAAGTTTTACAGCCTCATTGGCATTTACGCCATACGAAGTCTGTGCCATTTGGCAATCTCCCAAAAAAAGTAGCGTTTAACCCATGACATGACGGGGCCACGGTTCCCGACTCCACTGATTACGCGCTAGTGGGCACGCGACTCCTGATTTCGTTCAGGGGGACGACCGATTGAACGGCTCCAGGTTAGCGCGAGTTTCCTCGCTGGGTTTTCTCAAACTTGGACCAGAACTTGTCGAATTCATCCTCACTCATGGAGTCGATCTCCGCGAGCGATACGCCGGGGCCTTCACCGACACCCGCGACGTTGGCGAGCGACGATGCAGCCTTCTGGCCTTGTTCGATAGTGGCGAGTTTCTGCGCCGTCTGCTTCGCGCCATAACCGCGGAGCTTGGCAAGCTGGTACACGACCTGCGCCGGGTTCTGACCGGAGCGGAGCGAGTTGACGGCAATTTCCTGCGCTTCCATCGCCACCCGGTTCTGCGCTTCGTATTCAGGAGCGCCCATTGCGATCAGTTCCTGCTTACGCGCCTCGAGCACGTGAGCAAGCGCATCGTCGTAGTCCGGCGTCGTTTTCTTGAAATCGTTTACCTGCGAAGCAATGGTGGCGAACATCTGCTGCTCGCTCTGAATCTGCTGCGCACGCTGCTGCTCGGTCTGGCTTTGCGTGGTAACCGTGGACTTCAGTTCGTTGATCTGCTTCTGAATCACGCCCAGAGGATCGGCGTTGAACTCCTGCTGCTCCTGCGCCTGCTTCTGACGGGAGCGGAACTCTTCAATCTCCTGCCGCAGCTTGTCCATCTCAGCCATGCGCTGCTGCATCTCTGCCAGTTGCGCCTGGGTCTGCCGCAGTTGTGCGCGGCTTTCGTTCAGAGCGGAAAGAGGGACCGTGGACTTATCGCCAATCGGTTCCTTTACTACCTCTGCAACCGGTTCAGGTGTCGGCTCCGGGGCCTGTTCCGGTTCCGGCGTTACCTCCGGTTGTTCGATCTCGAGTTCTTCCCCGCCAAAAATGTCACTCATTACGCTGCCCGCCTGATAAATTCGGTTATCACTTGAAGGATCAACTCATCCTCGGCGCGTATCTGCGCCAAGGTTTCGTCATACCGCCTACCACCACTCCCTGCGCTTTCATCCCTCCCTGTCGTAATCTCTACCGGACCACTAACCTCTGCGGCGTAACCTGTCGCATGTGCCGTGCCATGCCACGGGTCAGGCCCATCAATCCGCCGCGTAATTTCAATCGTCGGACCAACCTGCGCGGACTTCGCGTGCGCGATACCAACACGGTCGAACCTGATGATCGTTGCCGTCGGCGCGTAGCCGACAGCATTTGCCTCTCCCGTAAACGGGTCATCCGCAAAAACCGTGCGGACTATCTCTACCGTCGGACCAACCTGGGCGGATACCGCGTTAGCTACGCCGACCTGACCGTCAACGGTAGTGCCGCCATCCGCGGACACCTTCGTTACGCTTGCTGCGTACCCGACAGCATTCGCTACGCCGACCTGACCATCTGCCCTGTATTCACGGGTAGTGGTGGATGCGTAGCCAACAGCATTGGCTCGCCCGACTTGGCCGGATGCCGTGTACTGGTTCTGCTTCTGTGCTGTGGCGGCGTAACCGACCGCATTAGCCTGCCCAGACTGCCCTGCCGCGGTGTATTGGTTCTGCTTTTGTACAGTGGCCGCATACCCGACGGCATTAGCCGTACCGACCTGACCAGTAGCCGTGTACTCGCGCTGCTTAACTACGGTCGCTGCGTAGCCTACGGCATTGGCTAAACCGACCTGCCCCGTTGCCGTGACGGTATTGCCAGCGGAAACGACGCTTACTGTTGCCGCGTAGCCAACAGCATTAACAACCCCGACTTGCCCGGTAGCGGAGATGACATTCCCGCCAGCCGGAGCCTCAAACAGCCCTTCCCCGCCGATGTACAGCGTGGTCCCGTCATTGACTAGCCCTACGCCGGGTATCTGGAGCGTAGACATTATGCGATGCGAATCTGCGGATCGTAGTAGAGCGTGATGTCTGGCTCGCCTACTACCACGCGCCCGTATATGTACCCGCTCTCAGCCGGAGTTATCGTGCTGGCAGGTGCGAGTTTTCCGAACCACGCCGTAGCGTTCTCGCCGGTCCAGTCACCGGCCGCCAATGCGCCGGTCGTCTGGTTCGCGGGAGTTCCAAGCAGCGCCATGCGGTCGCTCACCGTGGTCAGGAGTACCGAGCCAGAAGTACCTTTGTACTGCCACTCTCCCCAGACCTCATCATCCTGATACGCGGTCGCTGACCCGTCGCGCAGGATTTCAAAGGACGGGGTTATCGCAGTGGTTCCCGTGTGCGGCTTGGCGATCCACGGGCCTACGTAGGGCGTGTAGTAGCTGCAATTGTTGGCGCGGGTGACTACCTTATAGCTGACGTTCGTACCCGCCGTGGTTGCGCCTGCCGTTGCGTAAATCGCTCCAGCCTCGCCGCTGCCAACGGATACAGTCGTACCAAATGCGTCTGAGTGATAGAAGCCGTAGTGGTTGTCGCCGCTGTTGCAGTCGTACATGGTGACCGTGGTTTGGCCCCTGTTTAGGACGAGAGAGGGGGCCGCTAGAGGGGCGACTCCCGTGCCTAGTTTGCACTGGCGAAACTCATAACGCACAGTGCCGCCAGCAGCCATGTCGGGTACAAGCGTTCCCGTAACGTGTGACAGGTCGCTGCCAACAATAGACCAGTTCCCTCCGGCATTGACGCCTTTAAACAGCGTGGACGGCACAGACCCGGCGCTATCAACCGTTAGGCCAATCGCCTCGCCAGATTGGTACAAATAAATACCCTGCGCGGTAGCGGCAAACTTGATCGTGCAATTTATCAAGCGATTGAAATTGTTCTGCCCACCGGAGCCGCCGCCTCCGATCTGGATATACGCGCCAGTGTTGGTCCCAGATACCGTGAATTTGCAGTTTTCAAACTCAAACTGACCGCCGTCCGTGTATCCAAGTGTCACGGACTTTGAGGTGCTGCCCGTGCCGTTACGGAACTCCATTCCGTAAACGTACACCTCAAACGCGCCACCAAATAACAAGTTGTAATTTGTGGCCTGAACTCCGACAACCGCTCCAGTAGTCGGAGCATCGCCGCCAGACCTATTGACGCAGACAATGCGGAAGTCTGCCGCCGCAAGAACCGTGGTGTCCGCCGTCAGCGACGCACTATGCGCCGAATCAACATACAGCGTATGTGGCCCGGATGCGGCTGCGCTGGCGGTTTCTACTGCGTACTCAAAGGTCAGGAACGCATTAGCCCACGACAATCCATCGCTGGCGTTATCGCCGTCAACGCTCGACAGGTAATAGACCGTCATTCAACCACCTGCTGAAACTCGCTCTCAGCAAGCTGCACTTCAAGCTGCGCCGCGTGCTCTGCCACCTTCGCGCTCACTTCTGCTTCGGTCCACGATTCTGGGCAAAGCCATACCTGCATGTACTCCTGCCCGAGATGGTCAGTGTGCCGCTCTACAACGTGATTGCTGCCGCGCTCTGCGGTGCTGCTGACGATGCTCATTCGCCCTTCGCCCCCTGAACCGCTTCGTATGCGTCACGCAGCGCCGTAATCTTCGTCAGAAATGCGTTCCACTTCTGCGCTGTATCCAGGCCGAAGGCGTTGCGAATCTGCGTCTGGGTTATGTCGCCAGCCTGATAGCGCGTGTACAGCCAGCGGGCGAGCTTCGCGCACTGTTCGCGCTCGCTGTTCCGGTACGCCTCGCGGAAACGGGCGACGAACTGCGCCGCGGTCTGGTGCTGAAGAACCAAAGCCATCAGACCTCCCTAGCCTCAATGGTGCGGATGAACCCGGCTTGGTTGCGCTTCACTTCAAACACCCACTCTTTCGGCTTTTCTGGTTCTTCAGGTTCCGCCTCATCTTCCGCTTCATCGGCCTGCATCTCCGCTAGAACGCGATAGATACCATCCAGCGCGCTGAGAACGGGCGACAGGTCTACCGTCTGAGGCGCAGGGAACTCAGGGATGTTTACGTCGGGTAACTTGATCCCGCTCACCGCGGACGCGAGACGGTTAACGCCAGCCTCTAGCGCCTTGATAGCCTGAAGGACCGGAGCAACGTCCGTCTTGGTCCCGTCGATCTTTTTGGCAAGGCTTACCAGCCCATTCGCCAACCGCTCCAGTCCAGCGTTCAGTTCTTCAGGAGTAACGTGCGGCTGACCCAGACGATTGAGCATGTCCTCCATCGTCTTATTTTTGGCGTAGTTAAGCAGGTCAGCGCCAAGGTCAGCCGATGAACGCGGAGTCTTTCGCTCGCTCAGTACGCGCACCAGGTTATCCAGCTTCAGTTCGGCCATCACAACTCCGCAGGGTCAAGGATGCCCATCTGTACGGCCATGTTTTGCAGTTCCTGCGCCTGTGCGTCAGCGATAGCTTTGCGCGCCTGCGCCTGCTTCAGCATCGCATCGGCTTCGGATTGCTTCGCCTCAGATACCGCGACCTGCTTAAGCGTCTCCTGCTCTGGCGTCGGACCTTTCGGCTGCAACTGTTCCTTCCACTTGGTCGCCAGGCTAGACGGGATCGGCATGTAGTCCAGAACGTCTACAGGCGGGCTGATGCCTGCCTGAGTGAGGTACGGAGCCATTGCCATCAGGACGCTAAACGTTTCTTCCTTCTGATTCGGCGCGCTGCTGGACTGGTCGATGATGATGTCTACATCCTCGGTCTTCGGGTCAAGCGCGAGCGGGATGTATTGCTCGTTCCCATCTCCGCCGACCACCCGGATCAGGCGACCGTCGTTCATGTAGGTGCGGATGTAGTGAAGCATCGCCCGCGCCCGATCCTTTCGGTACGCCCGCATGCTGCTGAACATCGTCGCCAGAACGTTGATCGCGCTGCGCTTGCGCTGCATCTCCAGCACGTTCGGCTGATCCCGGTCAGCGTAGCCCATGAATTCCTGGTTGATACCAGAGACAGCAGGCAATGCCGAGATACAGAACTCAATCATCCGATCCAGCGCAGGCGGGAGCTGCGGCGGCGTGCGCTCAATAATGGCACCACGACCGAGAGCGCCATCCCGCACCATGATGAGCGGGTTAGCCATGCTCCACTGATCTTCAGCCCGGCGAGGGTCAACCAGCGCGGTTTCTTCTACGAACGCGCCGCCCTGACGGTTGGATACGATCATGTCCTGAAGGTCAGACAGAAACTTGTTCGACCACTTCTGCGGGTCGATCAGCGCACGAACGATACCGAACCACTGGTTCTTCGCAGCGTCACGCTTGCCGGTTACGCACTGAAGCGTGAACCCCTTGTCCCACGGGTTGCGTCCCCTCTCGAGCACCTTCGGACCAGCGACGAACGCATAGAAGTACGCCTTGCGCGTCTGCCGGACATGCGGAATACCGTTCTCTTCGATGTATTCCCGCATCTTGGAATACTTAGAATCGCTCAGTTCCAGAATCTTGCCCGATACCGGATCACCTACACGGTGGACAGGCTCAAACTCCCACCACTGGTAATGCAGGATGAATACCTGATCCTTGTGCTTGTCGTACCACTGGCGCGAATCGTTCTCGTAGAAGTGCGCTCGAGCAGCGTTGTGCGGCTCATCCTCCGCTTCTGCGTCGTCCCAATTGCTCTTATCGTCAGACCAATCGACGCCTTTCAGTTCAGGCCACTTGCTCTCTGCGTCGCCGCGATCCATCCAGCGACCGCGACCGCGGAACTTGCTGTCGTCAATGTTGCGACGGGTAGAGTTAGGGTCCCAATACGCCTCCATCGGGGAGAAGCGTTCACCAGGAATTACCTTCCCGTCCACGTTCTCATCGTAGGAAATGCGGCACTCTGACCATCCCATTCCCGTGATGACCAGATCGCGGAAAATCTCCTCTTCCTCATCCTCGGTATCAGCCTCATCCTCGACCCAGCGACCTGCGCCAGTCAGGACTTCGGACACCTGGACGTCACCAATCTGGCGCGGAATGAACCGTATCTCGGTGCGGTTGTTCAGTTGGTGACCGACCACCGCGTCCACGAGGGGCGTAATCCTATTGAAGGTCATGGCGTTGCGGAGTTCTTCCTCCATCACCGCCTTATCTTCTTCCGTCCAGTGACGCCCGGCGTACATGTCCTCGCAGTCGCGAGCTTCCTTCCGCCAATCCTTCGACGCATCCCGAGCGGACTGGTGCCAGGACCGAATCTGCTCTAACAGTTCATCGTCGGATTTCTTGGATATGCTCACATTCCCACCAGATCAGTTGCGTCTAGCGCGGCCTCGATAGCAAGGCGCTCGCGCTGCGGTAGCTTGCCCCATAGGGCCATCAATGGATCAAGAGCGCCGGACGCCATCACAGGGCGGAAGATGCCGCCCAAGCCCGTAGCCAGCGCATCCTGCCCAGCCTGCGACCACTGTTGACCTACTGCCGTGCGCGGCTGGTAGTTCAGCATCGACTGACGCCCAGCCTTGCGGCGCTCCATCTCTTTCGCGTCAACGCCAGAGAGGTAGTCAAATATGGTCGGCGCAGCAGTCAGGGCCGGGTATGCCATCGCGCTACCCGTATCGGCTACAACGTCCCCCGCGCCTTTCAGGTAGTCGAGAATGCCCGGCTTCAGGTATCGCTCGGGGTTCTGTGCTGCGTCCAGTGCGCTCGGGGGAGCGACGCCGTAATACGCAGGGTTCAGTTCAGGCAGACCGTTCTGCGCCGCAACGCCGATCCCCGCAGCCGCAGCGATGGGAGGCAGAAGGCGAGGGTCTACTGAGCCGAGAAGGTCGTTTTTGCCGATGTTGGCGGGGTCGAATTTGGCATGAATTGACCTTATTCTTGACGGGTCAAGCACTGCCGCCTCTAATATCTCTGGCTCTCCCCGCAAACCATCCCGATAAACGATTGCGCCATCAAACCCTTTTTCCCACCACTTTGCCTCTAATGGGTGGACCGCATTCCCGCCAAATATTTTTTTCTTCGTCCCGTCGAATATGTATGGGTTTTTCAAGCCCAAATATGCAGGAATAAGATTTGCCCCTTCGCGGCGACCCCAAACGCCCCCAGCATACAACTCAGAATGCCAAGGCAGCTCTGATACATACACCCCAGGCCCAAGCGAACCCGGAGCACCCGTATTCGCCCCCTCTAGCGACACATCAAATGCGGAAATGTCTGCATTTGTACCGTGATAGACGCGCTTTTTAGTGTCGAAGCCCTGCTCTTGCGCTCTATTCATCCTTAACGCATAATCTTCGCCACTGCCACCTGACGGAAACCCACGAAGCCCGTCAGACATCCCAGGGTCAGGCGCACCACCGGCAGGCAACGCGCCAACCTTCCCCGCCCTTCCTTCCCTCGCCAGCCGAGCGGCGGTGGACATATCCAGTTCGTCCGCCTGCCTCAACCCCGCTTTAATCAGGTCGTCAGTCACCCCGGCTTCCGAATCATCCGAAGCCATGAGAAGACCAGCGCCAGCCGCACCAGCGCCGACAGCGGGAAGCAATCGCGGGTCGATACGGCCTTTCTCTAGGATGTTCGCGGCATCTTCGTCGAAGATTACAAAGTTGCGCTCGCCGCTTGATCCGCCGATGTAGGTAAGGCCAGGAATCCCAATCTTTCTAAGTTCATCGGACGCAGCCGCCTTGCTGAACTCTCGCTCATATATGCGATAAAGATCGCCGCCTTTTAAAGTCCCCGCGTCTAGCGCCTGTCTTTCAGATTTAAAAAGCTTTCCCGGCTCACCAAAACTATCCCGATCCAATACGGGGAGCGCCCTAAGTTTTTCTACAACCGGCGAAAGATCAAAATTCTGCTCACTCAGCGGCTTGTCCCAATCGAGAAGGTGGGATTCTGCGGGGATTTCGGCGGTGATGAGTTTGCCTGGCTTTGCCGCGCGCATCGCAAGC
>JACCDR010015742.1_pt1 | contig 15392 bp, 30 predicted proteins | sample 7446431 | NCBI WGS metagenome assembly JACCDR01 (sample SAMN15323443, study PRJNA562643) | freshwater metagenome | isolation source: river surface water | place: USA:Blue River Watershed | collected 2017-08-17 | reverse complement strand
TTGAGCGGCGGTTGGCCACCATTACCGCCGGCCCGCCCGGTGCGCTGCTGGCCGCCGTGGACTGGACCGACGCGCGGGCCACCGCCGAGGTCCGCGCCCTGGACGACACCGCCCAGTACACGCTGCTTCGCGCCCTGAACGAGGCCACCAGAGGCGATGGTGGCCGAGCTTCTACGTCGCGCCCGTGAAGGTGCTGCTCTAGCGTGGGCCGGCTATTCGTGCTGCTAGCGATTTGCGCCACCCTGGCGGTTGTCGGTCATCCGCTCGTCGGGCTGGCGATCCTGCCGATCGGGCTGGCCCACCTCTATCCGTAGCACTTGACAAACGGCCAGTGCCCGACCTATTGTAAAGGACAGAGCGCAGGCGGGGTTGGTGGTTCTACCCCTGCCGTAAACAACACGTAGAACCACCATCCAGCTTTCACGGCCAGGAAAGGAAACGGCCCGATGCCCAGAGAGATCGTCACCCACACCACCGTGTACACGCTGGACGAGCTGGACCCGCAGGTGCGGGAGAAGGCCGTGGAGAACGTGCGCAACCTACTGGGCGGCGCCTGGTGGGACCAGAGCGACGACGACGACCTCGCCCGGGTCATCGTGTACACGCTGGCGGAGAAGTTCGGCACCGCCGGCTGGGACACCTCCGGCGTGGGCGACTTCCCGGGTATTCCCGGTATCAAGCTGGACGGCTGGGACATGCAGCGCGGGCAGTACATCGTGCTTAACGGCCGGCTCACCCGTGACAACGCGCCCGCCCTGCCGTGGGTCACCGGGCTGGGCGCGGTGGACCTGGAAGCCCAGCGGGACCATACCTACCTGAGCGTCGAGAACGAAGACCCCGAGTGCATCTGCCCGTCCGCCTTGTGGGCGCAGGGCCACCAGGACTGCTGCCCCGGCGCGGCGGACAACCCGGCCACCGAGGACGAGCGGGCCGCTCTGATTCAGGCCGTACGCGAGGCCATGGCCGACGCCTGGAAAGCCGCGTACGCGGAGATGGAGTACAAGACCAGCACCGAGTACGCCGAGGAAGACATCGACGCCAACGACCGCGAGTTTCTCGCGGACGGCACCCTCTACCACTAAGAGAGGTCGGGCCCAGTCATGACCATCTACCTGACGATGGTGCGCGTGCTCGCTAACGTCGATGCGGGCACGGCGCAGGAGGCGCAGGCTCGCCTCGTCGCGGCGCTGGACCGGGCCGGCTTCAGCCCGTACCCCGAAGGCGCGGAGCCCGAAGACACGTACGAGTCCGAGGCGGACGAGCCGAGCGGCATTCCGGCTCAGTACGACGCCACTGACCCCGTCGATGTTGTGGAAGTGGATCCTTCTGACATCCGCACCGGTGACCTTGTCGCTATTGGCGCCTTCGGCCCGATCGCCAGTGTCGCTGACCCCGACCTCGGGCGTGCGGAATGGTTGCCGGCCCGTGGGCCGGGCGTGAAGCACGGGCACATGGTGCACCTCTCCTACGAGGACGGCCGGAGCGGCGACTTTCCTTACCGAACTGTCGTGGTCCGGAGGTCAAGCCGCAGCACTTGACAGATGTAAAGTGCCCGGTAGGGTGAGCGGTCCAGAGACCAGGAAAGGAAACGGTCGCCATGAACGGCATTGAGGACTACATGGCCGGGCGGGTGGACGCCGACACCGCCGTCAACCGGGAAGCGCTGCGCTACGCCGTGACGCGGCGGATCACCTGCCCGCAGTCCGGCGCCGTGCTGGACGTGCGGACCGCCGTGTACTTCCGGATCGCCGCGCCTGGCGGGGCGACCGGCGGCGAGGTCGTCACCGGCGAGGTGTGGGACGGCCCGTACGGCCAGCGCATCCGGGAGGTGGCCGACGCCGGCCGGGTGGAGATCACCGAACTTCTTGACGGCCGCGTGCTGTTCGCCGAGCCGTCCGCGGAACCGCGGACTTACCCGTACGTCGACGCCGAAGGCCAGCACAGGTGGGCGTGCTGCGACTCCGAGATCGGACCGGTCTGCCCGCACCGCCAGGGCCGGTAGTCGTGCTCATCCAGTACAAATGCACCTGCGGCCGGATGCTGCGGTACGTCGAGGCGCGCCGCCGCTACGAGCCGGTCAACCTGCCGGAACCCGGCCACGTACCGGCGTATGTGATCGAAGTTGGTAAGGAGCCGCGGCGGGTGGGTACCGCCGTCTGCCAAGCGAAGGAGCACACGCCGTGACCGCAGGACGCATTGAACCCGTCATCACGTATTCCACGTATGGCGCGCCCAACCCGTCCGCCGTGTACGACGCGGCTGGTCGGATTCGGGTGTACGAGGCGGGCACCGATCGGGTCGGCTACGCCACCCTCACGCCAGTCTGGGACGGCGAGGTGGAGGCGCCGCCAGCATCGCCCCTGCCGCCCCTGGGTTGGCATGTGCGGCTCGCTGAGGCGCACGTGGAACGCGGGGACGCTGGCCGCCTCTACCTGGACCTCCGGGTGGACGTGGACCTGCGCGACGACGCGGAGCGTCCGAGCGGGACGACGCCGTGACTGCGCCGATCCTGCCGTGCGTCAACCCTCAGCACGATCACACCGAGCCCGCCGATCCGGACGACACGAACGCCCGGCTGGTGCCGATGCGCTGCCATCACTGCACGCTGCCCAGTCACTACGACTACGGCATTGAGGACTACCGGCACGACGACCCCGACGCGCCCGGTTGTTTCCTCAAACCGGACAACGACCCGCCCGGCTCGGAATGCATCCCCGCTTGACACATGTCCAGTGTCTACGTAGTGTCGCTGCCCTGAGCGAGAGGACGTGACGGTGATGGAAACCGACCCGATGTTCGCGCCGGCCCCGCCCGGCACCGATCACCGCGTCGCGCTGGCCGAGCTGGTGGAGGCCGCCGCGTCCGCGCTGCAAGAGGTCCAGGTCTACAACGACGTTAACGACCTGCCCGAGGACATCATCTCCGAGGACAACGGCTTTCCGTTCACCGTGGCGTTGGAAGACCAGATCATGCAGATGTGGCTGTGGGCGGAAGCGCTGCGCGGCAAGAGCCACCCGATCTCCATGCTCGCCCGGTGCGGCCGGTGCCGTGAGACGTTCAACCCCGCAGGCCGCGCCGACCTCATCCACCTCGTCCGCGAGGACGGCACCGAATGCGGCGGCTTCGGCGCGTTGCTCGGCGAATACAAGTAACCCCATCACTCGTCACGAAAGGAAACGACGACAATGCAGCTTCGATACCGGCGCGTACGTTCCCGCCGTGCCCGGCGCCTGTCCATCGCGGCGCGCGGCCTGTCGGCCGTGCTGCGGCTCGCACACAAGTAGCCGCCCCATCATTCGTCACGAAAGGAAACGGCGACATGCTTCGATTCGGATACAACGCAGGGCTGCCGGCCGGCACCGTTACCGCATGGGGCGCGCGGGCCATCGTCAACCAGGACGGCACCGTGGATCTCGTCAGCGACCGCCAGTCCAGCATGGGCGATGAGGCCGCCGTGGTCGCCCTGCTGGCCAAGTTGAACGCCGGCATCAATCGCGCGTGGATCGCCCGCGCCAAGGAACTGCTGCGGTCCGGCGAGATGTCTCCCCGGGTGGCGGGTGAGTTTGTGTTGTACAGCGACGAGCACGTGAGCGTGCTCGGCAACACCAACGCCAGCCACGGCTACCTGTACGTCGCCGCCTACCCGACGCCGCACAGCGCTTGACACGTGTCCAGTCAATCATGTTAGCTGGGCACGTACCTGAGGCCATGAAAGGAAACGGTCATGACGTCTGATGTTCCCACGGAACGTGCCGCGATCCGTGTTTCACACGGTCGCCGGACAATGGTCCGCCTTGAGCCGGACGGCCCGCGTCGCCGGGTCGGCTCGCTCTTTCTCGTCGGCAATGGCGCTGAGTGGCACGGGACGTTCGGCGTGATCCTGCGGGCGCTCCTGGCCGACGTTCTGCCTGAGGGGCCGGTCGCGGCCACGGTCTACGCCGAGTCTTCCGCCGGGAGCATCATTGAGATTTCCGGCGAGGCCGCCCGGGTGGACGGTGACACGCTGTTGTTCGCTGACGGGTACGCCGCCGATCTCGACACCGTTCGCGCGTTCTACATCTGACGGAGGCGGGGCATGGAACAGGTTCTTTTGGTATGGGGTGATCCGGCCGCCGGGTTCACCTACGTCGGCCCGGTGACGACCAACGATCCCGACTTGGAGGCGTTCATCGAGCGCTATCTCCACGACCGGTACTGGTGGTACGTCCCGCTCACCTCGCTGGCGCAGGCCACGGCCGAGGCGCCGCGCTCCTGACTCCACAACAACCCCGCGCGGACGACCCCAAAAGCGCTACTTGACACGTGTCCAGTCTGCCGTGTTAGCTGGGCGCGCATCCCTGCACAAGTCAGTCAGGCCACGAAAGGAAACGGCCGATGGGCGAATACGGCACGTACAACGGAGAGCACATCAAGATCGGCACCTGTGAGGACATGTACTACCTTCGCGCCGATCAGATCCATCTGGTCAGGTCCGCCGCGCTGGCCGACCTGACCGGCATCCGGTTCCGGTTCCCGTTCCCTGACGAGGACGGCAAGCAGCCCGGCGACTTCGATGACTACGACCGGGGATTTCCGGTGCGCGGCTACCTCCCGCCGGCCGGCATCGACCATTCCACCGTGCAATTCAAGGCGCACGTCGGAATCCTGGTCAGCTTGCCCTGTCCGGTTTCCGAGGCCGCCCGTACCGGTGAGGTGAAATACCACTTCAACGGGTTCCGGGGACCGGCGCGCGTGGTACAGCAGCGGGCGTGGGCTGGCGTGTGGGCGACCGTGCTGGACTGCGGCGGTTGCGGCGCGCGGTTCCGGCTACCGGACCTGTCCCACGCGGTACCGGTCATCGACGCCCTCCGGGCCGAGGGCGCCCGGCGCGAGCGGTTCGACAAGGGATCGGGCCGGACGTGGGAGGTCATCGCTGACCGGATCGCGGCCGGTTACGTCACGCTGGCGCCGGACGGAGCCGAGGTGGACTAGGCAACCCGCAAACATCTGCACTTGACATCCGTCCAGTGCAGATGTTTGCTGTGTATCTCCAAAGCCGACCACGAAAGGAAACGGTCATGGCGCGTAGGACCATCGCTATCGGGAAACTGTACAACTGGGTCGATCGCATCATGCGGATACCGGACGACCGGCCGTGGGGCGACATCGACTCCCTCACCCCGCGCCAGGCGTACCGCCGCGCCGTGGCGAGCGTGCTCGAATCGGTGCTACACGACACCGGCAATTACGGCGGATTCAGCTACATCAACGCTGACGGCACGTACCTTACCGACTTCATCGAAGGGCAGACCGACGAGACGCGGCGCGCGTACGCCATCCGCCGGCCCGAGGTCCGCCGCGACTTCGAGGCCGCCCGGGAAGCCGACCCGCGCACGTCCGGGCGTGCGTCATGACCGGCCCGGTGGACTCGCCGGCCCTTGAAGCGCTGGCCGAGGTGCTGGCGCTGCTTGACCGGTTGGACGAGAGCGGGCAGAACTTCGATACCGACCTGATCCGTGGCCAGGTGCCCGATGTGCTGCGGCGCAAGCTGGCCGGTGCGGTGGCCGACCGCAATGACGGTCCCGAGGTGGACAGTCCCGATCCGGGGCAAACGCCGATCGGCCGGCTGCTGTTCGACGCCGCGAACACACACCGCGTCCTGGCCACGATGACCGATCCGGTGGAGGTGGCCAGGACCACGGGCGAGGTCAATGGCATGATTCGCGCGCTCGCCTTGCAGATCGACGCGCCGTTGTACGCGGGCCACCGGTACGGGCGGCTGACCGGTAGTTCGGTCTGGCGCGCGTTGTGGGACGCGGTGTCGGCAATCGTGGGCGCGCCGGGAATCGCGCTGGCGGAGCGTGTTGCCCGATTCGACACCCTGGCCGAGGACTGGCCGGCACAGCGCGCCGCGCTCATCGGAGGGAGTGCTAATAATGGACGTTAGGTTGCTTCCTGAGACTGGAACATACGACATCACTTCCTTGTACGAGAAGTGCCGGGACTGCCACCTGTTTGTCGAACCGAATGAGGCGAGCGGGGAGGGGATCGCGCCGTACGTGCACCTGCACCGTGGCGACGAGGCCGACGAGGCACTAGATGGCAGTCACGAACCGGAGCCCTCCGGAATGATCGCTACCTTGACCGCGTGGCAGACCTACGGGCCACCGGAGATGCGCGAGCGGTTCGACACCGCGTCGGACTACCTACCGGCGGATTCCACGGATTCCGCCGATTGACGGTGTGTCGCCAGTCTGCCTAAGGTGCACGCGGCACAACCGATTCACGCCAGGAAAGGAAACGGCGTTATGGGCACCGATTCGACCAGCGGTCACCGAATCACCGATTCAACGGATGACATGGGGCGTGTGGTCGCGCACGCCCGGCAGCGCCAGGCACGCGACCTGGAAATCAGCGATGCCGCCGCGCGCGTGATCGCATCCATGTATCACGGCGGACAGGCGTCCCTGGGCTACGCCTTCGCGTCCACCGGCCGTATCGACCTGACCGTGGACTACCCGGGCAGCGCCATCTATGCGGACCTGTTCTCCGGGGATTCCGACTACAGCCGGTTGACCACGGACGCGCGGCTGCTGGCCGACATGCTCGGCACCTACCTGCAAGCGCGCGTGCGTGCCCGCCGCGCCGAGGTGCCCGGCTGGTCCGGGCTGTGGTTGGCCGACGACGAGGTGACCCCGTGAGCGCCACCGTGAGCGCGCCGGAGGACGCGGGTACGGACTGGGCCCGGTTCGCCACCGTGACCGCCGTTGTGCGCGGGCGGGTCAGCTACCGGGTACCCGCCACGTTCGCCGAGCGCCGCGCGGTGGCGCTGGCCAGCGCGCGGCACGCGATCGGGGTTGCCCGCATCGGCCGGGTGCACCGGTTCTACGGGTGGCGCGCCATCGCGGCAGACCGGCTGGCCTACGCGGCGGAAGCGCGGCGCGCCGTGGCTGGCGCCCGGGTGGCCGAGGAGATCGCCCGCGACGGGGCAAGCTGCGGCGCGTGCGATGGGCTCGGCGTGTGGGATCGCGCCGAGGGAGTGTGGCGCCACGCCGCAGACGGCGTGCGGGTGGCCGAGATCGACTCGCCGCACAATCGGGCCGGTTCGCCCATCGCGCCGCGCGACCTGGCCTGGCCGTAGTCCTTCCCTCCCCTGACGCGGGGTGACCGGTCCGTGTGCCCGGTCACCCCGCGTTTTGGCTGTCTGCCCGGGTTACCGCAACGGTTTCGCTTTACACGTGTCCATTGCTGACTGTTCGGCTGATCCCTTCACACGCGCACGGCCGTAAGTTGACAGGTGGGCACCCGTACGGGTGCCGGATCGGTCAGCAGAGGGAGAAAAGACCGTGACCGCAGAAATGCAGCGTTTCACCGAAGCGCTAGACCGCACCGAGTTTCAGCCTCTCAACGGCAAGCGCGACCCGTTCGAACTTCTCTCGTCCGTGAGCGCCAACATCGGCGACGCCCACGCCATGATGGAGGGCGCGGGAGTCCTGGGCTGGACCCCGGAAATGATCCCGCTTTCCGGCATGGATTCGCACGGCAACATCTACACCGCGCCCGATTCCAACCACGGGATTGTTGTCCCGCAGTATCCGGGCGGACCGCGCTACTTCGGCAACGCACACCGTGACTTCAAGTTCATCCGGCCGGAAGCGCTTGCGCCCCTGATCGACGCCATCGCGGCGCACGGCAACCCCCTTACCGGCATCATCCCCGGGCCGGTCACCCGTTTCGTGTTCGATTCGAAGCTTGTCGACATCACGCCGTACTCGGAGACGGCGCGGGCGAACGTGGGCGAGGTCATCCGGTTCCGCTGGCGCCTGGACCTGGGCAACACGGGCCGCAACTCCCTCGTCATCGGTCAACACGGGATGCGCCTGTGGTGTGCCAACGGGTGCACCACGGCGGTTTCGATGGGCTCGGTTTCCATCTCGCACAGCAACCTAGCCCCCGCCAAGATCGACGCCACGGTGCGGCGCATCCTCGCGGCGGGGAACCTGGGACTTGACAAGTGGATTGCCGACGCGCGCCAGGCGATCGCGAACCGGATGACGCTCGACACCGCGCTAGCGATGTGGGCGGACCTGTTCGGATGGGACGAGGACAAGACCGGGCGCGCGGCGACCACGCAGGAGAACCAGCGCGCCGCGCTCACGGGGTTGTGGCGCGCACCGACGCAACAGGTCACCTACCCGGATACGGCCTGGGCATGGTTCGGCGCGACCACGGAATACCTTGACCACGGCGCAACGGTGCGGTTCGGCGCGGATACCCGCGAGCGGGCCCTAGCGCGCCGCGTGGTCGAATCCGCTCCCGCCGTGGAAGCGGTCAAGACACGGGCATGGGATATGGCGCTAGCCACGGCCTAGCGGCGCCGCGGGCACCTCGCACCCCCGCGAACCGAGACCCCGGGAGGATGGATCTCCCGGGGTCTCGCCGTGTCTGCCGGCCGGGTGCCGGCCGTGGTTTCCGCGCTCCCGGCAATGGACACACGGCAAGTGAGAGATCTCACATCGCTACGGCAACCCGCGCGGCGTACTGTGAGCGTGCTCACTTGACCGGGTGAGCACGGGCCACGCGACAGAAAAGGCCGGACATCATGGAATATCAATTGATCCGGGAAGCGCCGGACGGCAGTCTCATCCCACTAGGCACCGTGTCATACGACGCGGCGACCGACCCGCACCCCGTGTGCCGCAACGGCGCGATACCCGGATACACGCCGCTAGGCGTACGGCGCGGCGTGATTATCGACCGGGAAGCCTCTGCTGACCGGCTGGCGGATGAGTACCCGCCAGACCCCGCCGCACTCGCCGCGCTACTCGGCGCGCCGTCTGTTTGGTCGCTCACGTGAGCGCCGGGAGTCGGGCCAGCCGGCCGTATTCGGTCCGCAAGATGGGCACGCGCGCCGGGCGCCCGCATTACGGCGCGGATTGCAACCTCTGTCGCGCCGTGCTTGCCGTGGCGCACATGTCGAAAGACGGCGCTACGTCACTCGCCCGCACTCACGTCGCGCGGCTGCACGGCGTTTCGGAGGTGACCGAATGACCACGCCGCACATCATCGATTTCGCGCGCCGCACCGATTCGGGTTTGCGGGTGCACTACACCGCTACCAACGTTGTGCCGGACGGTTCGGATACGGACGGGTACGGCGACGGGTGCGAGCCGGGTTACGGGTATGAGATCCAAACCGGCTGGATCGATCCGGACTGGGATGGCGGTAAGTCCGTGCATCCGGAACCGGAGGACGTACGGGCCGACGTATGGACGCCTGATGACGGGCCGATGATCGATTGGCTAGTCGCGCGCATCCTTGACCGCATCGGACTCCCGGAGGACTACGGCGACGACGCGCACGGTACGTACTACGCGGGCGAAGCAACCACGTGGCATGACACGGGCATTGAGTCGATGCGCGCGGCGCACATTTACGGCGCGACCGATTCCATTCTGTCCGCCGTGGCCTACGCCATCGACCACGCGCGGCGGGTCATCCGTAGCGGCGGAGTGCTAGCGCGCTACTAGGCCGCGTACGTCCGCACCCCCGCACACAAGGGAGCGCCCGGAGGTGACCTCCGGGCGCTCCCCCATGTCCGCCACGCGCGCCCATTGCCGACCGGTCACGCGCGCACTTTCCCCGGACTTTCCCCCGCACCCCCTACCCGCGCTATCCGTGGTGTATCCGTCCACACTTCCATCCGGCACTCCGCCACTGTCAGCAGGCACGGCGCTACACACGCCAGCGGGCATGCCCTGGGCGCTCCCTAGGTAGGCGGGTCACCTCCCGGCGCTCCCGCTGGCGCACCCCCGTACGTGTGTACCCGGGTAGGTAGCCGGTCCGCTCGCCCATGTACGTCCGCACCCCGCGGGTAGCGGGTCACGGGTGAGTGTCAACGGTAGGGAGCGCACCCCTACGGGCACGGACCGATAACCGCTTTCCGCGCGCACAACCGGAGCGACCGCGGTAACGAGCCAACCGGAGCGACCCGCACCCCGTGAGCTGAGTCGACCCGCCACCCCGCGCAACAGCCGGAAAACCACGGGCGCGCGACCCTAACCGGATCGGTGGCCACGCTAGCGGCCTAACGGCGCTTCCGGCTGGCGACGGACGCCAGACGCCGGTTAGGCCGCGTACGGCGACGCTAGGGCCCTTAGACGCGCGCTCCCGCCACGGTGCCTAGCGCCGGATGACCGGGTAATCAGACACGGTACGCAATCGGGCAGCGATGGGGTGCCCGTTGTGATGGGCGAATGTCCGGTTACCCGGTCACGGTGCTTTGTGGACAGTGATTGGATCATGGTTTTTCGCTGGGAGCGCCAGCGGGTCACCTCCGTCGCGTGCCACGCTCCCGCCGGTACCGTCACGCGCGCACGGTTGTTTTTCGGGAGCAATGTGGTTGCCAGCTCTTGCGGTTACAGGCATAGGGCCCGCACTCTTGACCTTCGCCACGCGGACGCGCGGCGGCAGGCCAACGAAGGGAAACGGCCGATCATGGTTAAGGACTACTCGGCGCTACTCGGTAAGCGGGCGATGCTCACGCTTGACGGACTCACGGTCGAAGTGGTGATTCTCGACGTACGTGAGGCATACAACCGGACCGACTTCAAAGTCACTCCGGTAACCGGTTCGGGGGTCAAGTGGTTTTCCCACACAAAGGTTTCGACGGAGGTGACCGCGTGAGCGTGCGAGTGATCACGAACAACGTGCCGCGGATCATTCTTGACGGGTCACAGTTGACCGCTAGCGAGCGTGCCGATTTCGACTATCTCGACTGGGATGCGATCGAACGGGGTGAGGATTCCCGCGATTTCGTGCGCTACCGTGGCCGGATTTACTGCGTGTCAGATTTCTCCGCTGACTACGGCATTACCCGGGGTGCCGGACTTCCGGCGCACCTCGCCCGATGGGACGGGTATCTGTCCGACTCGTTTTTCTCCGCCGTGGTTGTGCGCTACGGCACTGACGACACGTTCGGCAGTGATTACGTTGTGATGGGCACGGTGATCGCATGATCCGCGCGTACATCGGGGACACGGTGAGCGTGACCCTGCCCTACTCGGAAGCTTGCTGTTTTCTGCGCGTGGCCGGTACCCGGATGACAGTGCGCGTGCAGCCGGATGGCGCGCAACTGTTGACCGCAGACGGCGCGCCGTACTCATTCCCCGTGACCCATGGTGAGGCCGGCATTGTGTCGCTCGGCGCGCGTCCGGAGGTGAGCGCATGATCCGGCTAGTCCTGGCGGTCACGCTGGCGCTCACGCTGGCGCTTCCGGTAGCACTGTCTGCCACGCTGGCGGGTCGGCTGGCGCAAGAGCAGCGGGACCGTAGCGCCGATTGTGCGGCGGTCGTCTTTACCGCACCCCCGGACGTGTACCGGCAACTGTGCCAGGACTACTAGGCACGCTCACCTCACCTCCCAGGGAGCGCCGTACGGGTACCCGTACGGCGCTCCCTTGTGTGCGCGCACGCTCCCCAGGTGGCCACGCTCGCACGCTCCCCAGGTGGCCACGCTCGGCCACGCTCGCACGCGCGTCGATGCACGGGCATAGGGGTTCGAGCACATGTGCCCGGGTATGTCCGAATTGGCGGCCGGGGCGGCGTAGCCACTGCGAGCGGCAGACCTATCAAGATCAACTAGTCAAGATCACTAGCAGCCACTGCGACCGAGATTCCTATCAAGATCAACTAGGGGAGAGGAGGCACAAGATCAACTGTGCGCCGGCGTGGGTCGTATGCGAGCCGGCACGTATGCAGGAACTGCATATCAAGATCAACTAAGGGAGAGGTGTCGCGCCCGACCTACTGATTCATGCGAGGCTGAACAGAACGATCCTCCGGCCCAGCGGATCTCCCGGGGCACCACACCAGCCGGGCGCGACACCGCAATCAACGCACCACCGCGGCGTAGGTAACGCACCACCGCGAGAGCGGTACGGTGGCCGCCATGCGACTCAACGTGACGCTGACCGGCGGGGAGAATCCGTACCTGGCACTACCGCTGGGCGGGGAACTGGAGATCCTGGAGGTCAGCCTGGACGGCCGGGTCCTCTACGCCGTGTTCCGGGTCCTGCGGCCGGACGGGACGCTGAGCGCTCCGGTCCAGGTCCGGGCGCCGGAGTTCAGCTACAGCCCCGGCGTGGCGGCCGAGATCCGCGACCGGCTCAACCTGACCCGGTCATGACGACGCCGCTGGGGCCGCGCGAGGTGGTCATGAGCCTGGTCCACCCGATCGAGGCGCTGGGCGGCTCCGGGCTGCACCTGCGCGGGACGCTGGTCGAGCGCATCGCGTACGGGGCCGAGCTGGAGCGCCAGGGGGAGCGCTGGCTGATCCCGTGGGCCAACATCGCCGGCATCCGGTTCGAGCGGGACTGACGCCCGGCGCACAAGCGGCGCTAGCATCGAGGGCCATCCCGGCGAAGGAGTTGCCGATGGCGTCATCGCTACATGTCCTGGAGCAGCGGCTGCGAGTGCTGGAGGCGCGGGTGGCCGAGATCGAAGGCGGCTTCGGCGAAACCCTGTACCAGGTCAGCCGCACTCAGGTCCGGCACGGCATCCTGCTGGAGCGCATCGCCCAGCGGCTGGACGTGGCGCTGCCCTCGGACGACGAGGTCGACCAGGCGCTGGACGACCGGTAACCGCAGTACCCTGACCGGGGCGCCGCATCTAACTCCACGTGAGTGAATAGTGACAGAGAAGTGTCCTTGACCTGACACTTGCCGTATGGACGAAACGGGCACCCCGCGCGACCCCGAGCGGGCGCCGGACGGGTTGGACCGCGACGGCCGGCTCTCCCCCGGCCGGCAGGCCCACCTGCGCGAGCTGCTGTTCGACGCGCTGATCATGTCGCTGGGCGACATGGCCACCCCGCTGGCCCGCTCGGCCCGGATGGCTCTGTGGGCGATGGAGCCCGACGAGCGCGACCACCTGCTGGACTTCGTGGTGAGCACCGCGCTGACCGCCGGCTACCAGATCAGCTACCTGCCCTACGACTCGCGTGAACCCCGCCCGGACGGCAACGGCGCCCCGGCCACGGCAGAAAGAGGTGCCCGCCATGACCCAACCCCGTCCGCCGGACCCGATCCCGGCGCCCTACCCGGAACCGACGGCAGCCCCACCGGCCCCGGCGGCCACGACGCCGCGCTGGGCGCCCACCCCTAGGCCGCCCGACCTGCCCGCGCTGGCCCTGCTGGACGCCATCCGCGCCGGCTTCGCCACCAGCCGGGACGGCTACGCCGTCGCGGTGTCCGCGGCCCTGACCTACGTGCCCCGCGGCGCCCAGCTCGGCATCATGCGCCGCATCCTGAACTTCCTGGCCGCCGAAGGCTGGCGGCTGGAACGCATCGACTCACCGACACCGGCCCGCCCCATCCTGGATCCCACCGACGACGGCAGCCCGCCCGCCACGGGGCCGCACCGGCGGGTCGTGCTCTACCCCGAAACTGCCTAACCGCCGAGATCCGGGTTCAGGTCAATGATCTCGGCGCCGAACGGATGATCCACCCACTGGACACGTGTCGTACGGTTGGTCTCCGCGCCGGACCGCGCGGTTGGACAACTGTCCATGGCACAGGCGCACGGACGCGCAGGACACGTGTAAAGGACGCCGCCCGTGGCCACCTCCGCGCCCGATCCCCGGATTCGGGTCTGCGCCGTGTGCGCCCGGATGCTCGACTACGTCGTGGACGCCGACGCCTGGCAGCACACCCTGGGCGCGCTGGTCGACGGCGAGGGCGACCACCCGGCGGTGCCCGCGTCGCCGACGGAGATCTTCGTCGTCGGGTTCTGCGACTTCTGCTACGCCCCCGACCCGCCGCTGGAGATCCCGGCCCGCGACTTCGAGTTCCCCGGCCCGCGGCTACCCGGGCAGATCGACGCCAGCAGCGGCGCCTGGGGCGCCTGCCGCGAATGCGCGCGGCTGGTCGACACCAATCAGTGGACCGCGCTGGCCCGCCGCACCCAGGCGGGACACCTGCGCCGCTACGGCGAGCCGATGGTGCCGCTGGCGGTGACCCTGACCCGCAAGGCGCACCGGGCGCTGCGCTCGCACATCACCGGGCCGTCCCGCCCGTCCACCGTGCCCACCCCCGCCGATCCGCACCCCGGCGGCACCGGCTAGCAGTTCGGGCAGGCCCCCGGCGGTGCCGGCGGGCCCGGCGCGATCAGTACCTCCCGCACGACGCGGTCCAGCGCGGCCGAGATCGCCGGGTCGCTGCGGGACAGGCGTAGCAGCTCGTCCAGCGGGATCGCGGTGACATCCGGCAGCGGCGCGCCCCGATCGCCATCCATAGCTATCAGTATGTGGGCGGTCGCTGCGCGTCGCGGTTGTCGTGACACCTACTGCCGAATCCGGCGAATGCCGGCGTTTTGCCGCCAACCACTTAAAGTGGTGGCACTATCACGCTGAATGACCACTGAGGAGACGCCGCAGTGCCGACTGCTACCGCCAGCCCCGCCACCGGCAAGCGACCCGCGAAGTCCGCCGGGAAGGCCACCGTGAAGGCCGCCGGGAAGGCCGCCGGGAAGGCCGAGCCCGGCTCGGCCCAGCTCGAGTATTCGGCTGCCGGTGACGATAATGCGTCCGCGCCGGCCGAGCCTGCCGCCGAGCCTGCCGCTGAGCCGCGGTTGGTCAACGGCCTGCCCGTGCTCGCCGACGAGCCGACCCCGTCGGGGCTGCCGGTCAAGCCCGGCCAGGCGCCGATCCCGATCCACTCCATCCGCCAGCTCACCCTGGCCGGCGGCACGGTCGTGTCCGGCTGCCGCGACTGCGACTACACCGGCACCCGGGGCGAGGTGCAGAAGCACCGCTACGCCGAACACGGCGCCGGCAAGCCCGGCCGGCGCGCCGCTGCTGCCGACGACGGCCTGGCCGACCTGGCCGCGATGCCGCTGGGTGAACTGCTCGCGCTGGCCCGCAACGCCGCCTCCTGGGGTGAGATGTTCGCGCTCAAGGAGCAGGAGTTGGCCGACTGGCGGGAGCGGGCGCTGCGGGCCGAGGCGTGGCGGCGTCGGGTGGTCGCCCGCCTCGGCGGGCTCGGTTTCAAGCTGGACGAGGACTTGGAGGGCTGAGCAGATGGGCAGAGCGGCCAAGCTGGACGTGGCCATCGACGAGCGGGCCAGGGACATGCCGCTGGTGGCGTTGCAGCACCGCGGCAGCTTCCATCCCTGGGTGTTCCTGCCGGCCAGCCCGAAGCGGTACCGGGAGATGGCCGCGCTGGGCTACCGGGAAGAGGTCCGTGAGTGCACCTGCGGCGCGTACGAGCGCACCGTGTACAACCGGCGCACCGGCGAGGCCGTCGAACGCGAGTCCCGCCGGCCCAAGAACTACAAGGTGCCGCCCGGCACCGGGCGGATGCCCAAGGCGGCGGCGCGGATCGCGGCCTGGGCCGTCGAAGACGCCGACCTGTACCG
>JACCDR011628907.1_pt1 | contig 15395 bp, 10 predicted proteins | sample 7446431 | NCBI WGS metagenome assembly JACCDR01 (sample SAMN15323443, study PRJNA562643) | freshwater metagenome | isolation source: river surface water | place: USA:Blue River Watershed | collected 2017-08-17 | reverse complement strand
CTATCTGGAAAAACCCTGCAGTCACAACCCCCGCGAAGGGGAACTCCTGATCGAGGCGATCAAGAAATATGGCGGGCACGTGCACATCGGCAAGCCACGCCGCTCCTTTCCGAACATGCAGGAGGCGATTGCCCAGATTCATGCCGGGGCCATCGGCCGCGCTTACTTTGCGCGCGGCTGGTATGCCAACAGCCGCAAGTCGATCGGTCGCGGTCAGGCCGCCCCGGTGCCTTCCTGGCTCGATTACGAACTTTGGCAAGGCCCGGCTCCGCGTCGCCCCTACGTCGACAATCTGGTGCACTACAACTGGCACTGGCACTGGCACTGGGGCACCGGAGAGGCCCTCAACAATGGCAGCCACGAAATGGACATCTGTCGCTGGGCACTCAACGTCGGACATGCCACCCGCGTCTCTTCCACCGGCGGTCGCTACCACTTCAACGACGATTGGGAGACACCGGATACGCAAATTGCCGGCTGGGACTACGCCGACGGCAAGAGCATGACCTGGGAGGGCCGCAGCTGTAATCCCTATCCGGGTGAAGGCCGCTCCCGCGGCGCGATGATCCATGGCACCGAGGGCTCCGCCTTGCTCGACGGTGAATACTACGCCTTCTACGACCTGAAGAACAAATTGGTGAAGGAGGTAAAGTCCACCACCGTGGTGGACTCCACCAATACCGTCAGCAGCACGGGCATCACGGCCGACAAGGTTCACTTCCAGAACTTCGTGGATGCGATCCGCGAAGGCGAGGCCCTGACCTCGCCGATCGAAAAGGCCAACCCCAGCGTGACGATGCTGCACCTGAGCAACATCGCCGCGCGCGTGGGCCGCTCCTTGACCTGCGATCCGGCGACCGGCCGCATCCTCAACGATCCCGAAGCCGCCCGGCTGTGGGGTCGTGACTATGAGCCGGGCTGGGAGCCGAAAGTGTAGGACGCCATATCATCAGGCGGCTCATCAGCCGCCTGATGATCGCCCGTCGTCTCCAACAAAAAAGTCCGTAAACTGCGCCACCATCCCACCCGGAGGGACGTCTGCACGCACCCACCATCTCGCCATGAAATTCCACAAATTACTCTTTGTTGCCGGGGCCGCTCTGCTTGGTTCCGTCTTCGCCACAGAATCCCGCCCGGCTCTGCGCTATGACTGGCCTCTGTTCGTCTACAACTTCGGCGGGCTGGATAAATATCCGATCGAGGAACAGATCAAACTGGTGCAAGGCCATGGCTATGCCGGCATGACCGTCGAAATCGGCGATCCGACCATGCCGGGCGAGTTTGACCGCTACCTGGCCGCCACCCAAAAGATCGACGGCTTCAAGATATTTGCCGCGATGTATCGCCTCAATTTCGAGGCAACAGGCAGTTTCAGCCGTGCTTGGGTTCAGGCGGTTGACCGGCTGGCGGGAACAGGGACCGACCTGTGGCTGATCTCCGGGAAACCGCAGGAGGGGCTCACCCCGGAAATTTTGGAAAAAGAACTGCGCGCGCTCGTGGAATATGCCGCCACAAAATCACTCAAGGTCACCCTCTATCCGCACAGCAAGAACATGGTCGCCACGGCGGAGGAGGCCCTGGTCTACGTGGACAAAATAGACCGGCCGAATTTCAACCTGGCCGTCCACACCTGCCATGAAATCCGTGCGGGCAACGCCGGCCGCATCGAGGAAGTGTTGGAGAAGGTGAAGCACCGCCTGGGCTATGTCACAATCGCCGGGGCAGACAATTTCCCCAACCTGACCACCAGCAGCGGTGAGTGGGAAGCTTCCACTTTGAAACCGCTCTACCGGGGAAATTTCGACCTGACCCGCGTCCTGAAAAAACTGCGCAACTTGGACTATCGCGGAACCATCGGGTTTATCAACCACCGCATCACCGAAGCGCCTGCCACCTACCTGCCGTTGTCGAAATCCACCTATGACCAGTGGATTGCCGGCCTGAATGCCGCGCCGTCGAAACCGTGGGATGCGCCCGATCAGTGCACCTGGCACGCCGCCAGCAGGACTTGGTTCGTCTCCAACCTCGGCGGCGGCATCTCGCTGGCGAAGGATGGCTATGGCTGGATCACCCGGCTCGGCGAAACCGGGAAGGTCATTGATCCCTTCTGGATTGGCCTGGCCGAGCGCATGAACGCGCCGTCCGGCATGGTGGCCACCGACCGCCACCTTTTCGTCTGTGACCGGGAGGGCGTGCATGAAATTGACATCGAGCAGAAGAAAATCACCGGTTTCTACCCGATCAAAGAGGGCAACTTCATCAACGATATTGCCCTCGCTTCGAATGGCGACCTCTACGTCTCGGACTTTTTTGCCAACCGCATCTACCGGTTGCCCCAGGCGACACGTCAGGCCGAGGACTGGCTGGAGACGGATCGGCTGGAGGCGCCTGACGGGCTCTATGTTGATAACGGCAAGTTGATTGTCGCGTCCTGGGGCGTGCTGAGCGAACCGGGAACCTTCAACACGTCGAAGTTAGGTGATCTGCTCGCGGTTGATCTCCAGACCAGACAGATTGAGTTGTTGTCGAAGGAGGTGGGCAATCTGGAGGGAATCACCAAGGCGGGGGATTTTTATTACATCACGGATTGGGCCGCGGGAAAACTGCTGAAGGTTCATGCGGCCACCGGAAAGGTCAGCGAATTGCTCACCGGATTGCGCAATCCCACGGACCCCGGCTATGCCCAGGAATTGGGCGTGATTGCGTTTCCTCAACATACGGGCGATCAGGTCCTGTTCATCAGGGTCGCTCCGTCCCACTGATCATTGGCCCGACGATCTTCCGCGGCGCGGTGCTTGGAGGGAACAACCAGCTCGAGTGCCTAACCCCATGAATCAACGCTTCCATCTCTTCGCGACGTGCTGCCGCTTGCTCCCAGTGCTGTGTTTGGCAGCCGCCAGCACGGTGAACGCGGGCGCAACTGACCGCGTGTCGGCCCGGCCTGAACTCACCCTCACGACCCTCGGCTTCGGCTCCTGCGCCCGGCAGGATCGGCCCCAGCCCATCTGGGAGGCCATCAATGCGGCCGGCTGCGATGCCTTTGTCCTCTGCGGCGACAACATCTATGGTGATTCCGCCGATCCGGCCGTGCTCCGCGGCAAATACGCCTTGCTCGCCGCCATGCCGGGCTTCGCCCGACTCCGCGAGACCACGCCGCTTTACGCCACTTGGGACGATCATGATTACGGACTCAACGACGGAGGCGCCGGGTTTCCCGGCGCAGCGGCCGCGCAAAGGGAATTTTGCGATTTCTTCCGGCTGCCGGCCAGTTCGCCCCTGCGCACCACGCCGGGCGTATTCGACTGTATTACCTTTGGCCCGCCGGGTAAGCGGGTTCAGCTTGTTCTCCTGGACACGCGGACGTTCCGGTCGCCCCTGAAAAAGGATCCGGCCAACCCCAAGGTCACACTGCCGGACACCGCCGCGGACGCGACGATCCTCGGGGCAGGTCAGTGGGCCTGGCTTGAGAGCCGTCTGCGCGAGCCGGCTGAGATCCGTGTGGTCATTTCCAGCATCCAATTGATTGCGACGGAGCACGGCTCCGAGAAATGGGCCAACTTTCCCCGGGAACGCAGCCGTTTCTTGGAGCTGCTCCACCGCACCCAAGCCCAAGGCGTGGTGGTGATCAGCGGTGACCGGCATCTTGCCGAACTTTCCGCGCTCACACCGACCGACGGTGCGCCCTATCGGCTTTACGATCTGACCACCAGCGGCCTCAACCAACCGATCCTGCCGAAACCTGCGCCCCAAGCTGACCTTTCCACCGAGGTTGTGGCCAAGCCGGTGCCCGAGAAGCCCCAACCCAATCGGCATCGGCTCCACGAGCGACCTTACACGAGATCCAACTTCGGTCTCTTGCGGTTCAAGTGGGGGGACGAGCCCTCCCTGCGGCTGGAAGTCTGCGGGCTGGAGGGCGAGGTCGTGCTTTCCCGTGACATTCCGTTGGCGGAGCTCCGGCCGAGGTCAGGCTGATCCGGCAGCTTCCTTGCAAGCCGACGGAGTGAGGTCAGGCCGGCCAACGGCCGCGTGTCATGGGGCGGCGGGGGCGGGCAGGGGCGGTTCGGCGGTGGGAGCCAATTCGCCCCGGATAACCTTGCCGGCGAGGCCGGTCAGGCGGAGATAGTGATCGCTCGGCAGGCCCTCGTAGGTGACGAAGCTGACGCCGGGACCGACGGGTGGATTGTTGGTGACCTTGAAAATGGCGGTGCCCTCGTCCACCTCGTCGAACATGGCGACATAGAGCATTTTGGCGCCGATGCGTTTGGCGGCCACAACCTGCGACCAGAAAAACCGGCCTTGCAGGCGGGGAATCGCGTTGAGCGGGGCGCCTTTCATGTTGAACCAGCTGAAACCGGGAAAGGCGACGGGCAGGTAGTCGATACCCTGCGCCCGGCACCAAGCCAGGTCGGGCGCCCAGGTTGCCTGCGCATGCTGGGTGGCTGCTACAGGGGTGCGGTAGCGGCCGGGCGTCCAAGGCGAGATCACGTCGGCAAGCTTCAACACCTCGTGCAGCTTCGGATCCTTGATGGTGTCGCGGCCCTGTTCGCGCCAGTAGCTGGGAATGCCGAGCATGATCGATACGCCGCCGCTGGCCGGATCGTTTTTCAGGAAGGTGAGGATCTTGTGCCAGTCCTCAAGGGTGGGCCGGGGTTTGGTGTCATTGTTGCCGCAGCCCCAGAGCGCCACCAGCGGCTTGCCGCGGTGGTGCAGGTAGGCGGGGTCGCTGGTCAGGCGCGTATCCTGCAGGAGCTTTTTCCAGTCGGCGATCAGCACCTCAGGCTGGCCGGGGGCGAAGCCGCTGAGGTCATACATGAGCGCGTAGGTGCGGCCGGAGCGCTGGGCCCCCGCGCGGACATTTTCGAGGACGGCATTGTTGACGGCCAGGGAGGTGCCGCGGGTCAGCGAGCCGGCGAAGCGCTGCAGGAAGACGCCGTCGATGCCGTGCTCCTGCATCCACTCAAAGTGGCGCAACACGGTGGGCCGACGGTAGGAGCTGAAGACCTCGGCCGGGGTGCCGTCTGCGTGGACAAAATCGGTGGGGAATCGCTCGTCCGGGCCGAGCTCGGACATATCGGGCCACAGGTCCACGCGGATAGAGCCGGGGCCGGGCCGCTTGCCGCCGGGGCTCCAGTGGTTGTAGCCGCGGCCCGCGCCGTCGCCCTCGGCGTTGAACCAGCCTTGGTAGCCGACCATCACCTTGCCGGTAAGGGTGGCGGGGTTGACCCGCCCGACGTCGGTCCCGGCGCAACCGGTGACCAGCAAGGCGAGGAGCGGCCCGACGCAAATTTTTATCAGGCTCGTCTTGTATGGCATGCGAGCGGGCAGGGTCAGAGGTTTGGTCGCGACTCAGGCGGCCGGCGCCGACGCGGCTTCCTGGGCGAGCTCGTCGTAGAGCTTGCGCAGGCGCGCTACGATTTCGGGATGGTCGGCGGCCACGTCATGTTGTTCCCCCGGGTCGGCCTGCAGATCAAAAAGCTGCATCGGGGCGGGTGCCGTTCCCGTGGTGAGGCCGGGATTGTCGCCGGGCTGATACTGTTCGTAAGGGGCCAAAATCGTCACGCCGTCGGGCGCGCGCGGGTCGATCCAGCGCTGAGCGGGTTCCCGCAGTTTGTCCCGTGGATCCGGTGCGGGCAGGACGTGCAGCTTCCAGCGGGCATCGCGGATCGTGGCCAGGCGCGCGCCCAGCTGGCCGAGGATCGCCTCGTGCGGGCCGGGGGCGTCGGAGGTGAACTGGGGCATGAGGTCGCGACCGTCGATCACGCGGTCCGCGGGCGGCGTGAGCGACGCGGCCTTCAAGATCGTGGTGAAAAGATCCATCATCACGGCGGGGCCGTGGTTGACGTGGCCGGCGGGAATTTTCCCCGGCCAGCGGGCGATGCAGGGGACCCGGTAGCCACCCTCGTAGGAGCTGGCCTTCATGCCGCGCAGCCCGCCCGTGCTGCCGCCGTAAAAGGGCCCGTTGTCGCTGGCGAAAATGACGAGGGTTTTCTCGTCGAGTCCGAGTTCGTGGAGGGCCTGCAGAACCTCTCCCACGCTCCAGTCGAGTTCGGTCATGACATCGCCATAAAGCCCGGCGCCCGATTTTTTGTAGAACGCCTCGGAGGCGGCGAGGGGCTTGTGCGGCATGGCGTAGGCGAGGTAGAGAAAAAAGCCCCGGGCTTGGTTCCGTCTGATAAAATCGATCGCCCGGGCGGTGTAGCGCTGGGTGAGATTGGCCTGCACGAGGGGATAGTCGACGGGCCGGTTGCCCTCGAGCAGCTGGACGGGGCGCATGTCGTTCGAATAGGGAATACCCAGATATTCGTCGAAACCACGCTGCGCCGGCAGCCACTCCGGCCGGGCGTGGCCGAGGTGCCATTTGCCGACCATGCCGGTGGCGTAGCCCGCGCGCTGGAAGAGCTGGGGCAGCGTGATTTCCCGTTCGGGCAGATGGAGGGTATTTTCCTCGGATCGCTGGCCATCCGGCGCCGGGTTTCCAGTCAGGCCGTTGCGAAAGGGATACCGGCCGGTGAGCAGCGATGCGCGCGTAGGCGCGCAATACGCCGCCGGGCAGTTAAACTGCGTGAGTCGCGCCCCGGTCGCGGCGAGGCGGTCAATATTGGGCGTCTTGAACTTTGGCTGGCCGTAGCAGCCGAGGTCACCGTAGCCAAGATCATCGGCGAGAATGATGACCACGTTGGGCCTGGCCGCCGGAGTGGGGTCGCCGGCGTGAAGCAGGACGGAGGCGGCAAGAGCCAGCAGGGCGAGCGGTCGGGGATACTTCATGGCGAGGAGGGATTGGGCGCGGTTGGCGACGTGGAGGTGGATTTGCAGGGACGAGCCAGGGAAGTCAGGGCGCAGGACTCACGACCGGTCCGGTCTTTTTCCTGCGGTCCGCCTTGGCTTTTTTGGGAGCTTGGCCGTCGGTCGCGGCGAGGCCGTAGCGCTTGCCGCCGGACTTGATCGGATCCGGCATCTCGGCGAGCCAGGCGTCGTGGAGTTTGGTGAGTTCGGCCACCTTCTCCGGTTTCGCGTTCGCGAGGTCGTGTTTCTCGGCGATGTCCTGGCTGAGGTCGAAGAGGCCGACCCGGGTTTTCTCGCCGACGAGTTTCCAATCGCCCGAGCGCACCGCCCACCAGCCTTCGTGGCTCCCGGAGGACCAGAACAGGTTGCGCGGCTGGATCGCGGTTTCGCCGCGGAGGACCGGCAGCAGGTTCATGCCGTCGAGCGGCTGTCCGCTCGGACCGGACAAGCCCGCGGCGGCGAGGACCGTGGGCAGGATGTCCAGGGCACTGACCACGGCCTGGCTCTCGCCGGCGGGCAGCTGTGCGGGCCAGCACACGAGAAACGGCACGCGGATGCCGCCCTCGTAATCCATGTGCTTGCCACCGCGCAGCGGGACGTTGCTGGCCGATTGGCCGAGCGGGCCGCCGTTGTCGCTGAGGAAAAACAGCAGGGTGTTTTCCCACAGACCTTCCTGCTTGAGTTTGGCCACGACGTGGCCGATGGCGACGTCCATGCGCCGGCCCATGGCGAGGAGGGTGTTGCGGTCCGGATTGCCGGTGCTGAATTGCGCGATATCCTCGGCCGGAGCCTGCAGAGGCGCATGGACGGCGTTGAAGGCGAGGTAGAGAAAGAAGGGCTTCGTTTTCTGTCTTTCGATGAAGGCAACGGCTTCGCGACCGAAGTGGTCGGTCAAGTAGCCGTCGAGCGAGAGCGGAGTCGTGCCGCGGTAAATCGGATCCGCCGGGTCGTTGAGTTTGTAGTAGTCGTGGGCGCCGCGGCCGAGAAAACCGAAGACCTCGTCAAAGCCGCGCAGCGCCGGGCTCCAGGCCGGGGTGGGGCCGAGATGCCACTTGCCGATCTGCATCGAGGTGTAACCGGCGGGCTGGAGAAATTGCGGGAAAAGTTTCTCCCGCATCGGCACGCCGGAGCCGGCTTCACCGGCGGTGTAAAGCCCGAGGCGCTGCTGGTAGCGGCCGGTCATCAGCGCGGTGCGGGTAGGGGAGCAAACGTGGCCGGTCACATAGGCCTGCCGGCAGATGATGCTCTCCCGGGCCAGTCGGTCGAGATGCGGCGTGCTGACTTCCTTGGGATGCAGCGGGTTGAAGAGCACGTCACCGTAGCCGAGGTCGTCGGCCACAATGAGCACAATGTTGGGCGGGCGGGGGGCCGGCTCCGCGCCTCCGGGGACGGCAAGCCATGAGGCGAGCAAGATCAGGTTCGCCGTCAGCCTGAGCCAAGACAGAGAAAGTTTTGGGATGACAGGATTCATGGCCGCGTCGTCTTGGAGGTTGGTCAGCCGTGACCGCATGGTGTCAGCCCACATGGCGGCGCAGCACAGCGATACTGCGGACGAGCTCGTTCTTCTGCTGCTGGCGATCAAACTCCTTGGGCTCGATGCCGGCGGAGGGTTTTTGGATGTTCAACGCGTGACCCTGACGACAAAGCGCAAGGAAGGCGGTGATGTCGGCGGCCTTGAGTTTCGGGAATCCCCGCCAGAAGGTCTCGGTGAGAAAGGGAATGGGCCGCTGCATGTTTGAGATCGTTTCGACGAAGAAGGGTGCGTCGGGGCACAGCTGTTGGAATCGGTGCAAATAGGCGGGCACGTCCATCAGGCCTTCGCCGATGGCGGTCCACTGGAAGGTGGCGCCTTCGGGCGACTCCCAGACCATGTAATCGCGCGCACTGCAGCACAGGGCGTGCGGGCCAAGTTTTTCGAGATGCTGTAGCGGGTTTTCCATGGACCACAGGGCATTGCCTGGGTCCAGCATGGCGCCGCAAAGATCGGGTCCCGTGGCGGCGATGACGGCGAGCACTTCTTCGCTGCGCGTGTCCCCCGCGTGGTTTTCGAAGGCGAAGCGGATCCCCGCGTCCCGCGCCCGACTTCGCACCGCTTTCATCGTGGCCACCGCTTCCTCCATGCGCGCCTCGATGCCGCCCGGCGTGTAGCGGTCTTCGATGCTGCCGATCTTCACGTTTACCGTGGGCGATCCGAGCAGGACGGCGACTTCCACCGCCTTGGCGAGCGATTGCTCAGCCGGGCCGAAGGTGGGCCGGAAGGTCAGCGAGCCCTGGCTGATACCACCGGCGCCGATGCGGATCTTTACCCCCAGGTCGTCGGCCGTTTTCCTCACCTGCCGCAGATGCTCCGGCTCGAGGCTTTCAAAATACTGCAGGCCGTTGAGCAGGACGGCGCCAAGCTTCTGTTCCGCCGCATAGGCGATCAGCGGCAGCGCGGACCACTTCATGCCGCGCACGGAGTGGGCATCGAGGCCGAGCAAAATCTTCGGTGCTGCCGGTGCCGCCGCCCGCGCCACAGGTGGCAGCCCGAGGCCGGCGACGGCGACAGCGAAGGTTTTGAGCGCGGTGCGACGGGAAACGGCGGGCGGTTTCATTTTGAGTCGAGATCAAGCTGGGAAAATTCGGCGGTGACCGGGATTTCTCCGCGCAGCATCCGGCCGGCGAGACCGGTCAGCCGGAGGTAGCGGTCGGGCGGGACCTCCTGGTAGGAGAGCAGGGCCGCCGAGGCCGGGGTCAGGGGCAGACGGTTCGTGCATTTGAAAATCGCGGTGCCCTCGTCGATCTCATCGAACATGGCGACGTAAAGCATCCGGCCGCCGGCGCCCGCGGCCGTGCGAATCAGATCCCAGTAGAAACGCCCGCCTTCCCGTGGAATCTGGTCGAGCGGGCGCGCGCCGCCGGGTTTTCCCCTGCTGAGATTATACCAGCTGAAGCCCGGATAGACGCAGGGGGCATAGTCCAGGTGACGCGTCTGGCACCACGCCAGGTCGGCGGCCACGTGCGCCCCGAAGCGCTCGCGCTCCAGGTGCAGGCTCGGGGTGAACCGTTGCACCGTCCACGGCATGACGACATCCGCCTGCCCGATGATCTCGTGTAGAGAGGGGTCGGGGAGGGTGTCAACCTGCAGCTCACGGAAATAGTTGGGCACCCCTAGCATGATGCTGCAGCCGCCGTAAATCGGGTCGTTTTTCAGGAAATCGATCAGTTGCGCGACGCCGCTCGAGCGAAGGGTGTAAGGCCGGTCCGGGAAACCCAAACCCCAGATTGCGACCAGCGGTTTGCCGCGATGATACAGATAGGTTTGGTCCGGCCCCTGTTGGGTGATACGGAGTTCATCGACGAGTTCCTTCCAGTCTTGAATGACGCTGGAGCAATCTTCCCCTTCCGCTTTCAGGCCCGAAAGATCATACATCACGGCAAGGGCGCGGCCATGCGCCTGCGATGATTTGAGGGCATGGGCGAGAATCACGCGGCCTTTTTTCCGGCTTTCCGGGGTGCGGGTGACGCGGAAAAACCGCTGCATGAAAACACCGTCGATGCCATACTCCTTCATCCAACGGAAATGCACGTCCACCGTGCTGGCATCCCAGGAGCTGAAAACGCGGGCGGCGGAACCGTCGGGCATCTTCAGAGTTGTCGGGTAGGTGTTCGGATATTCGGAGACGTCGGGCCAGAGGTCCACCTTGAGGTGTTCGGCGTCGAGCCGGCGGTTGCTCCCGTAGTGAACCCAGCCTTCGCCCGAGCCGTCGCCTTCGGCGCGGAACCAACCCTGATAGCCGCACATGACACGGCCCTCGTAGGAAGGAAAGCGGGAGGTGGGCGAATGTTTCGTGACGGCGGCAGCCAGTGGCAGAATCAGTCCGGTGAGCGCCACCAGCAGGGAGATGAATCGGCCGGGCATGGATTGAACAGGTGCGGGGATGGGAAGCGGCGTTTATCGGAGGGAGTCAGGCGATCAAAGCCGCTCCGCGAGGGTGCCGGCCGCCCAGGCCGCGAGCATTTTCTCCATGTCGGCGAACGTGGCGGAGCGCCCGGAGCGCACAAAGTGGCCGCTGGCGCAATTGCCCGCCAGCACGAGGCCCGCGTCGTCCATACCCTGCAGGGCGGCGGCCACGCAGCCGGCGCCAAAATTGTCGCCCGCGCCCGTCGAGATCAACGGATCGGCGCAATAGGGGCCCGGCACATAGGCGGTGGTGTCGGCGCTGGCGCAGGCGGCCCCATTGTTCGGATGGACCACGACGCGATCGACCGCCAGGCGCGAACGCAGGTAGCTGGTGAGGTCGGCGACGGCATCGGCATCCTTGCGGCCGTGGTAGGCGCCGCCGAACACCTCGGCCATCTGCCAGGCCTCCTTCAGGTTGAAACTGAGCAGCGTCTCGCACTGGCGCGTGATCGGACCGAGCCGGCCCAGCAAGTCCTCCCGATCGGCGAACGGGCGGGTTTCAAACTCGGCCAGGTCCATGAAATAGAGGACCTTCTTCTCGGGCACGCCGAGCTCCCCCAGGCGCGCCGCCAGCCTGCTCCAGATCACGCCGGCGTGCGGCAGTTTCCCCCAGTTGACGGCACTGACAAAACGGGCCGTCTTCAGGGCTTCGTCCAGGGCCGGCAAGCCGACGTGTTCGAGCAGGCGCTCCCAGGTGACCTCCGCGCAGGCGGACATGTCGTTCAGCATGATCTTGCCGTCGGTGAATTCGAGGCAGGTGGTCTGGGCGGCCCGGCCCAGCGAGTAGAGCCGCTTGGTCTTGGCACCCAGCGCCGCCTGGAAGATGGGCAGCACCCCGGGGTGGCCCATCGCACCGATGTAGGTGACGTCGATATGCCCCGCGCAGATGTCGTGCAGGGCCGCGGCGAAGAGCGGACCGTTGCCGCCGAACTTGTCGCCCTGATGAAGGGAGGGGTAGGAGGCCGCGACTCCTGCCGCCGACGCCACCTTCGGTCCAAACTCGGCCATGGAGGGCGGCATCTGCAGGCGGACGAAGGTGTCGATGAAGCCGTCAAAGCCGCATAGCCCGGAAAAGCGTTCCGTTGTGGCTGCCCGGGTTCTGGCCTTGAATCCTGCGATGACCGGCCCGAGCGATGCGATGTCGCGATAGAGGGTGGTGTTCATGGGCTAAGCTCCTTTCGGCCGATGCGGTGGCCGATGGCGCCGTAAAATGCGACGTAGGCATACGCGAGCAGCGGGATGAGGAAAGACACGGGCAGACTGAACTGATCGGCCACCAAGCCCTGCAGCGGAGGTAGAATGGCGCCGCCCAGGATGGCCATGACCAGCAGCGACGAGGCTTGGCTCTTGTGGTGGCCGATGCCTTCGATCGCGAGCGAGAAGGTGTTCGACCAGCCGATGGAGCTGAACAGGCCGACTGCAACCACACACCACAGGGCCACCTTGCCGCCCACCACGATGGCGATGCCCAAGAGGCAGACCGCGGTGAGGGCGAAGATGGTCAGGGTGCGGCCGGCCAGCGACTTTCCGAGCCGGAAAAGCAGCCAGCAAAGGCCGATGAAAGGCAGATAGTTTCGGAAAACGGCCCAGTCGTTTTTGAATTGGTGGGCCCAGAAGGAGGCGAATTCCCCGAAGGAGTGGGTTTGCAGGTAGTTGATCGGACAGCTCTTGGCGGCCCAGAGGAACAGGAACGCCAGCAGCGGGATGATCACCATGAGCCCATGCTTGCGGGCCGTTCCCATCTCGCTGAGCTCAACCGCGCCCATGAAGCGTCCGATCATCAGTCCGCCCCAAAATATCGCCACATACTTGCTCGCCTCGATTTCTGTAAACCCCGCGATGGAAGGCAGCGCGAGGAAGCTGATGATGGCGCTGCCGACCGCCACCTCGGCGCCCACGTAGGCAAAGATCGCCAGGATACCGAGTTTGACGTGCGGATAGCTGAGAGCGCCGCCGCCTTTCTCGATTTTGCCTTCACCGATATGCGGCAGCTTGATGAACAGAAAAATCACCGCCAGCACGATGAAAACGGCGCAAAAGCCCAGGTAGGGAAGCTTGACCGAATCCGCCCCGTGCGCCCCGGTCTTGGCGAAATATTCGAAGATGAGATAGCCGCCGATCAGCGGTCCCGTGGTCGTGCCGAAAGAATTGAAGCCTTGGGCCAGGTTCAAACGGCTGGAGGCGGTTTTCTCCGGCCCAAGGATGGTGACATACGGATTGGCCGCGATCTGCAGCATGGCGAAACCGAGACCGACCACAAAGAGCGCGCCCAGGAACAGCGGGTAGGATGAGAAGGAGGCTGCAGGCCAGAACAGGGCGCTGCCCGCGGCCGAGATCAACAGTCCCAGGACCACGCCGTTCTTGTAGCCGATTCGCGCGATGGGATCCCCCTTCAGCATCGAAACGATGAAATAGATCAGCGCGCCGACAAAATAGGCGCCGAAGAAGGCAAACTGGACGAGCATCGCGCGGAAGTAATCCAGCGTGAAGGCCTCCTTGAAACGAGGGATCAGGATATCGTTGAAGACGGTCATGAAGCCCCAGAGAAAAAAGAGGCTGGTCATGATGGCAAAGGCGCCGCGGGAACCGGCACCATTGCCAGGCCCGGCCGGAGTTGTGGACGCTGAGGGGAGGGAAGCTGCCATGAAGAGGAAAATCAGGTAAGGTTGCGGTTGCGGAGCAGGGAAGAGGAGGCGGGAGGATGGGGCTAGGCCAGGCCGGCGTTCCTCATCAGGAGGTCGAGGTCGTATTCGGGCCGGCGGGCCGGCCGGCCGCGCAGGGCGTTGGCCTGGTCGTCGCCCACGAACGACTCCGTGGTGGCATCCCAAGTCAGCGGGCGCCCTAGCTTCATGCCGATCCACGCGGCGCAGCAGGCTTGGACACTCTTCACCGCCTGGTCCACCGGCGCAATCGGATCACGGTTGGCCGCGACGGCTTCCAGCCAGTTCAGGTAGTGATTGGGACTGGGCAGCCAGCGGGTTTCGCCCGCCTCGAGCGGGGTGAGCAGTTTCTCGTTGCTGGCCCGGAAGGGTTTGGGTCCGTCCGTCCCATTCGGGTCGCTGGCCGTGACCCGTTCCGAGCCGCGGGCGCAGAAGATCGTGCCGGCGTCTCCCTCGAAGAGCAGGCCGTTCTCGAACTGGTTGTCGAGTATTACCTGCACGCCCTGCGGATACGTGAGCTCGATGTGGTAGTCGTGGTGCACGGTCCACTGGTCGTTTTCCATGAAGTGAGCCCTGGCATTGATCTGCATCGGTCCGCCGGCTTCCTGGCCCAGGGCCCACTGGGCGATGTCCATGTGGTGCGCGCCCCAGTTGGTGATCATGCCGAGGCCGAAATCCTCGGTGGTGATCCAGCCCGGTCGGCCGCCGACGGAGTTCTGCGGATGGCAGCGGCCCTCCATGTAAGGCTGCTCTGTCACCGGCCCGAGCCAGCGGTCGTAGTCGAAAGTCGCCGGCACCGGCATCGGTGCGGGGCGCCGGCCGCTTGGCTTGTCCAGGCCCACGCCGATGCGGACGACGCGCAGCCGGCCCAACCGGCCGTTGCGCACGAGTTCGCTCGCCCGACGGAAGGCGAAGAAAGGCTTTTCCGAACGCTGTTGCGAACCGGTCTGCAGGATCACCTTTTTCGCGCGCACGGCCCGGCGCAGGGCGATGGACTCGTTGATACCGTAGGTGATGGGCTTCTGCACGTAGAGATGCTTGCCGGCGAGCGCCGCCTGCACGGCGACGAGCGCGTGCCAGTGGTCGGGTGTGCTCACGACCACGGCGTCGATGTCCGGCCGGGCGAGCAGATCACGGAAATCGTGATAGGCGGTCACGTCCACGTTCGTTTCGCCCTGCTTTTGGTAGAACTTGACGATCTTTTCCCGCGCGATGCCCAGACGGCGGGCATCGAGGTCGCACACGGCGACGACGCGGGCCAACGGGTGGGCCAGCGTGCCCTCCAGATCGGTCGTGCCCATGCGGCCGCAGCCGATCTGGGCGAGGTTGATGCGCCGGTTGGCGGTGACGGCGCCCCGGGCGGGGGTGCGCAGGAAGCCCGGCAACACGGCCAGGCCGGCGCCGCCGAGCAGGGCGTTCTTGACGAAGGAGCGGCGGGAGAGGTGGCTCATGGGCAAAATCAGGGCGCGGGCAGGACGCGGATCTTGACGTTGCGGAAAGCCACGGCGTTGCCGTGCTCCTGTAGCAAAATGTGGCCGGCCGGCCATTCGCCGAAGCCCGCGATGTTCTTGTATTTGCTGGCGGCCACGGCGGCGCGGAAAGCTGCGGAGCCGCGCTCGTATTCCAGCACTTTCCCCCCATTGAGCCAGTGCTCGACATGGCTGCCCCGGACCACAATGCGCGCCGTGTTCCATTCGCCGATGGCAGCGGGTTGCTTGTTGGCGGCCGCGGGGATCAGGTCGTAGAGCGAGCTGACGGTGCGGTTGCCGTCGCGGCCGAGCTTGGCGTCAGGGTGACGCGCATCGTCAAGGAGCTGGAACTCCAGGCCGATGGCAGAGCCGACGGCGGCCTTGGCGCCGGTGCCGGTGATGGCGGCGAGACCGGGTTGGACGAAATACTTGATGCCGCTGTTCGCACCCGGGGTGAGCTTGAAGTCGACCAGCAGCTCAAACTCCGTGAAAGTCTCGCGCGTGATGATGTCGCCGCCACCGACGGCTTCCTTCCCACCG
>JACCDR010012232.1_pt1 | contig 15397 bp, 5 predicted proteins | sample 7446431 | NCBI WGS metagenome assembly JACCDR01 (sample SAMN15323443, study PRJNA562643) | freshwater metagenome | isolation source: river surface water | place: USA:Blue River Watershed | collected 2017-08-17 | reverse complement strand
GTGTGTAGAAGTTGTTCTAAAGCAACTGCTTGTTGTTTGGGTAACGGCGGCCAAACTTTCTCATCCATACGCGCCTGCAACTGCCCCTTGTAATGCGCCCGAATCGCCTCATCCGTTGCCATCTGTAAGGCCTTATCGTGGTATTCCTGAAAGCTATAGCAAGCCAACTCAGGCATGCCCACGTCGTGCAGCAAACTCGCTGCTACGCGCGAGGCAAAGCTGCCGCCGCACAGGCTGACAACGGGCAGGCCTGCGCGCAGTGCGTCGCCAGCTGTGGTGTGGCCGTTGTAGGGGAAGGTGTCGATGAACACATCGGCCAAGCGATAGCGGGCTAAGTGGTCTTCCACGCGCGGTAGGCGCGAGGCAAAGATGATGCGCTCGGGGTCTACGCCCTGGTCGCGTGCGCTTTGGGTCAGGTTGGTGTGGGCGCCTTCGTTGAGCTTCATCAGCCACAGCACGCTACCCGGCACTTCTTTCAGTAAGTCCATCCACACTTTGAAGAGCGGTGGGTTGATTTTGTAATCGTGGTTAAAGCTGCAAAACACCACGCCTTCTTCGGGCAAGCCAAAGTCTGATCGTTTGGGTGTTTCGGGCGATGGCACGACCGAGTCATCACGCGGCAAGTAGCAGTGTGGCAACTTCAAAATCTTTTCGCCGTAGTGCTGCTCTAGCTCATCGGGGATGATGCGCGGGTCTGAAATGAGGTAGTCGATATAAGGCAATCCCAGCGTGCCGGGAAAACCTAAGTAGGTCACCTGTGCAGGGGCAGGTCGATGCGCCAAGATATCGAGACGCGTACCTTCGGTGTGGCCCGACAAGTCGATGAGCACATCCATTTCCATGGCGCGCATGAGTTTGGCTACATCGAGGCTGGTCATACCGTGGCAGTCGATGTAGTGGTCAAAGGCGCAGCGATAGCGTTTCCACAAGTCGCTGTCGTCGCTCACGCCGGTGAAAAAGCCGGTCAGCTCAAACTGCGATTTGTCGAACTGTTCAATCAAGCCAATGAGCAAGTAGCCCACGGGGTGCACGCGGAAGTCGGCCGAGATAAAGCCCACGCGTTTTTTGCGGTGTTGGTATTTCTCACCTTTCCACAGCGGATTGGGCGAGGCTTGGTATTTGTCGGCGGCGTACAGCTCGGCGCATTTGCGGATGATGCGTGCGTCGTCTGTGATGGCCATGATGGTCAAGGGGCCGCAGGTGAGCTTGCCTTCTTCAATGCCCGCAATGATGCGGGTTTTGGCTGCGTCAAAGTCAGTCCAGTCACAGTTGCTCAGACGCGCGCCCATGAGGTGGCCTTCGCCATAGGCGTAGTCGGGTGCCACTTGCAATGCGTGTGCAAAAGCCTGGGTAGCCAGTGTGTATTGCTTGTATTGGCCCAACAGTTGGCCTTGTCCCTCTAGGGCACGTACATGGTCTGGGTTGATGTCAGTCGCAGCGGTCAGGCACAACAGCGCATCGTGATGGCGGTTCATCGCTTGCAACAGCGCGGCCTTGTTGGTGTAGGCCTCCATGTAGTGCGGGTCTGCCGCAATGGCTTGGTCGTACACGGCCAGTGCGTCTTCGGCAAGCCCCAAGTCATGCAAAGTTTTGGCTTTGGCAAAGTGGCCCAATGGTAGGTGGGGCGAGGCTTCGCAGGCTTGGCTGAAAAAGCCCAATGCACCGAGCGAGTCCATTTGTGCTGAGCGGGCTACACCCAATGAATAGAGCGTTAAAAAGTTTTTGTCATCCAACGCCAAGGCTTGTCGCAGCAGGGCTTCGGCTTCAAGGTGTTGGCCAGCGCCTTGCAAGGCAATGGCTTGTGTGTTGAGTGCCACCACTTGTGGATTGCTTGGGGTGGCATGGCCACTGCCATGGCTGGCATGAGCCAAGCGTACTGTTTCGAGGTGGGCTTGTGCGCCAGGTAACGTGGGCTCTATCTTCAAAGCTTTTTGCACCGCTTTGAGTGCTTCGTCTATGCGGCCCAAGTTGAACAAGATGACCGAATAGGCCAAGTGCGCTTGTGCAAACTTAGGCGAGCTGACCACCACTTTTTCGATGTGCACCAAGGCTTGGGCGTAGTTGCCCTGTGTGGATTCAATTGCGCTGAGCGAATACAAAGCCACGGCGTTGTTGCTGTCTAGCTTCAAAGCTTGGGCAAACAATGCTTTGGCTTCGTCGTTCTCACCGGCATGTTGATGGGCAATGGCTTTGTCAAGCAGAGCTTGCAAAGCGTTGCGGTTTACCTTGGCGTTCATGTCACAGATGTCCTTGTTCACAGCCACTCAAGCGGCACGTTTTGTCCGGCGGACGCCAGCAGTTGTTGACGACGCAAGCGCACGTTTTGACTGGGGGCGGGCCACTTTTTGTAGATGGATAAATAGTCCGACACGGTGTACAAGCCATTGGCTGTGCTGGCTGAGCCGCGTCGTTGATGGGGATTGACGTAATCTTTGTAGACCACGGCGCCCACGATATTGGCGTGGGTAAAGGGGGTATCGGTTGCCACATTCAGCAAAAAGTCCCAGTCGTCTAGGCTGCTGAGGTGCGGGTCTTGTTGACGGCCCAACACCGCTTCACGCGGGAAGATGGCGCTGTGGTTTTGAATGAAGTTCTTCACATACAGCGATTCCACATCCATTTGCGCCACGCTGTATTCGTTGATTTGCAAGGCCTGGGCATCAAGTGCTTGGCGGTTTTCTTGCACCACACGGTAGTTGGTGTAAATCACGCGACCGGGATGGGCGAGGGTGGCCAAGTGTGCCTTCTTTAAGTAGTCGGGCAAAAACGCGTCGTCGTCGTCCAAGAAGATCACATAGCGGCCACGCGCATGCGCCAAACCTTGGTTACGGCTGAGTGCAGGTCCGAGCTTGCCAGTGCGTTTGATGAAGGTGTCTTGCTCCTGCAATGCCGCTGCCACCACCTGCATGGTGTCGGCATCCAAAGTGTCGGCCACCACGATCATTTCGTGGTCTCTGAAGCTATTGGCTCTCACAGACGCCAGCGCGCGCGCTAGCAGCAATGGCCGCTGGTGCGTGGTGATGATGATGCTGAAGTAAGGCGTAGCCATGTGGCGTTTTTTTGACAAGTTGTGACTTCGGTCGGGTCAATAAGCAAATCCCAAGCCAACTTGATAAACGAGTGTGAGGCTGTCAAACAAAGCGGCAATCAAAGCTGGCACAAAAATCGCTTCACTGTCGGTAACCTTTTTGCACAACCAGGAGTTTTTAAATGACCCTTATCCAAGAATTGATGAACCAAAGCGCAACCGGCAGCATGTTGCAAGGCGGCACGATCAAACGCTTTAGCCCTTTGGAAATCCGCGAAACCATTCAAACCTTGGTCGCCACAGAACAAATTGAAACCGCTTACGCCTTGGGCGAAGCGGGTTTGGCTATTTACCCCACCAGCGAAGACATGTTGGCCATTTGCGGCTTGTTGGCTGTGATGCGCCAAGACTGGCCAGCTGCCGTTGAACTGCTGCAGGAACTGGTGGAACAACAAGGCCAAAACATCCAACCTTTCACCTATGTGATGTTGGTACGTGCCCTGCGTTGCAACCTCGACCCAGCTGGTGCCTTGAAGATGGCCAACCAAGGCTTGCATTTCTACCCAGGTCAGTTGGAACTCGAAGCCGAGCGTTTGGCATTGGACGAATTTGCCGGCAGCATCATGCCGTCAGCAAACACGCACTAAAGCGGCAAGTTTGCCGCTCAAGGGCGGCAATGCTTTGCCACTGATGTAAAAAATACATCCTCATGCAAGTGGAAGACATCAGCCAACTCGGGCTTGATCAAGTCATTCAACTGGCTGAAGAGTTTCAAAGGGCAGGGCGCAGCGCAGATGCGATTGCGCTCTATAGCCTTTGGACTCAAAACAGTCCGTCAAACGACCGTCATATCGGGTTTTTCAACCAAGGCGTTATGCAGCTCAACATGGGCGACACCGCTGGGGCTGAACACGCCTATCGCATGAGTTTGGAGCTGTATCCGGGCTTTGCCCAAGCGCGCATCAATCTGGGCCTGTTGCTCGAACGCAAGGGGCAGTTTGACGACGCCATGCTCCAGTGGAGCCAAGTGGTTGCCTCGGGTTATTTGCAGGTGGCAGCCAATGTCGACTTGCAGACCTTGGCGCTCAACCACATTGGCCGCTTGCAAGAGCAGCTCAAACACTACGACTTAGCCGAGCACGCGCTCACGCAAAGTTTGCAACTCAACCCACGCCAGTCAGATGCTTTGCAGCACTGGGTGCACTTGCGCAGCAAACAATGCAAATGGCCCGCGATGCAGGCCATGCCGGGGGTGTCGGTCAATGCCATGCTCACCGGTACATCGCCCTTGGCCATGTTGGCCTTGCACGATGACCCTGCTTTGCAGCTCATGGCAGCGCAGTCATTTGTGCAACGTAAATTCAATTTACCTACACAACGCTTGTGTGTGAATGCGCCCTACAAGCATGAACGCATTCGCATTGGCTATCTGTCAGGCGATTTGTGCACCCATGCAGTGGGCCTGTTGATGGCCGATTTGTTGGAAGCACATGACCGCAGCCGATTTGAAATTTACGCCTTTGACTACAGCATCGAAGACGGCAGCGAATACCGCCAACGCTTGAAAAATGCGTTTGACCATGTGGTCGATATTCGCGCCTTAGATGACGCACAAGCGGCGGCAGAAATTGCCCACGCGCAAATTGATGTGTTGCTCGACTTGCACGGCCTCAGCTCCGGCGCACGCCCTGGTGTTTTGGCCATGCAGCCAGCGCCGCTGCAGGGCACGTACCTAGGCTTCATCGGCACTACGGCTTTGCCTTGGGTGCAGTTTGTGGTGACCGACCGCTTTGCTTTGCCTGAAGCGCTGACCCCATATTTCTCTGAAAAACCGCTCTACGTGGACGGTAGCTTCTTGCCGCTCAACCACACGCCTACAACGCCGTGTAGCCAAAGCCGCACAGAGCTGGGTTTGCCTGAAGATGCCTTTGTCATGGCGTGCTTCAACAACGTGTACAAATTCAATACCGAGATGTTTGCCACGTGGATGAACATCTTGAAACGCGTCGACGACGCGGTGCTGTGGCTGCTCGATGACAACGCCAGCGCCACCCGTGAACTGAAAAAACAAGTGGCCTACCACGGTGTGCCCTTGGACCGTGTGGTGTTTGCCAAACGCACCTCTCACTCCGAGTACCGCGCACGCATGCAACTGGCCGATGTGTTCTTGGACACCACGCCTTACAACTCGGGCTCTACCGCCCGCGATGTGCTGGACTGTGGTTTGCCCATGGTCACGCTGAGTGGTCGCACCTTTGTGTCGCGTATGGCGGGCAGCTTGCTGCATTCGATTGGCTTGGATGAGCTGATCACTGCCAGCCATGACGAATATGAGAACTTAGTGGTTGATTTGGCCGCAGACCGCGCCCGTTTAGCCTCGTACCGTCACACCCTCATTCAAGGCAGCAAAGCCCGTGAAGCTGCGCCTGCCAAGCTGGTGCGCAGCCTAGAAGCGCAGTTGGCACAAATGGTGAACGCCCTATAAAGAACTGACCGTTTCTGCCGATTCAAGAGGAATACTCTTCTTGGTTGCGCTCACGTGTCACTCTCTGTCTCCAATGTCTCTGGCTTGTCTGCGGTACGCAGCATGGCATCGCCTGCGCCAATGACCATGGCACAGGCCGTGTCAGACCTGCAGGGCCGCCGGTTGAGCCAACCCGTGGTGGTGGAAGACACGCAAGACAACCTGCAAAACAACATTGGTTGGTTGCAAAAGTTGGCGGCAGCTGGCAAGTTGAGCAGCATCAGTTTCACCGATGGTGCCAACAGCCTGCAATTCAGCGCTTCGCAAGTCAACAGCAGCACAGCTTTGTTAAACAAGGCCGTCGCCTCGGGCATCACCGTGCAAGTGGCCGACACCGCTGGCAATACCGCACGCATGGCGTCACGCATCAGCACCGCTTATGAGGTGACGGTCACCGACACAGCCGCCAACATCCAAAAGAACTTGGCGGGTTTGCAAACACTCGCAGCCTCAGGCAAGCTCGACACACTGACCTTCACCGACAGCTCCGAACCTATCGTGATGAAGGCCAGTCAGTTTGGCAATACAGCCGCGCTGCGCGCCTTGATGCCTGATGCCACCATCAACGTGGTGGACACCGCCGCCAATGTGGCCAAAACCAATGTGGCAGGTGCGAGCCATGTGACCGTCAAAGACACGGCGGCCAACGTACTGCGCAATTTAGATGCGATGCGCACCTTGGCCAGCACTGCGCCCAGCATGGATGTGACGCTGACTGAGCGCGCACCGGTGATGCTGCTCACAGCGGCGCAGTACATCGGCAGTGCTGATTTACGTGACAAGTTGCAAGACGTCACGTACACCATCAAAGGCACAGCCTCAGAGATTGCGGATAACGCTGACCAACTGAGCGGTTTAAAGGCCATCGTCACAGACACAGCTGCACAACTGCAGAACAACTTGGAAGCGCTGCAAGGCTTGGCGGATGCGCGTTTGCTGACCCTCAAAGTGACGGACGCCAAAACAGCCAAACTTGAAATGAGCGTTGACCAGGCACTCAAGATGGGTAATTTGGCCGGGACATCCATCACGCTCAAAGACGCTGCAGCCAACATCCAAACCAATTTTGATGAGTTGTTGAAGGTCAAAAGAATCGGTGAGATTCAGCTCACGGATGACGCTCGTCCTCTGATTGAGGTCACGCAAGCACAGTACAAAAACGGTGCTGCAATGCTCAACAAAATCAGCGGCGCTGCTGTGACTGTCACATTCAGTGGTCAGCTCAAGGATTACAAAATCAATCCCAACAACGACGGCAGCTACACGGTCGATAAAACCAACTACAAGAAGGTCAACTTCTTCAAGTTCAGTGATACCAGTACCTTTGCCAACACAGGCGATAAAAACATCAACGCCATGTTGTTGGGGGGTACCCAGTATTGGTGGCGCAATGCCGCAGACCCCATCACGACCTCTGATGATCTGGTCAAAGCTGGCGTCTATGCCATGGGTGCGGGCAGCAGCAAAACCCATATCACGTACAGCTTTTTAGAAACAGCGCCTGCTGGTAATACGGCCGATAGCAAAGGTTTTCGCGAGATGAGCGCCGAGCAAAAAGCGGGCGTGATCAAAGCGTTTGATTACCTATCGTCTTTGGTCGGTGTGACATTTGAAGAAGTGGCTACACCTGCTGATGCAGACATTAACTTTGGCACCAACAACCAATACAGCCAAGGCAGTTCAGGCTATGCCAACGTACCCAATGGCAGTGGCGATCACCCCGTGTATTTGTTTTTAGACAACGGCCCTGGCAATGTGAACACGTCTATGGCCATCGGTAGCTACGGCTGGCAAACGCTGATTCATGAAATGGGTCATACGCTTGGTCTCAAGCATCCAGGCAATTACAACGCCAGTGGCGGCACGATGCCCGGCCCGTTTTTGCCAAAAGCATTGGATAGTCGCGCGTACACGTTGATGTCATACAACAACCCCGATGGCACGATGGAGGTCACCAAGACCACCACCAACAACATCTCGTACACCTACTCGGCCAACACGGTCAACGCCAGCACGTACATGATGTACGACATTGCGGCCTTGCAGTTTTTGTATGGCAAAGGCACAGGTGCCGGTTTAGATGCCTACCAAGTCAACACCTTCACCGCCGACTGGTCGGGTATGCAAACTTTGTGGATGCCACAAGATGGCAGCATCGACGCATCAGCGGTAGAAAACTCCAACATCATTGACTTGCGCCAAGGTGCGTTTAGTTCGATCAATGTGATTCCAAAAAGCATCACTGACAGTTTTCCGAGTTCGCTTCAATCAGCGGCTACCTACATGGGCTTGAACAATGTGGGCTTGGCATTTGGTAGCCAAGTAACAACCGCCAAAGGTGGCTCGGCGGTGGATGTGTTTTATGCCGCCTTAGACAACGATGTCACCATTGATGGTGGCGCGGGCAATGACACGGTGTACTTGGCAGGCGTGGAAGACGATTGGCGCTTTGATGCACAAACCAGCACCTACGAGAACATCAGTGCCAACATTGCGCTAGAGCAACGTGTGAAAGTCACCGTGAGCAATGTGGAAGCCATCAAATACTACAAAGCAGACAGCTTGCCCACCACGCACACGCGTCTAGATTTGAGCGCTTAAGTTCAGCTCGCTATCCAACACAAAGAGCCGCTTTTGCGGCTCTTTGTGTTTTTGCAAGTGGATTCTTGTTACAGACCCAGAACCGCACGCTGTGCGCCACTGAAAGCAGCGCGTTGGTCCACGGTGAGTGCGGCAATTTGTTGCGACGTGAACGCCGACAACTGCGATGTGCTGAACGCCACAGTTTGCGCCGTGCCCATGTTGGAAATGTTTTCCACAGGAATGGCCGGCACTTGCCACGATGTAAACGCTGCCACCTGTGCGGTGGTGAAGGCTTGCATCTGGCGTGTGCTGAAGGCGCCGATTTCGGTGGTCGTCAAATTGGAGATTTGATCTGACGAGAAGGCCGGAATCTGCGTGTACTCGAAGCCGCGAATCTGCGATGTTGACATGCCTGCCAATTGCTCGGTCGACAAGGTGCGTATCTGGTCTGACGACAAAGTCTTGAGCGAACCGCTGGCAATGGCCTGAATTTGCGCCACAGACATGGTTTGCAATTGGTCTTCGGTCAGCACACCCACTTGTCGGCTGGTCAACACGTTGATGTCGTCCGTACCAAAAGCAGGCAGTTGTGAGGTGGTGATGGCCACGATTTGATCTGTGGTCAAGTTGCTCACCTGCGTTGGGCGTAGCGCGGCAATTTGGTCAGATGTGAACGCGGCCAGCGCGCCCGTGCTGATGGCTGGCACATCGGTGTGCTCGATGGCGGTAATTTGCAAGGTGCCAAGCGCAGGGAATTGGCTGGCCGTGATGGCGCCAATTTGTGTGCTGGACATGGCCACGATGTTGTCTGTTGTCAAAGCCGACAGCAAATTGCCTGTGATGTTGCTGAGCTGTGTGGTCGACAGAGCCGTCACTTGGTCGGAGACCAAGCTTTCGATCTGGCCAGTGGTCAAGTTGTTGAGCTGTGTCGACGTCAGCACTGAAATCGAAGCAGGGCGGATAGCTGGTACCAAATTGTTTGGCATCACGCTCAACTGGTCTGTGCTCAGTGCGCCGATTTGTGTGGGGTTCATGCCCCAGATGTCGGCAGTTTCCAGCGCTTGAATTTGCTGGCTTTGTAGCGCAGACAGTTGTGCCGTGCTCAAGCCCACAATTTGTGTGCTGCTCATGGCCGTGATCTCTTCGGCCGTCAAGCTGGTGAGCTGTTCGGTCGAGAGCAAGCCCACTTGCGTGACGGTGAGCGACTGAATTTGTGCCGCACTCATGCTTGGCAGCTGGTCGGTCGTCAATGCTGCCAGTTGACCTGTGGTCAGTGAACGCAGTTGTGCGCTGGTGATTCCGTCGAACTGATCGATGGTCAATGCCGCCACTTGCGGTGTGAGCAAGCTTGGAATTTGAGCTGTGGTCAACGCCGCCACTTGGGTGGAGGTGAAGTTGGCCACATTGGTGTTGCTCAGACTTGCCAACGCGGTGGTGGTCAGGTTCGCCACTTGTGCATTGGTGAGCGACTGAATTTGCTCGGCCGTCATCGCGTTCATTTGCGTGCTGGTGAGTGAAGCCAATTGATCGGTGCCCAAGGCGGCCACTTGTGCCGTGCTGAAGTTGGCCAGCTGTGCCGTGGTCAAGTTGGGCAGTTGGGTGCTGGTCAGGGCCTTGACTTGGGTTGTGGTCAGTGCACCCATGTCGCTGGCGCTTAGCGCGGCCAAGGTGCCAGTGGCCAAGGCGCCAATCTGGGCGGTGGTCAGCACTTCGAGCTGTTCGGTGCTCATGGCATCGAGCTGTGTGCCGGTCAGAGCGGCCACACTTGCAGTGTTGAGGGTGCTGACCTGTGCAGTGGTCAAATTTTGAATTTGATCGCTGATCAAAGCGGCCACTTGTGAGGTGGTGAAGCTGTTGAGTTGTGTGCTGCTCAGCGTGGTCAGCTGCTCTTCGTTGAGCAGTTGTACCTTGGCTGTACTCAAGCTGGCCAATTGGGCTGTGGTCAGGGCTTGCACTTGGTCAGTTGGCAAGGTCAACATTTGTGCGCTGGTCAGCGCGTTGAGTTGTGCAGTGGTCAGCGCAGCGGTTTGCGTGCTGCTCAAATTAGCCAGCTGCTCTTCGCGCAGCGCGGCCATGTCAGCGACATCAATCGCCACAATTTGTGCTGTAGAGAATGCTTCCAACTGCGAAGTGTCCAACGCCGCCAATTGCGTGCTGCTCATGGCGGTGATGTGAGCACTCGTCAGCTTGCCGATTTGGTCGGTGGTGATGGCCACCACTTGTTCTTCGGTGAATGCTGACACCACCGCATTGCTCAAGTTGCCGACCAGAGAGGTCGTCAAGCCTTCGATTTGCGAGGTGGTGAGTGTGGCCACTTGGGCCGCAGTGAGTGAGTTGAATTGTGTGGACGTGAACGCCTCGAGCTGCTCGGTTGAGAGTGTGCGTAATTGAGTTGAGAGCAGTGTGCTCACCTGTGGGTTGGTCAATGCGCGCAGTTGGTCGGTGACCAAGACCTCGATTTGGTCGGTGGTCATCGCTTGCAACTGGCTGCTGCTCATCACGGCCAAGTCTGCAGTTTCAATGGCAGAAATTTGGTCGGTGGTCATCGCCGCCACTTGGTTGGTAAAGAGTGCGCCAATTTGCGAGCTCGTCAGACTGACGATTTGGTCGGTATCAAACGCGGCAACTTGCTCCGTGGTCATGGACACCAAGTCACGCGTTTCGATGGCTTGGATTTGTGAGCTGGTCATCACCGCAATTTGATCGGTGGTGATGGCCGCCATTTGCTGTGCTGTGAATGCAGCGATGTCGCGCGTTTCAATGGCAGCAAATTGCTCGCTGGTGAACCATGTGACTTGCTCGTTGGTGAAGCTCTCAAACTGAGGTTGAGTCAGGGCCACGATTTGTTCGGTGGACAAACTGGTGAGCTGATCCGAGCTCATGGCCGTCAACATCTCGGGGCGCATGGCTTGCATTTGTGCACTGCCCATGGCACTGAGTTGCTCAGTGCTCAGCGCTTGCATTTGTGCGCTGGTCATGGCGCCCACGTCGTTGGTGGGGAGTGCGGCAATTTGTGTGGTGGTGAGCACGCCTACGTTTTCCACACTCATGGTGGACATTTGATACGGCGTGATGGCACCAATTTGCTCGGTGGTCAATGCTTGAATTTGATCTGAATTCAAGGCGTTGATCTGGCGTGATGTCAGACCCACCACATCAAAGGCCTCGATGGCCACAATTTGCGTGGTGTCCAAGGCGCCCAGTTGTTCGTTGGTGAGGCTGCTGATTTGCGCGCGGCGCATGCCAGCAATTTGCTCGGTGGTCATGGCCGCGACTTGTTCGGGCCCAAACGCCACAATTTGTGCGGTGGCCATAGCAGCCAAGTCGCCTGTTTCGAGGGCGGCTACTTGGTCGGTGGACATGGCACTGATTTGCGTGGCCGTCAGGCTTTGTACTTGACGCTGTCCCAGCGCAATGATTTGGTTGGTGTTGAGCGCGCCAATTTGGTCTTGACCCAAAGAGGCAATTTGTGCATTGGTCAGCGAAGCGACTTGACCTGTGGTCAAAGCATCAATTTGGTCGCTGGTGGTGGCGTTGAGTTGATTGGCTGTCAGCACCACCAAGTCACGGGTTTCAAAGCCCGGCATTTGGTCGGTCGTGAAGGCCTGCATTTGGTCAGTCGTCAGCATGCGCATGTGGTTGCCGCTGAAGGCTGCCAGCTGATCGCTGGTGAAGGCCACGATTTGGTCTGTACCCATCGATGCCAAACCGAGTGTGGGCAGCGCTTGTACTTGGGCGGTGGTCAATGCCGCAATCTGGTCAGACGTCAGACTGCCCAATTGGGCATCTGTCATGACGTTGATTTCTTTGGTGCTCAGTGCCTGAATTTGATCTGTGGTGAATGCCACGATCGCATCTGTGGTCAGGTTTCTAAACTGATACGGCGTCAACGCTGGCAGTTGGTCGCTGGTCAGCGCTTGGACTTGATCTGAGCTTAAGACAGCCAAGTCACGGGTTTCGATAGATGCAATTTGGCTAGGCTTGAAGCTTTGAATTTGGTCGGTGGTCATGGCCGCAAACTGGCCGGTTTCTAGGGCCACAATTTGTGTGCCTTTGAGTGCATTCAAGTCTTCGGTCTCCAGCGCCACGATTTGATCGCTGGTGAGGTTGTTGATTTGTGCGGTGGTGAAGGCACCCATCTGCTCGGTGCTCAGTGCCACCACGTTGTCTGTGGACAAAGCAATCAAGTCTTGGGTTTCAATGGCCGCAATTTGTGTGGCATTGAAAGCACTTACTTGGTCGCTGGTGAGGCTACCCACTTGGTCTGATTGCAAAGCCGCCATTTGTTGGCGAGTCAGGCCGCGAACATCTTCTGCAGCGATGGCCGCAATTTGTTCAGTAGCCATGGCTGCAATTTGCTCGGTGCGCAAGCCACCAATTTGAACGGCGCTGAAGGCTTCAATTTGTGTGCTGTCTAAGCCGGCCAAGCCTGTGGTGCTGATGGAGGCCAGCTGTGCAGCTTTGAGCTGTGGAATTTGGTCGGTGGTGATGGCCGCTACTTGGGTGCTGGTGAGCGCGCCCATTTGGCTGTTGGTCAAATACGCCACTTGCTGACCTGTGAAGGCGCTGATTTGGCCTTCGGTCAGTGCCGCAATGCTCTGCGTTGGGATGGACACCACCTGCGAGGGCTTGAGCGCCACGATTTGATCGGTGGTCAAAGCCTGCATTTGTGTGGTGCTCATGGCCGACAACTGGCGGCCTGTGAGGGCGGCTACATCGTCAGTGCCGATGGCAGCAATTTGGTCATCAGACAGCGCACCAATTTGCTGCGAGCTCATCTGAACGATTTGGGCCGGCGTGAAAGCCTCCATTTGGTCTACGCTTAAGCCTGCCAACGCTTCAGTGCGCAAGGCGCTGATGAGGTTGGGTTTGAGGCTGCGTAACTGATCGGTGCTGATGCCGCCGAGTTGGCTGCTAGACAAAGCCGCAATCTGGGCGGTGTTGAACACTTGCAGCTGTGAGGTGGTCAGTGCAGCCACTTGGCTGGTGCTCATGGCGCTCACGTTGGCAGCGACCAGGTTTTGAACTTGGTTGTTTCTGAGGCTGCCAATTTGCTCAGTGCTGAGGGCTTGAATTTGGCTGCTGCGCAGAGCGCTGAACTGAGAGGGGCTTAGAGCTGCCAAGTCTTGTGTTTTAAGCGCTGCCACTTGTGCGGTGGACAGATTAGAAATTTGAGCCGAGTTAAACCCCGACACTTGGCGAACCCCTAGGGCTGCTACTTGTGAGGTGCTGAAGCCTTGCAGGTCACGTGTTTCAATGGCACCAATTTGCTGGCTGCTCAAGCCTGCCAGTTGGTCGGTGCCCAAAGCGGCCATTTGGCCACTGGTCATGGCTGCAATTTGTGCAGTCTTGAGTGCGCCAATTTGTTGGCTGGTCATGGCCTGCAGCTGTGCATCGGTCATGGCGGCCACGGCATCGGTGGTCAAAGCGGCAATTTGGTGCGGGCGTAAGTTGGCGACTTGTGTGGTGCTCAACCCTGCCACCTGGGTGGCGCTGAGCGTAGCCATTTGTTTGCCAGAAAGTGCCAGCATGTCTTGCGTCTCAATGGCTGCCATTTGGTCAGAGCTCAAAGCTGCCAATTGGTTGGTCGAGAACGCACCCACTTGTGTCGAGGTCAGGGCCACCATTTGGCCCGTGGTCAAGCCCGACAAATCACGCGTTTCAATGGCTTTGATCTGTGTGGCCTTCATGCTGGCAATTTGGGCGGTGCCCAAAGCGGCCAGCTGGGTGTCAATCAAGCTGATGATTTGTGAGGTGGTCATGGACTGGATTTGTCCAGCCGTCATGTTTTGCAGCACGCTGGTGTCAATCGAGCCCATGCGCTGGCTATTCATCGCCGCCACTTGGCTGTCACGCATGCCTGCCAGCTGTGTGCTGGTCAGTGCATTGATTTGTGCCGAGGTCATCACGCCAATTTGTGTGGCGCGCATGGCGTTGAGTTGGTCGGTACTCAGGGCGGCGACTTGGTCAGTGCCAAAGGTGGCAATGTTGGCGGTCGGCAGCGCCTGAATTTGTCTGGCGCTGAAGCCAGCCAGTGCACCTGTACTAATAGAAGCAGTTTGTGCGGTGGTTAGCGCGCCTACTTGTGAGGCTGTCAAAGCCGCAATCTGTGAGGAGCTGTAACCCGAGATGTCGGTGGTCGTTCCGAACGCCGGCGTAGGCGAGGCCATTTGCACGCTGGCGTAGGCATAGCTAGCCAGCGTGTTGTTTAGCGATGAATTGATACCGTTTGACATAGGGAACGAACTTATAAAAAGTGTTGTGTTGAGTACTCGACACCTTCCATGCAAAATTCGAGCCGACTTTATGAGTAAACGGTCATAATCTCAAATAACGGCATTTGCTGTTAAAAAACGGCAATCTGTTGCCGTTTTGCCGCCTTTTTGTTGCCGCTTTGCCGCTTTAGAACTTGCCACTTAGGGTAAATATTTCTTTGTAGACCCCTCAAGTTGTCGGAAAACGAGTTGGCACGGTTACTGCTTGATACCTTGGAAATTTGATTGACCCGTATCGGGCAGGAGAAAAAAATGGCAGTTATCAATACCAACGTCAAAGCATTGTTCTCTCAGGCGGCCTTGCGCTCTACTGAGAGAAGCCAGTCCGTGGCTATGCAACAGTTGTCGACAGGCAAACGCATCAACTCGGCGCGCGATGACGCAGCAGGTATGGCCATCGCCACACGCATGACGCATCAAATCCGCAGCTTGAACCAAGCGGTGCGTAATGCAGGCGACGCGATCACCCTTATTCAGACGGCTGAAGGTGCGACCAACGAAATCACAGACATGATGCAACGCATGCGTGAGTTGGCCATTCAAGCAGTCAACGACACCAACGACAACGCACAGCGTTCTTACCTTGACTTGGAATTCCAACAGCTCAAGCAAGAAATCGTGCACATCTCTGAAAGCACCGAGTGGAACGGCTTCCCCGTTTTGAACGGTACGGCTGGTGAGCGCGTCGGCGAAATGCCCGTCTATAAGACCACAGCGACCAGCGAGTTTTCAACCGCTTATGTCAATCCAACGACAGAACGCAAGATTTCAGGTGCGGATGTGGGCGAGACCCAACGCATTGACTTCACCGGCACTGGCGCAGGTTTGGGCGTACCCAACGAAGACCGCTCGATCACCATCGATGGTGTCAATGTGTCGATCACCAAATCTGCTTTGGACGAAGTGCTTCTGGAAGTGCGCGATGCCTTGAAGCAAGACCCACAGTTTTCAGCATCGTCGGGCCGCACGGTCACGATTGATGGCGAC
>JACCDR012569831.1_pt1 | contig 15398 bp, 14 predicted proteins | sample 7446431 | NCBI WGS metagenome assembly JACCDR01 (sample SAMN15323443, study PRJNA562643) | freshwater metagenome | isolation source: river surface water | place: USA:Blue River Watershed | collected 2017-08-17 | reverse complement strand
GTCGTGCCAAAGCGTATGGCATCACCGTAGCAGAATTGCCTGCTTATTATGCTAAACGTACTTTATTGAACGAAATCATTCTTCCAGACGACATCGCTAATGCTTGTTTTGCCTTCGTAGGAGGTTTATTGAGCAAATCAACAGGCAATGCCTTGAACGTTGATGGTGGTGTGGCTATGGGATTCTATCGTTAAAACAATGTAGAATTGTGAATGGTGAGTTAGTGTTATTTAAAAGATGATAAAACTTATTATATTAGATTTACAGCATACTTTTTTAAGAATATTTTGTAAGAAATTATAGTATTTTTATCTTCCGAACTACTCATTCACCATTCGCAATTCACAACTCAAAACTGTTATGAAACGAGTTGCTTTTAAAATGCAATTGCATCAAGGACAGGTGGAAGAATACAAACGCCGTCATGATGAAATTTGGGCCGAATTGGTTGATTTACTCAAAAGCATTGGCGTGCAAGACTATTCTATTTTCTTAGACCCCGAAACTTATGCTCTTTTTGGGGTATTAAACATCGAAAATCCTGCTCGCCTCGACGAACTACCACAGCACCCAGTGATGCAAAAATGGTGGAAATATATGGGCGATATTATGGATGCCAATTCCGACAATTCGCCTGTGAGTAAACCTTTGCAGGAAGTTTTTTATCTTGCCTAAATTCAGACGAATTACGATAACCCCAAGCATACATTATTTAATCAAAAACATCTCATGGTAATCGAGTCGTATAAAATTGCTTCTCATAATGATGCCTTATTGAAGGCTCATGAAAATAAATTGGCTTACACTACTTCTGAAGTAGCGGCCGCCGAAAGTATCATCCAAAAGCTGGTTGACTTCCAAATTGCTATTCCATCTTGGGCTTTAGGCACTGGTGGCACACGCTTTGGGCGTTTTGCTGGCGGAGGAGAGCCTCGCTCGCTCGAAGAAAAAATCGAAGACGTAGGCTTATTACATGCCCTAAACAAAGCTTCTGGAGCAATTTCTTTGCATATTCCTTGGGACATCCCAAGCGATGCCAAGGCTATCCGTGCTTTAGCGGCTCAGTTTGATTTGAAATTCGACGCTGTAAACTCGAATACTTTCCAAGATCAACCTAACCAAGCATATACTTACAAATTTGGCTCGCTCCAAAACGTAAACAAAGCCATCCGCCAACAAGCCATCGACCATAACATCGAAGTAATCAAACATGGTATCGAATTAGGCTCTGACTCACTAACTGTCTGGTTGTCAGATGGCTCTTGTTTTCCAGGTCAATTAAATTTCAGAAAAGCTTACCAAAATACCTTGGAAAGCTTACACGAAATTTATGCTGCCTTGCCAGAAGACTGGAAAGTTTTTGTAGAATACAAAGCTTTTGAACCAAACTTCTATTCGATGACCGTAGGCGATTGGGGACAATCGTTGTCGTATGCTCGTAAATTGGGCGATAAGGCTTATACCTTAGTTGATTTAGGACACCATTTGCCAAATGCCAACATCGAACAAATCGTTTCGTTGTTGTTGATGGAAGAAAAACTAGGTGGTTTCCACTTCAACGATTCAAAATATGGCGACGACGATTTGACGGCTGGCTCTGTAAAACCTTACCAATTATTCTTGATTTTCAATGAATTAGTTGAAGGAATGGATGCTAGAGGTATGAACCATGCCAAAGATTTGGGCTGGATGATTGATGCTTCGCACAACGTAAAAGACCCATTAGAAGACTTGTTACAATCGGTAGATGCCATCATGTTGGCTTATGCTCAGGCACTTTCTGTGGACAGAAAGGCATTGGAAGAAGCCCAAGACAACAACGACGTAGTGAAAGCTCAAGAAATCTTACAAAATGCTTTCCGTACCGACGTAAGAGCCTTAGTTGCCGAAGCACGTTTGCGTGCTGGTGCAGCACTTAATCCGTTGGCTTTGTACCGTGAATTGAAAGTGAGAGAGAATTTAATTGCTGAAAGAGGCCTCAAAACGGTATCTACGGGATTATAAGTGTCAATGCAGAATGATGAATATTAAATTCCGATTTTGAAGTTTCAATTTTTAGATTATTTTATATGTAATAATTTGACATGCTGAATTTTAAACTCATCATTAATAATTCACAACTCATAATTATCTAAATGAATGGACTAGCCTTGTAGTCCATTCATTCACTTCTCCGTAATAAATCCAAACCATCCAACTTTAGAAAATCTTCATTACCGAAACATGAGCGTGCTACCTGTTTGTGCCATTTTTGATATTGGTAAAACCAATAAAAAACTTTTTCTTTTCAACGAACAATACCAAATTGTCTGGGAAAAAAGTACTCAATTACCCGAGACAACCGACGAAGACGGCGATGCCTGCGAAAACCTAGCTTTGCTTAATTCTTGGATTATAGAAAGTTGGGAGGAAGTCAAAGCCTTGGCACAATTTGAGGTAAAAGCCCTCAACTTTTCAACCTATGGGGCTAGTTTTGTGTATGTTGACGAGGCGGGTAATACCCTTACGCCTTTGTATAATTACCTCAAGCCTTACGACCCAGCTTTACAAAAGCAATTTTATGATACTTACGGAGGCGAAGAAACCGTAGCCGTAAGAACGGCATCGCCAGTGTTGGGAAACCTCAATTCGGGTATGCAGATTTATCGGCTTAAATACGAAAAGCCACAGCTTTTTGAAAAAATAAAATATTGCTTGCACTTGCCTCAATATTTGCACAGCCTTTTTACAGGACAATACTATTCAGACATTACGAGCATCGGCTGTCATACAAATCTGTGGGATTTTAGAACCCAAAAATACCACGAGTGGACATCCCGTGAAAAGATAGAAACCACCCTTCCTACCATTTTCTATTCGGATGAGGTAGTGAAAGTAGATGCAAACGAGTCGAAACTTGCCGTAGGCGTTGGGCTACACGACAGCTCTTCGGCATTGATTCCGTACTTAATCAATTTCCAAGAACCATTCATTTTGTTATCGACAGGCACTTGGAGTATTACGCTCAATCCTTTCAACGACACGCCGCTTACTTTTGAAGAATTGCAGTACGATTGCCTCTGTTATATGCACTTCCAAGGCAAGCCCGTCAAAGCTTCTCGTTTGTTTTCGGGCTACGAACATGAAATACAAACCAAGCGTTTGGCCGAACATTTTGGTACGACAAATGATTATTATAAACAAATAACGTACAACCCAACTATCATTGCCAAGCTAAAAAATGAGCAAAATGTAAAAGTTTCTGAACTAAATGATAAGTATTATTTACTCAAAAACTCCTTATTTGAACATCGGGATTTGGCTTTGTATGAAAATTACGAAGAGGCATATCATCAATTGATACTTGATATTATGACGCAACAACTCATTTCGACCGAGTTGGTATTGCATAATTATCCTGTAAAAAGAGTATTTGTGGATGGCGGTTTTAGTAAAAATCCTATTTTTATGAATCTACTTGCGGCAGCTTTTCCCGAAATGGAAGTATTTGCGGCATCAATGGCACAAGCCAGTTCGCTAGGGGCAGCCCTCGCCATTCATAAACATTGGAATACCAAAACGCTACCCGCCGATTTGATAGACCTGAAATTTTATGCAAGTCAGCCTGTGGTTTTTCAAAAATAAGTAAAAGAAGTTATTAGTTAATCATAAGAGTGATGAATTGCGGGTACAATTACTAAGTGCTTAGACAAATTTATTCATGGCATGACTCAAATCATAAATTACTGATAATGAGTAAATTATTTCCAGTCATGCCATGAACATTATGCTCACTAATTTCATATTGGTACTTACGACAATTTAATCCTTTGTTATTGGTAAAAGAATACAAATATGCGTGTTGGACTTTTTATACCCTGCTATGTAGATCAATTCTATCCGCAGGTTGGCATTGCAACGCTTGAGCTATTAGAAAAATATGGCTGTGAAGTCCATTTTCCACTCAACCAAACTTGTTGTGGGCAGCCAATGGCAAACTCAGGTTTTGAACACCTGACAGGTTCGTGTAATACGCTTTTTATCGAAAACTTCGACGGCTTCGACTACATCGTTTGTCCTTCAGGAAGTTGCACTTTGCACATCAAAGACCATCTTCATGCCGAAAATCATCAGGATGAACCCAAAGCCCAAGAAGTACGCAAACGAGTGTATGAATTGGTCGAATTTTTAACGGATATTTTACAAGTAAAAGACCTTCAAGCTTCGTTTCCTCATAAAGTGGGTTTACACCAAAGTTGTCATGGACAACGAGGCTTGCAACTCTCGCAAATGAGCGAGCTCAATGCACCACATTTCTCTAAACCAGAAGAATTACTCTCACAAGTATCTGGCTTAGAACTCGTTGGGCTTTCAAGAAAAGACGAATGCTGTGGTTTTGGAGGTACGTTCTGCGTTACCGAAGAAGCCGTTTCGGTTCGTATGGGACAAGACCGAGTAAAAGACCATCAGCAACAAGGCGTTGAGTACATCACGGGGGGCGATATGTCGTGCTTGATGCACCTAGAAGGTATTTTGAAAAGACAAAAAAGTTCGATTAAAGTTGTTCACATTGCCGAAATCCTCAACAGCAAATAATTATGGGAAATAACGTGCTAGAACATAGTGCCGCTTCGGAAATATTTAATAAAGATACCGAACGTGTGGGGTGGCATGACGAAACCCTTTGGTTTGTGCGTAGCAAGCGTGACAAAGCGGCGCATCAAATCCAAGACTGGGAATTACTGCGAGAAACGGCTTCTGCCATCAAAAATCATGGCTTGTCTAACTTGCATGATTATTTAGTACAATTTGAGCAAAATGCCCTCAACAATGGCGTACAAGTGCATTGGGCTGCCGATGCTGCCGAACACAACGCCATCATTCACAGCATTTTGAGTAAACATGGCGTAAAACAAATGGTTAAAAGTAAGTCGATGCTTACCGAAGAATGCCATTTGAACGAGCATTTATCTCAACACGGCATCGAAGTAATTGATACCGACCTTGGCGAACGCATTGTACAATTGCGGAACGAACCACCAAGCCATATAGTTTTGCCAGCCATTCACTTGAAAAAAGAAGATGTGGGCGAAACCTTTCACCAACATTTAGGTACAGAAAAAGGCAATAAAGACCCGCAATACCTTACAGAAGCCGCACGCCAGCATTTACGTGAAAAATTCTTGACACGCAAAGTGGCTCTTACAGGCGTAAACTTTGCCGTGGCAGAAACAGGCGAATTTGTGGTATGCACCAACGAAGGCAACGCCGACATGGGTGCACACTTGGCCGATGTACATATTGCTTGCATGGGTTTTGAAAAACTCATTCCTAAAAGAGAACATTTGGGCGTATTTCTTCGCTTACTGGCCCGTAGTGCCACAGGACAGCCCATTACGACTTATTCGAGTCATTTCAAAAAGCCTCGTCCGGGCCAAGAAATGCACATTGTGATTGTTGACAATGGGCGTTCTAATCAACTTGGAAGAGCCGATTTCAGAAACTCGTTGAAATGTATTCGTTGTGGGGCTTGTATGAATACTTGTCCTGTATATCGCCGCAGTGGCGGACACAGCTACCATAATGCCGTAGCTGGGCCCATCGGTTCTATTTTAGCACCGAACCTCGATATGAAGCAAAATGCCGACTTGCCCTTTGCTTCTACGCTTTGTGGTTCTTGCTCGAATGTGTGTCCTGTTAAAATTGATATTCACGACCAATTATATAAATGGCGACAAGTATTGGTCAAAGAAGGCCATGCCACCATTACCAAAAAACTCGGCATGAGTGCCATGACCTTTACGCTCTCGAATCCCAAAGTATATCAATTAGGAGGAAAGATAGGGCGTTTTGTGATGCAACTCGCTCCTTTTGCCGTGAATAACCCATTAAATCCTTGGTATAAACAAAGAGATATGCCAACCCCACCGAAGGAATCATTTAGAGAATGGTACCTCAAAAACAAGGGATAACAATACATAGTGAAGTGTAAAAGATGGTTAGGATGCGATTGTTAGGGAGTCCGTCCTCCATTCTTTTCTCAAAAAGATTCAATACATGCGTAGCAGAGATAAAATATTAAAAGCCATTGCCCAAAACCAACCTTCATTGGTGGCATTGCCTTCGCTCGAAGGATTGGGCAATCCGACAGAAGATATTGTAAGCCAATTCAAAACGATTTTGACGGGCATTGGCGGACAAGTCATTGAAATTGAGCAAATAACAGACATTGCTGCTTTTGTTCAAAAGCACTTCGCTCCTACTGCTCGCATTATCTCGACTTTGCCCGAACTTTCGGCTATTGCTGAAACGAATTGGCAAAACGAAGACCCTCATACGCTCGAAAACGTAGATTTTGCCGTAATAAAAGGGCATTTTGGCGTAGCCGAAAACAGTGCGATATGGCTCACAGAGGAATTGTTAGGACAGCGAGTATCGCCTTTTATTGCACAATATTTGGGCATTGTTATCAACAAAAAAGATATTTTGCCAGCCATGCAAGATGCCTACCAACGCATCGGACAAGCCGAGTATGGCTTTGGGACGTTCTTGGCTGGGCCTTCCAAAACAGCAGACATCGAACAATCGCTTGTGCTAGGTGCACACGGAGCGAGAGGGCTAACGGTCTTTTTAGTTGTGAATGAGTGAGTTAGTGATTATTTTTAACAAAACCTTACAGGTTTTGTTCCTATAAGTTATGTCGCACTACATAATTCACTCACTCATTCATTCACAATTATTATTCGTATTTCCATTAAACCAAATGTTATTGGTGTTAACCGCATATATGCCGACTTGATAAGTTGGCATATTGTACCAATCGCTCAGGCGTATGAATTTTCTTACATCAGCGAAATTATGAATTATGTTTTTCATTTTCAGTAATCGTGCAAAATTACGCTGAGCCAAGAACAGATGTAAACACCTAAAAATCAGAATTTTGTATTCATACTTATTATGGCTGCGTCACCAACAAACTTCTCGCCTGTAAAACCAATTGGGCTTCGTTGAGCATATCACATAATTCTGCTATTTCTTGATGCGTAAATAGCAAGAAAAAATTGGTCATGGGAGTACGCAAAAACAACTCTTTGCCATGTGATGTATAAAAATCCTGCATTCCTATCTGCTCGTGGAGCATCGCCGAAAAAGCATCCAATTCGCTTGTCCCCAACAAAAATAAGGCATTTTTATACGCTACATTAAAGACTTGACAGCCTTTACAAAAACCGATATAGCCCGTTTCTTTTTCTATAATCGTTTCTAATGAATGTGTGTGCATAGTACTATGTGGTTGATAGCACTGGCAAAAATCACCAGTGCTGTATGAAAATGATTACTCGTTTAAATGCTCACAAACATATCCCAACTGCTTGAGGATTGTCACAATACGCTGAGGATTGATGATATGCTCGGATGCAATTTTCATGGCATGATTCAAATCAATGAAATCTATATTGAAATGGGTTACGCCTATTTCCTTCAAGGCATCCCAAATCGCCTGAATCCCTATCGGCGACGTAATGTTGGTCTTAAATGTCAACTGTTTCATGAGGTACTTGTCTGAATGATTGAAACTAAAACAAGGCATCGCTGCCATTCTGCCAGTTATTTGACAAGACAAAACAAATCACTATTTAGACTAATTCCAAATAATATTTAATATTTATTTGTAATTAGTCTAAATAAATGTAAATTTGTTACAGAATAAATATGCACTACGTAATATAAGATTATCCATTTTAGTATGATGAAATGCCTCTGCCAAAAAGTTTGACACACAGAGGTAGATTTGGCGTTCCATCTGATACCTTTAAAAATAGCTGAACATTATCATCAAATGAAAAACCTAAAAAAATTCATTGGCAAACTGCATTTATGGCTAGGATTAGCCACTGGATTAGTTGTATTTATTGTCAGTATTACGGGATGTTTGTATGCTTTTCAAGAAGAAATACAAAACGCTACGCAAGCCTATCGCTTTGTTGCACCTCAAGCCAAGGCAAGGCTTGCACCTAGTGTTTTACAGCATATTGCTAAAAAAGCTTTGCCCAACAAGCACTTGCATTCGATTGAGTACGGCGGTACCAACGAAGCTGCAAAGGCTGTTTTTTACCACTTTCAACCGTCTTACTATTATTTGGTTTACCTTAATCCTTACTCAGGTAAAGTGCTGAAAATCAAAGATATGGACAGTGATTTTTTTCGTATTGTACTCAATGGGCATTACTATTTGTGGCTTCCACCTCAAATAGGTCATCCGTTGGTTGCTTCGGCAACTTTGGGCTTTTTGGTACTTTTACTTTCGGGGCTTGTACTTTGGTGGCCCAAAAACCAAGCGGCAGCCAAACAGCGCTTTAGTATTAAATGGAACGCCTCTTGGAAAAGACGCAATTACGACCTTCACAATGTTTTGGGCTTTTATGCTACGTGGATTGTCTTGATTATTGCCATCACAGGCTTGGTTTGGGGCTTTGAATGGTTTGCAAAATCGTTGTATTGGAGCATTGGAGGACAAAAATCATTGCGATATGAAGCACCGCTTTCAAGCAAAAAACCTACACAGCTACAAACACCAGCCATTGACCAACTTTGGAGGAAAATACAAAGTGCATATCCAGCAGGTTCGAGCATTGATGTACACCCCGCAGAAACCGATTCGTCGAGTATTTTGATAGAAATTAATCCAGCCAAAGGGACTTACTGGCAAAGAGATTTCCGCTATTTCGACCAATATACTTTGCAAGAAAAAACAGTTAATCATATTTATGGCCGTATTACCGAAGCCAGTTTGTCCGACAAACTTTTTCGGATGAATTATGACATTCACGTCGGAGCAATTTTTGGCTTGGCTGGTAAAATCTTAGCTTTTTTTATCAGCCTGATTGCCGCTAGTTTACCTATTACTGGCTTTTTGATTTGGTGGGGAAGAAAGAGGAAAACAAAGTAAAATATAGTTAAGTATGAATATTAAATTATGAATTCAAGTCATTAATAATCATTTTTTTAAACCCAAAAAACCACTCATAATTCAGCATTCACACTTAGCTTTAGGCAATAGGTTTATGTATAAATTTAGTACAAAAGTAAACTGTCTGATTGCGGAATGACACCTTTCATTCCGCAATCAGACAAAGCCCACAACCACTACATCCGCTTCACAGGCTTATAAGCTACAAAGCCAAAAAGGTGTAGGAAAATACTTCTTGATATACGAAAATTGAACGGTACTGCCAAGACCGAAATCAACACAATTGGCACAACGTACCCCATAATAGAAGGGTCATTGAAAAGCCAGTAAATCAAAAAGCCCAAGGTTACCAACAGCCCAATAGTAATGCCATAACTCACAAACATTGCACCGTACCAAAAGCCTGGTTCTACTTCAAAACGCAGGTCACAAACAGGACAATTTTTGTGCATTTCGTCAAATTTACTCAGTTGCCACCAAGTATGTTTAAACATTTTACCTTCTCGGCATTGCGGGCAACGCTCTTGCCAAATGGCTTGTAGGCGTGTTCTTTCTACATCTAACTGGATATTGCTATGCTTTTTCATCTTTGTATAATATTGATAATGAACAATTTACTGTATAATACGTTTTCTAAACTCTTCGGGTGTGATGCCAACCGATTTTTTGAAAAACTTAGAAAAATAAGAATTATCTTTAAAATTCAGGGTATAAGCTATTTCGCTGATACTGGTTTGTTGGTTGACTAGCAGGCGTTTGGCTTCTAAAATAATTCGGTTACGAATTACTTCGCCGGCTTGCATTCCCCAATGTTCTTTACAAAGGGCATTCAAATGATTGGGCGTAATAAAAAGCAAATCGGCATACTCCATCGGAAGTTTTAGTTGCATAAAATGCTTGTCGAGTAGCTTCTGAAAATTTTTCAATAAAGTATAATGATACGCTGGGATTGTCTGGGGTTTTTGGGTCAGGTTTTGTTGGTCTATCAACAAAAACATTTGTAAAAGCAAGCTTCTCATTAGGTCTTCATACAAAATACCTCGCTGGGTATCGTGTAGCAAAATTTCTTCAAAAAGCTCCTTTACTTTCATGCCAAGGCGATTATCTAAATTCAAAACGCTATCAACAGCAATACCGTTGAAGAAGGAAAAGCTTTCTAAATAATCGGCACGGGCAATAAATGTATGGAAAAATGCAGGAGAAAAATTGACAACATAGCCATCGGTTTGTCCTTCAAACTGCCAGCTATGTACTTGGCCGGGAGTCATGAAGTAAATCTGATAAGGTCTTACCGCAAACTGGCTAAAGTCGATGGTGTGAAAGCCTTCTCCTTTGGTAAAAAAAACCAAATGGTAAAAATGATGCCTATGAGCCATAAACAGGTTTCGGTGCTTGACAAGATAAGGACCAAACCGACTGACCAAAATATCATTGTTTTTTTGTTCAGATAAATTACAAATATCTACAATCGGGATATGTTTCATGAATCGGGCATCTTTACTGAGTGAAATAATATCCCAAAGGTATAGCGAAAAAACACATCCTGTATGGTGTAAAATGTAGCAACAATGGTAATAATTACTGATACATAAAAAAAACATCGAAAAGAACCGCAGTTATTTCGGATAACTACCATGCTTTTCGATGCTTTTAGGTATAAGCCTCGTGCGGCTGTTAGCGTCCGAGCCAACCGCCATCTACCACCAATAGCGAGCCATGCACATAAGAGGAGGCTTCGGAGGCAAGAAAGATTGTAGCTCCTTTAAAATCATCGGGTACGCCCCAACGATTGGCAGGAATCCTACTCAAAATAGCCTGACTTCTTTCGGGGTCGTTGCGTAGGGCATCGGTATTGTCGGTGGCAATATAGCCTGGCACAATGGCGTTTACGTTTACGCCTTTGCTGGCCCATTCGTTGGCAAAAGCCTTGGTTAAACTGGCAATCGCTCCTTTGCTGGCGGCGTAGCCCGGTACGTTGATGCCTCCTTGAAAGCTCAAAAGAGAAGCTGTAAAAATCACTTTTCCACTGCCTCTTGCCACCATTTCTTTGCCCAGTTCACGGCTCAAAATAAATTGAGCATGAAGGTTGATGTCGATGATTTCGTCCCAATATTCGTCGGGATGCTCGGCGGCAGGTTTACGCAAAATTGAACCCGCATTATTGACCAAAATATCAATTACAGGAAAATCGTTCTTGACGGTATGAATAAATTCGTACAAAGATTCACGCTTGCTAAAATCGGCTTGATACGCCTTAAACGAGCGTCCGAGGGCTGTGACGGCTTGTTCGACGGCACTTCCTTCTAATTCTAAACTAGCAGACACCCCAATAATATCGGCACCTGCCTCTGCTAGAGCCACTGCCATAGCCATGCCTATGCCTTTTTTGCAACCTGTCACCAAGGCTATTTTTCCTGTTAAGTCGAATAGTTGAAAGAATTTCATTTTCTTAAAAAAGTTATATTTTAATCAATTGGGAATACGCTTGCTGTAAAAGCAAAGGGAATTTGTAGTAAAATCTTAGAAGAAACAAATTTTCCTGTAGTATTCTTGTATAAAAACTTTTGCAAACGCTTGCGGTAACGATTGCTTTTTTGCAGCAAATAAAAAAGCTTATAGAAATGCCTAATCTTTTTAATCCATCTACTTTGAAAAGTACAAATTAAATTTTACAAATAAACCCATAATAGCACAAAGCTATAAACGTAAAATTTGACCGTTTACTAAATGAAGCATAAAATCTATGTATAAACACAGGAATAATTTGTATTTTTATTGTCAATCTTCCTTACTTAGCTCATCAGACATAATACTTTACAAAGTTTTTAAGGTATTCGGTATAGCACCGAATGCACAAACGCTGCGTTGGCTCGTTTGTGTTGTTCATTATTTTTATCAAATCTAGCATCAAACTTAACTATGAGTGCAAACGTATTTATCTCTTACAACCACAACGACACCGACCTTGCCAATCGAGTAAGAGAAGATTTAGAAAACGCCGGTTTTCAAGTAATTATCGACAGCGATAATCCTATTGGTTTTGAAATTCCTCGTTTCATCAACGAAAGTATCGCCAAGGCCGATTTTGTGCTACAGCTTATTTCTGAGCATTTCCTTACTTCGGCTTGGGTTGCCCAAGAATCAATCAAGGCTTTTACCGTTGCCGAACTGATTGGTAAGGTTGTGTTGCCTTGCGAAATCGACAATTCTTTGAGCGATTTTAGTTTTAGGACCAACGCCATGAAACGTTTCGATACCAAAATTGCTGAAATCAAAGCCGAAATTGGCTACCGCCTCGAAACGGGTGCGAGCATCCAAGATTTGCAGTCGCAATACCAACGACTCTTGGGCTTGAAAAATGGCTACGATACCATTATGGCCGAATTTATCAATAAAAATCGTGGCGATTTGCGTCCTGCCAATTACGAACGTGGCATGAAACAGGTGATTACGTCTTTGAATAAATATTTGAGTATGAAGAAGTAACAACCATTGCATTTGGTGTTTTTTTACATATAGCTGTCTTGTATAATGTTATGAATAAAAAGCTTTTAAGTATCATCGAAGCTATCAGGGCTGGTCGTTGTGTATTGGTGCTAGGACCTGAAATTTGTCAGGTTGACTACACCAAGTTTGTAACCGACCAAGCACCTGAAACTGCTCCCAAAGATTTCGATGAGTCTTTACGGTTAGCCTATAACTACTATTTTAATGAAGTCCTCGACGATTACGAGCGAGAGGATTTAGAAGATAGCCAAATTAGCTTTGTTGACTATCCTTTTATCAAAGAACATTTGATGACCCTGAAATCAGAAAATGACGTGCAGCACATTTATGATTTCATGAAATGGTATTTTTCGCAAACGGCCGAGTGGTCTGAGCATTTTAATAAAATTGCTCAGATTCCTTTTCCTTTGGTGTTGTCGCTTTTGTCTGATAATAATTTAGAAAAAAGCTTTGAATTGAGTTTTGGAGGCTTACAAAATGGTTATATGGTCAGCCGTTATTCGAGAGAAAACAAGGCTGTGCCTAGCATCGACAGCAAGCCAACGGCACAAAATCCATTGGTTTATAAGCTATTAGGTGATTTGGAGCATTACGATGCTACGTTTACTTTTGACGATTGGTTCGATTATTTTTCTAATATTTTTGGCGTAAACCCTTTACCTTTAGCCGTCAAAAGTGTGCTAAAAGACGACCCTTTGATTTTATTTTTGGGCGTTCGGATCGAAAAATGGTACATTCAAGTGTTGATGCGTTTGTTGTTGGCAAGTGGTCAAGGCGGTTTGTTGAAAGGCAAAAAGTTTGCTTTTGTAAGTGCCAAAGAAAAAAACGTAGAAGATTTGGCAAAAAAACGCCTCAACTTGATGTTTGATGATGCCAATCCTACGCAGTTGTTGGAAGAGCTTTATCAGGCTTGTCGCCAAGAAAAGCTTTTGCGGGTAGCCAAAATCGACACCATGCGTATCAATGCCAAGGTGTTTATTTCCTACAACCATGCCGATGGTGCATTGGCTGATAAGCTCAGGGCTGATTTAGAGGAAGTAGGCATAGAAGTCATCATCGACAGCGATAATCCTATTGGTTTTGAAATTCCTAAATTTATTAACGAAAGCATTGCCAAAGCCGATTTTGTTTTGCAATTAATTTCGGCTAATTTCTTGACTTCTGCTTGGGTAGCCCAAGAGTCGGTTAAGGCATTTACCTTGGCAGAGGTGATGGGCAAAGTTGTATTGCCTTGCCAAATCGACGATGCCCTCAACGACAACGAATTTAGAAACAGTGCCATGCGGTCGTTTGAAGATAAAATCAAAGATTTTGGTATCGAAATGGGCAATCGACTCATGAAAGGCGAAAGTATCGAAGACCTACAACCGCAATACCAACGGGTGTTGGAACTCAAAAACAACTATGACAAAACCATTGCAGAATTTAGGAATAAAAACCGAGGCGATTTGCGTGGTAACAATTATGCCAAAGGCTTACAACAAATATTTGCATCTATCAAAAAATATTTGGCTGTGCCGGCCTAATACAATGCAAAATTGTGAATTAGTGTTTATGTAAAATTAGGTTTAGCCAATCGCTCATTCACTCACAACCATTATTTTTTTATTGAACCCGCAATCGCTACGTAATATACTATGTTAGAGCAACCTTTACTCAACCGTTATCCGGGTGCTAATAGTTTTACCACAGAACAAGAAGATTTGTTCATGGGGCGAGAAAAGGACACTGAGATTTTTTATCAGTTGATTCACGCCCACCAATTAGTAATTTTATATGGTAAAAGTGGTTATGGCAAAAGCTCACTCATCAATGCTGGGGTTGTTCCTCGTTTAGAAAAAGAGGAACACCGACCTACGCATTTTTCTGTCCGCTTGTTCAACAAAGCACAAGGGGCAAATGCGGCAGCCAAATCACCGCTCAATACACTCGTTACGTCATTGTCGAGCAATACCGCCGAGTTGGAATGGATGCAACCTTTCAAGCAACAGGCATATCCGAGAGGAGTATTTTGGTATTGGGCAAAACAGTACCAGTATTACAACCAGAATGCCCCTATTTTCTTGTTTTTCGACCAATTTGAAGAACTTTTTACTTATTCAGAAGCAGAAATAGCTGATTTTGCTTCTGAATTAGGCATGGTTTTATTCCAAAAGCTTCCAGATTTTTTACGTAAAAAAGAACTATTTGCCCATTTGTCGGCAGAAGAAGCCGCTTTTGTTCACGAGAAACCGAATGTAAAATTGGTTTTTTCGATACGTTCCGACAGAATGGCCTTGCTCAATCGCCTGACGCAATATTTACCCAACTTACTGAAATATCATTACGAACTCGATGCCCTCGACGAAGAAGAGGCACGCAAAGCCATTATCAAGCCTGCGAGCCTTGTCAGCACAAGGTTCAAAACACAACCTTTTCGCTATGAAAAAGAGGTAATAGATGCCATTCTCAAACGTGTAAAAAACGTGCATGATGGCAAAGTAGAAACGGCGGCTTTGCAAATTATTTGTCGCTTTTTGGAAGAAGAAAAAGTATTAAATGGCGGGAAATCTATCATTTCTTTAGAGGTATTAGGGAACATCAAAGACATCTTTAAGGAGTATTACCAAGCCTCGCTCAACGCCCTTGCCCCAGCCGAAAAAGAAGTGGCCAGTAAAGCCATCGAAGAAAAATTTATCCAAAATAACCAACGGATTCCTTTCGAGAAAGGATACATTCAGCAAGAATATGCCCTCACCGACACCACGCTGGATGCCCTAGAAAAAAGTACCCTTTTACGCAAAGAGCAAGACGCTTACGGCCGCTTGATTTATGAAATCGGGCATGACACCCTCATTGAGCCTATCTTAGAATTTGCCGAAATACGCAGACAAGAAAACGCCCTACGCCAAGCCGAGACTTTGCGGAAAGAAGAAGCCAAGAAAAGAAAAACCCGTAACCG
>JACCDR010835654.1_pt1 | contig 15400 bp, 19 predicted proteins | sample 7446431 | NCBI WGS metagenome assembly JACCDR01 (sample SAMN15323443, study PRJNA562643) | freshwater metagenome | isolation source: river surface water | place: USA:Blue River Watershed | collected 2017-08-17 | reverse complement strand
GTATTGGGCGTGGAGGAAGTGGTTTTGGGGGTGAATGCCGATAATCTCCCCATCATGGTACGGCCACATTTTACGCAGCCGGATTTGAAAGCGGGTAAGAAGAAGAACATCAAGGTTGCTGTGGCGATGAGGCCGGCGATGGATTTTGTTTATGTCTATATGCCACTATCTAAGGGGCGTGTCAACGTAAACAATTACAAGAATGTGGACCATCAAGACATCGTCGCTGATATGTCATCCATACAAGAGGACCATCCAGATCCAACTGTTCCCTACTATTTGCAAGATACTCCCTGAAGGAGGGTTGTATGACAGATTCTGTTCAAGATAATCCTAATGCAATTGGTGAGACAGTTGTAAAAGCATTTTGGCAGATGATGCGCGAAATCAATATGGATGATGTACCTTTTCGGATTTTGGCACATGGGCCTTTCGCCCTGCTTGCTCTGGAAGATACAATTTATGCAATTGGCCATCTGGCTCAAACACAGGATCGTTGGAAAATCGCTCAGCAACTTGCGAATATCAAGGTCGAAAAACCTCAATTCAGTTCGGTGAATATCCAATTTGTGACAGGTGAACAAATTCTTGCCTTAGTTGCAACCGGATGGAGATACAGCGGATTTCACCATAACAGTAGTGATTGGATTATCACCGAAAAATTGATTAGCCGCAGATTTTGGATATTGGGGAAGGCTCAACCGAACTATAAAAGGATTGAAACAATCCTGCGTCGTGCAGGATTTACGCCTGATCATAAACCTTAAGTTATCCAAGACTGCAATGCATAAAGGAGCTTCGGCTCCTTTTTTGTTGATCAATTCCCCTGATTTTAAGGGTATGCTTTGTGAATGTTATATGATATAATAAGATAATGAACCAATTAGGAGGGATAAATGCAAACAACAAATCAGAAAATTGTTCAAATGGCAAAAATATTTGAGAAAGCAATCGAAGAGGGAGATCTCTCGATTGAGGTTGCTTATACAGCATTGGCTCACAACGAAGGGGTTCACCGGTACGTCAAAGTACCTTTCATATTGATGGCGGCACAAATCGATCGCAATTTTACCTGGCAGACGGGCGGAAAATGGTTGACAATTCAGCCGGGTAGTTATGTTTTGATGTCCAATCACAACGGTGAATGGGATATTTGGGGTGTCGAACAATCCATTTTCAGAGCCACCTACTCCTTCGTAGAAGAGACGGATTCACTGGCGGATTATGCTGAATATCGAGAGAGAAGCGTATACGATGTATTGACATCGCTCGATGGGAAAGTAAAGACTCAGTACAGTTTTGGGTTTTCTGGCCAATGGCGCGAACCAAAACTAAAACTGGTCAGCAAATCATCTGGTTTGCTTGCCTTTAGGGTAGAAGATGACGAACTGCGTTTTACCACGCTGGAGTCGGCACCGGGCGATCATTTCGTTGCACGTAAAGGACAGGTTGTCTGCATTGGCGGAAAATGTGAGTTATGGGCACGAGATTATGCAGATTTTAATGCCCAGCACGTCGATATCACTGAAGTTCAGCCATCGCTGGAAGAACTTCTGAAATTCGTTAACAGGATCGCAGGAGACGAAGAGCTTTCGAATCAGCTGCGTCAGGAAGCTGCTGAATTAGCGCCGCGGCTTCGTCTGGGTGTATCGGGTGACGAGCTTCACATCAACACAAAAATGTACATGGAAATCCTGAAGGGGACCTAGGCAAAAAAAGGGGGAGCATATGCTCCCCCTTTTTTGTTGCTTAGTTTTGACAATTTACAAAATGCTATTATGATACAAAAACATTGAAGCGTAGCAACAAGAGATAACAATGGTCGAGTGGAACGCAGAACACAGCCGTGAACTGATTGATTATGCTTATCAGTGCAGTACATTGGCGAAGTGGGCTACAAAACACGCTGAAAAACCTGCACATATCAACCCAATTTCATTCACTTTTTTTGTACGTGCAGAAGATGATCTGATCCTTAATATTATGGAGGCTGGTGGTGAAGCGATAGCTGTTGAGATCGATCGATCCCTTTATTTTCAAAATCCGACAGCCCAGCAGCATGAAGTCATTGATGGTCCCGAAGATTTAGGGAGAGCCTGTGTTCGACTTTATAAATCAACCCCAGAGACTGAACGGTTACGTTATTGCTGGGTCCTAAACTCATCAACAGCCTTAGTCATCAATGATTTTCAAGTTGATGGCGAATATCTTACTGATCAAGGTGGAAAATCGCTGGCCGAAACAGGATATCCAACACGTATCAAAGACAGTCTGATCGTGATCAATGAATGGACTGATGATTTACGATCATCACGCAGTCCTGTGATTTATGGGGATTTATCGAAGTTTGAAATCTGGATTGATTCGGATATGCAGCTATACCCCCTGCGACGCCGTGAAGGTGATTTCATTGGTGTCAAAGGCTCTATTGGTTATCATATTGATGACACAGCTTTTGCTGTAATTTTATGCGCAGATTACATCTAAAGGTTAAAGGTTAAAGGTTATGAGCGATCAATTCAGACTACTGCATCCTGATGATATTTTAAGTTTTTTCGGAGAAGTGCATCGTCAAAGTTCAATCTATAGCCACATCAGTAGAGTTCATGAACCATCTGAGCATATGCTCGTCGGCGATGTGTTGATATCACATACGGCCGATAAAATTTATCAAGATGGACACGTTCCCCAAAAGGTTTTGAACAATTTAGCTGATGGATTAGCTGTTGCAATTGATCAGGCGTTGTGGGAATCCTCAGGTACCTCTTTAGGTGCCGGTCTTGATGTTATATCCCGCGATCATCATCACCATCTGATTGAGATTGGTTCGTTATCCGATCTTGGTGCAGCCTGCATGACGCTTTACGAGCAGATCCCAGAAGAAGATCGTGGGTTATATCGCTGGATTATGAACTCTATGGTAGGGTTAGAAGTTGCACGTGCTAAGTATGATGGTGTGTATATTGTTGACCATCATCATGATGAATTACGAACTGTGGGTGTACCAACTTATCTCAAAGATAGTCCTATTTTGTATAACGAGTGGGGCGCTGAGATGGAGCGCTCAAAGTGGCCAATTGTTTATGCTGATCCTGCTTGCATCGAACTATGGGTTGATCCAAAAATTGGTTTACAATTTCACGATAAAAACACCATTATTTTGTCACTCAAGATGGGTATGCATATTGCGCAACCCGATGTTCTAAATTTGATCATGTGTTCAGAGCATTTTCGAGGTCAATAATCATGGCTCCTCCTCCAAAAAATCCGATCAAGGTCAAACGTGATGAATATGGCAACTGGCGTTATATGTCACGTGCTGATCGTCATTTGAAAACAGGTTTTGCTGGCCCAGCGCAAATTAGCGAAGGTGAGGCCAATGAAAACGCACAAATCGCGATTTACGGGCAAGTGCTATGGCCTCAAATGAGAACCACTCAACCCCGGCAGCCCCAACGGCCCCATCATCACCCACAAATGCCTCGAAATAATGATGCTTACAATGACGATCAATACGAGGAGGGCGAATACGAAGAATATGATGATTATGATCCCAATGACCCTTATGAAGCCGAGGCCCGTCGATGGGAAGCTGAACAAAGACAGCATGAGCGGGCATCTCAGATGTCAGGGCAGAAATTGGATTTCAGCTGGTTAGAAGAAGGCAGCGACGATGAATTACGTGCTTTCTACAGCCAAGATGATCTAAAATGAAAATGGTCTAGACAGATTCAATCATATTGTGTATCATTTCAAATGTCCGGCTGAATTGTGTGGGTTACCTTGTTGGAAATGTCCCCCATGCAAAATCCTTGCCTGACACAGTTGGGTAAATAGCGTAGGCTGTTTACTTGAAAAGACCACCTTCGGGTGGTCTTTTTGTTTGACAAATTGTTGATAATGCTACATTCTAGGATCATTAGTGAATTCTGGAGCGTGGATGATGTCCAAACTAATTCGTGATCTCAACCCCTACTTAAGCGCTTTTCAAAATTATTTAGCATATGGATGGAATGGTATTAAAGGATATGAAAAACATGTCCTGGCTGAGATGGGAACCACTTTTCGCAATAAAATGCCGTTGGTGATCAGTGATCTGAATGACGATCGTCGTGAAATTGCTGATCACGAAGAAGAGCGGGCTGATAATGGACTAGGATTGCTGATACCTGCCCATCATGCTCAAAAGATACTGGAGACTATCCAGAAAAATTCGGCAATACTCAAAGATGGCATTAATTTAGTATCTGTTGATCAACTGGAAAATTTTAAACTTGGCCCAAAAAGAATGATGATTGCGGTTGAGATCGATCTAGATGAGTTAGAAGACAATACTTACGATCCTAATCCGTTACTTGCTTCAATAGGCGAACTTATCGCTACTACAATTGATAGAATGTTTATCGAGGGTAATCGGGATTTTCAGCCTGAAGGCATTATTGGCGCAACGACTGTTGCTGTATTGAGCAGACCCGATCGTCTGATTAAAGGACTACATAATCTTCAAAAAACTGTTTCAACCGACTCGCAAGAACATTATGTATGGGTGATGAATCCTTTAATTATGCATGAAATCATGGAAGCCGATACCAATTACGAGATTATTCCATTAGAGCAGCGGAAAGGTGATTATTTGATTTTGCCTCATACCATGCTCGGTAGTCGAGTGATTTACAATGATTACATGGATCAAGTGAATTCAGGTTCATATCCTGTATTTTATGGCGATTTCAGTCAATACAAATTCTATATTGACGAAGAAATGTCAATTAGACGAGTTGAACCAGGTGAACATCACGATGATGATGGGACAGGAAATGATAATCCGCAGCTTTTTATATCGATGTGGATTGATGGGAGATTGATCAACTCACAGGCGGTACGTGTGCTACGTATTGTGAGCGACGAATTATTAGCCGAGTTGCAATAACCGAGATTTGACGAATGAGAGTCTAATCGCTACAATAAATATTGATTAGGCTGACGCTTGTGGGTTACCAAAAATTTTCGGTCGTGGGTTCGAATCCTACCTTTGCTTCGGCAGAGTAACTCAGTGGCAGAGTAAAAATCCCAACCCCCATAAGCATCCCTTGCCGTATCAAACGCATTACCCTCCGTAGTTACAACTACCCCCAGACCAAACCTGGGGGTAGTTGTTTTTATGGGCTAGATGATATAAAATTATATATATAAATAAATTCTCAGGAGGTAGACCATGGAAATTCGTGTTTATAAGGTGAACGGTGATTGGCATGCTGAGATTAATAAATCAGGTTTAGTCGGCTGCGGTTATTTGTGTTCTGGCGACTATTCTGAACAAGAAGCGCTGGCCAGGGCAATCCGTGAGAATACACCGGTTGAGACTGTCGGATTCGAACACGATATGGACGGATATGCCCGAACGCGTTTGCTCAATGGGCTGCCAGACTGATGCAGCTTCATCCATCATACTGGAAGTGGTTGATCCCGGATTTTCCGACCATATCACATTTCCTACCGCCGACGAGCGGCGATAGTGGTCGAATTCTGACGGATTCTGATCGGGATTATCTACTCAACCAGCATCTCTATATCGAGGAAAAGCTGGATGGGGCCAATTGCGGCATGGCCTATACACCTGATGGGGTGGGGATCATTCGTAATCGAACCCATGTCCTTTCAAAGAACTACTCACAAGGGAAACGGCCAACACCTGCGAAATCACAATTCTTGCGTGCCTGGAACTGGATTGCTGAAAACCGTCCGAAGTTTGAACAACTTCAAAAAATGATCGGCGAACCGGTTGGTGTGTATGGTGAGTGGTGCTTGTTTGTACATGGTATACGTTACGAGATTTTACCTGATCTCTTCATGGCTTACAGTATCTACCAACCTTCTGCGGCCAGTTTTCTGCCCGTTCAGTCAGCGCGTGAACTGTTGCAATCCGCCGGATTTGCCACCGTAGCGCTCATTCATGAAGGTTTTGTTGGGGATGTTGAGCAATTGGTGGCACTCGCCAACCAACGCTCAGTGTATTCTGATCTTCATGAACGAGAAGGTCTGGTTATCAAAACAGAAGACGGCTTTAGCTGTAAACTGGTGCGGCCTGGATATGTCCAGAACAGCGCTTGGAACGATAAAATAGGAATCCTGCAACCCTCGTGGGATTCATAGTATTTTCAACATCAGGGTTCCGGTTATTTTTACTGTATATAACCGGACTAGACAAAGTGGTGAGGTTAGCTATAATAGCGACTGCATAAGGGTATCCGGCTGATGGATGTGGGTTATCTCCTTCCAAGGAAAGACCTGGGTTCGAATCCCAGTCTGGTTCCATGAGACCAGGTAGTTTAGTGGTAGAACAATTTACCCCCATTTCCGATCCCTTGCCTGATGCCCTTTGTTCGCAGCCAGCAGTGCTACTGCGAATAAGCATCGTTGATGCGAATAAGCACCCGAATGGGTGCGACATAGTGTCGTTGATGTTTGAAGTTTCGCTACACAACTTAAAAACGGAACCTGAATTCCGTTTTTTTGTGCCATTGATAGGGTCATAAGGGATCAGTGTAAACCGAAATATCTTTGGAGGAATCAAATGGTTTATAAAGATGTGCTTCCAAACCGCAATGTTATGCGTGAACCGACTTCAGTTAAGCAGCCTATTCGTGGTCGTGAAGATGAGATGGTGCCATCAGCGGGTAGTGCAGGCTACACCTTCGGTGCAGATAAATTCACACAGTTTAAGCGTTGGTTGGCTTTTGGATCAACCGGCTCGACCATGTATGCCTCAGACCGGGAGATGACAACCGAAAATCTGGATGTTGTAAAGGCGTGTTTAGCTGATGACTACCGGCTTACCTTAGATATTTTGCGTGATGCTTCCGTTAACAACTTGGTCCCGAAACAAACACCGCTTTTAGTTGCCCTGTCGATGGCTTTGTCTTATGAAGATAAGACGATTCGAGTTCGAGATACAGCGACTGATGAGGTGGTGATGATCTACGAGCTGCCTGAAGCTGTTCATACAATTGGTCTATCACCGCTCTTTAACGGTGAGCTTTATGCTTGGACATTTAACCATCAAACAGGCAGCGGCCATCATTTGATTAAAATTGATTGGGATACAGCCAAAGCAGTACATGTTGGCGGCCGTTTGAGTCGTGTTCGGTTGTATACCGGATTAGAGTTCGAGCATGATATTATCATTCAAGATCGGGTTGTCACACGTCCGGTCATCACAGTTTACAGCTATGATGTACGGGAATATGCGAGTGAGGTTGCACGCGAAATGCTGCGTCAATCTTCGCAGTTGTTTGAAGCCTTGATGTACACCTCTCGTCAGCGTGGTCGTGGCTCGGTGTGGCATAAGGTTGTCACACAATTTTACAAGGGCTTGAACAATCGTGAGCTGGCTTTTCAGCTGTTGAAATTTGGATCACGTTCAGGGTTGTCGCACCGTGATTTGCTGCGATTGGTGAAGCCGTCTACAACCCATAAGAAGCGGGTGGTCGATGGTGAGGTTGTCGTCAAAGAACTCCCACGCCCAGATGTGGTTCGTTCGCACATCTTTGGTTGGGCAGTCGGGAAGTTTGATGCTTACGCGAGTGTTGTTCCAGAGTCGAAGGTGGATGCCAAGGGTTATTTAGTTGATCCTTTGACACAACTATGGGCGGCTGATGCATTGAAGTATGCTCAAACAGCGCATCAGGTGGCGAATTTGATCAGCACTTACAAAATGCCACGCGAGGCAGTGGAACGTGCCAATACAGAATGGCTTAAAGAACGGGTGGTCTGGGAAGCATTACTCCCCAATATGCCTGTCAATGCTTTACTGCGCAATTTGCGCAATATGGCTCAAGTCGGCCTGCTGGTTCCATTCTCAGACGCTGAACGTTTTGTGGTATCACGACTGGAAGATGTCAACTTTATGCGTAAGGCGCATCCGATCCAGATCTTGCAAGCAGTTTTGATGTACGATCCTGCCTTCATCAAGGGTCAAAATGCTTATGATACCGAAAGGCTGATTGAACTGCGTACCAAGGGCATGAACAATGTGAAACCTTATATGGTCTCACAGCCTGTCATTGATGCTGGAGATGCTGCTTTTCATCGAAGCTTTGGCGATATTGAACCGACCGATAAAAATGTTGTCTTGTCGGTTGATGTGTCAGGTTCAATGTGGTGGCATACGCTGCCATCGGCTTTCCCGCTGTTCCCAGCTGAGGCAGCAGCCGTGATGGCGACTACCTTTGCCCACCGTGAAAAGTGGTTCGTCCCATTTGCTTTTTCTAATGGGGTGACACCAATGAAAATCGGGAACAAAACATCTTTGATCGAGGCAGTAAACGAGGCTCATCGCCATCCAGCATCCAATACCAACATCGGTGCGCCAATTGAGTTTGCCATGGCCAATCGGATGCGTAATGTCGATGTCTTTGTGAGCTGTACGGATGTTCAAAATAATTATGGATTGCATCCAGCCCAACTGCTGGAGCAATACCGTCAGTTCTCAGGGCGTCCAACCCGAATGATCACAATCGCTATGGAAGCCAATAGTTTGTCGGTGGCTGATCCTCATGATCGCCTGTCGATGGATGTGGCCGGGTTCTCATCAGATACGCCGGCAGTCGTCAGTCAATTCATTACAGGGCTGTTGGATTAAATTTATAAGTCCCCAGAAATGGGGACTTTTCATTCCAAATAGCATCATCGTGATAAACAGGGGTAAGGGAATGACGGATACAGATGCTGGTCAATCAATTGTTTTCAATTTTGATACGTTGAAGGTCGAGTCGGGCAGTGTATTTTTTACGTGGATTTTTCCAATTATGCTTTATGTCAAAGCACAAAACATTTCACCTTTAAGCATTAAGATTAAAGCCCAGGCTGTTCCTAATCAAAAGTTTTGGCGGGCGTTTTTTAATATATTTTATGAGCATATTCGTGAGAATATTCCCCATCAGAATTTAGTCGTTATTGATGTCGAGAATAATCCCCATGCAGTTTCTCAGATTGCCAACCTAGGTCACTATGTTCGTCTGACATTTTTTGACGAAGGATTTCAACAAACCATTGCCGATATTGCCGATATCTTGTCTGCGAGGCCTGATAATGATTAAGGGTCATATCCCAACTTTGGGATATGAAATTGGGATATGAGAACTATCTTAAGTATATTTTAATGCTTGCTCCCCTCAAATAATTTTGAATGTATTGAAAATTAATGCTGTTTTAATACTTACCTATTGTGCTATACCCATATTAATACTAGAATGTGATGTAAGGTCAATTATTGACCATCTTCAATTCATCAATCTTTTGTAGAAATACACAGGATTGAGGCATTGGGGATTTTCGCATGTCCAGTGAGGATGCGAAAGAGAGAGATTATGGGACACTTGGAAAATACAGGCAAGGAATGGCTCGATTGGCTCGATTGGGTCAATCAACCAATTGAAGATCCGAAAGATCTCGCTGCTTATATCATGAATCCGGAGAACGACTCCCGTGATTATGAGACAGCCAGGTTTTTCATTCGTCGTGCCCGCCGTTGTGGGACTGCGACACAAAAATCATTGAATGCCATCCTTAATCTATCCATTGTGCGTTCGGCTTTGGTTGAGATCAGTCCGTCCGATCCGGTGAAAATCACAACCTTTGAAGTTGCAGATCGTGAACGCAATTATACACATCCCAACAAGCATCAAGCATTTGCGATGAGTATCTACGAGGCCTGTCGTATCGGCGGAACATGATATGGATGTTTATGGCAATCGAAAGATGAACGGCAAAACGCCGGATGCTTTTTTAGAAGCATCCGGCGTTTTCGTGAGTCTTAAAAAAATCAAAAGCGATTGACAATCATTCAGCAACGATATGACAATTATCCAGTTCTGAGGTTATAACAGAATTGTAATAAGTGGACGAGCATGAACATATAACGTTGATTTTGTCAATTTATGGAGGCCGGTACAGCGGCAGAAAGTTATGGAAATGCATACTGATTTAACTGCATTGAAAGAAGTTGTTCCGATTGGTCCTTTGGACAATTTGAGCGATAAAAAGATGGCTGATTTGCGTTTAGTGCCAACCAGGCAGATAGAACCATTGGCGCTGGTGCCATCGGGGATGCCAATTCTCGTGCACCAAAATGTTCAATCTTGGCTGGACAGCAAGTTGGGTCCGGCCTTTTTTCGTGCCAATATGGAACCTCAGCGGCGGGGTGAACCAAAGTTAATTCGAAACATCATCGATGCACACAACCGTTGGATCAAAAAAAGTTTGATCCGAAAAGGGCATGCCTTTTCGCAGGATACTGCTTACATCTGTGTGCATCTCGGCCGTGGTGAATTTGAGGATATTTGCACGATTCAAACCATCGGTCGAGGGATTAACGCTATCCAGGTCATCATGATCAACGATATCTGGAAGGGTGTTGATTATGTAATCAAGCAGGTGCAGGCAACTGTTAAACAAAAATACATTGACATTGCCACGATTGAGCTGATCAGCGAAGTGCCCCTCCCAGCACATTTGACAGACTGGTTTGAGGAAAATATCCGCATTGATCGAAATGCATCATCGGAAGAACCGTTGGAAAAACCACAGAATTCAGTCCAGAAAGAAACTGAAGAAGAAACTGAAGAAGAGAGCAAAGAAGCGACTGTTGTGTCAGACGAATATCAATCATCTGATCCAAGCAGTTCGTAGTAGACAGGACAGGGTAGGATAACGATGTCTCAGTACAGACAGCTTGTTGAAAAAATCCAGAGGGAAAAGGGTATTCCTGTTGATGATATTCGGACAATACCTGATTACCCACGTTACGCAGTAACCCGTTCAGGTGATGTTTATTATCTAAGCTCATCTGGAAAGCTTATGAACTCGAAGGTATCACGATTGAAATATCCGGTCGTTCAGATGGTTAATCAATATGGCCAACGGCGGGGTATCAATCTTGGTCGTGTAGTAGCATCAGCTTTTCTGGGGCCATGCGACAATTGCCGGGTTATTCATGAAGACAACGATCTTCAGAATAACCATATTGATAATTTGAAATGGTCAACCAAATCTTGGTCACGTCGTCGAGAGCCATCAGCATTAAATGGTACTTCTTGGTTGAATGCTGATAAGGTTGCTGATATTTATCAGCGCCTGCTTCGGCATGAGACGATGCGTGAAATCGCCAGCCATTACGATGTATCACCGCAAACAATTCAGCTCATCAAAAGCGGTGCTTTGTGGTCCAATGTGATTGGGCCTGATAAACGTGCTTATTTGAATGGATATATTCATTCTGGAAAGATTGAAGATGCTATTCAATGGGCTAAATCAATTAGTGGCGAGTCTGATATTCGTCAAGTACCACCGGATGTGCTTGGGAAAAAGAGCAAAGATCATGTGATCTTGGTGTCAGATCAGGCGAAGATCTTTGTTGGGAAATGGGTTGAACGTGATCCTGAATTGGCTCCGGTTGACAATGATCCTCATCGGTCTGAATATGAGCATCCATTTGCTTTGAGTTTTAAGCGACTGCGAACGAAACGGATGTTCCGGATTGGTGACCAACAGTTTATGTTGGCGCGATTGGTGGCGTATGCATTTCTCGGTAAACCCCAAAATGGTGAGCACTTCCTACGACTCATTGATCAAGATCCGGGTAATGCGGCCTTGGATAATCTTGAATGGGTACGCTGTCCACGTAATCCCGATTATCACGCTGAACAGGGAAAAAAACTGACGGTAGATGATGTATTGGACATCTACCGTGCGCTGAAGGATGATTCCCTCAAGATCGATGTTCGAGCCTTGTCCGCACAATATGCCCTCACTCCGGCTAGTATTTACAATATCCGTAACGGCCGTTCTTGGGGATGGTTAACAGGGGCTAAGGCGGGGACGCGTGGGGATGGTGATAGCGACGGTGCGCCAGATGATGCGAATGATGAACAACCACCTGATCCTTTAGCTCAAGATCGGCGAATTGCCAGTCGGGAAGGAAAGCCTGACCCCATGAAGAAAAGACAGTCTAAACGTTCACCATCGCCTGTATACGGCTGATTATGCTTAGACCTTCCTGGGATTGAGGGAGCATTCGATCTTATGGGACGGTTAGATCCTCGGGACATGTATCGCCTATTTTATAACATGTCCCGTGATATCAATACCATTCAACGCAGCAGTGGTGTTTTTTGTGTGGGCTATCATAATTGGCTCAATGGCCGGGCTGCTGCATTGTTTGTTGGTGAATATCCGATGTGCCGTCAGATCATCACCAATCAGAAACGCTATCTCGTTAAAATCCTGGGGTTGGTTGTACAAACCGAAGAAGAAATTTTTATCACTTTCGGAGCGAGCACCGACAGTGATACCGTTCTCAGTATCTCGATGGCCGTTCTGCCGGCGGAACGCGCTGAACGGTATCGGCGTATTAAAGCTGCCCGGACACAGATTGATCCGGATTTCGTTGGCATTATCGACAGCGAAATTGGTGATACTGCTACTCTCGCGCCAGTTGTCCCGGATACCGGCGCCTTTCCCGCTTATGATCCCCTAAAGTTATGAAATATAGATAATATATGGTATGATATTTGTATCTAATTATTGATACGAAAGGATATACCATGTCGTTGAAGTTTCATGTTGTTTCGCCGATCCAGCTTATGAACACCCGCGAAGATATCCTGAGATGGGCTAAAGATATGACCGAATATCAATTCGGGAATATGTGTCAGGACATTCAGAATATAGTCGATAACAAGCTGACAAAGGTCGATTCCATGCGAGAAGGATACACCTTTGTTGCTTTGATCGATATGCGATTGCCGGTCGGTGATCCGTATGGCAAACAGGTAACTGTTTTCATGTATGTTCCATCTGGCCCCATTGCAACAACACCCCATGATGTATATGAGATTTTTAAGGGGATGATCAATGGTGATGATGGCGGGGTAAAACAATTTATTTGTGCATTGCTCATTCCGTTAGGGGATGCATTTACTGCGTCCATTCGAAATCATCTGCGGGCATCCCGTGAAAATGTGATTGGTCTTACCAATCAGCATTTGAGCTATGGGTTTATCCGGAATGACGATAAGAACATAGGGGCATTGTCGGCCTATTCAACGGCGGCATTGGCCAATATGAAAACGATTGTGGGCGATGGCCATATGTCTCGAGATATCTTTTTTGCGAGTGAACCGCCGAAACTTGATGTCATCGAAAACCCAAAGCGGATGGTCCATTACATCGCTGGAGGTATTCAGATTAATCCTGGGTTACATGAATACCTGAAGCGCATTCAGCATCTCGATCAGCTGACAAGCCTTTATCGGTACACCGCCATGGTGATGGGGCATGTACTTGAAGTGCAGGCTGAACATGCTAAGTCGAACATGCCACTCCCCGATCGCGGCATGTACATCCAGCGAAATGTTACACGACTTAATTGGGAGGGTCTTGTGGGAACGCTCGACAGCATTCTCATCCCGCTGAATGTATTCGGGCACTATCTGGCGTTTACACGTATTTATGACGAACAATATTGGGCTACAGCCAAGCACCAGGTTGTGGGCTCCATCGATGACGAAAAAATACAGATCGACGATTCACTGGCTGTTGTGTATCCGGATGATGAGCAAGGTTATCAAATGGTGTATCAGGATTTGAAGGGTAAATTCTCTATTGTTCAAATCACTATTGATGAGCTGATCCCAACCGATCAAAGCATTTTTGCCCCGGAGTCTATCGTTCGGCTGACCGGGGATTTGCAGGAAGCCATCATTTCGGCGTTGTTGGCCGAATAAAGATTACTGCATCCGGCAGCCCAGCAAAGAGCTGCGAACCAGCACCTTCCAGAGTTGCGACACTGTGTCGCAGCTCTTTTTCTTTTATAACAACTTTAAATTATATTGACATAATTATATTATCATGATATAATTAATCAGCATTCAGTTATATCGAGGACTAAATCGTGATATATCCTATGATTGACACTTTCACTGCCAACTTAATTGTTGGGTATGAGGAATATGCTTTCATTTACGACAATGTTGTCACCAAAGGGAATGAATTCTCATTTGAAATTCTCACCAAACGTTGGATCATGGAGGAGATAACTAAGAAACATGATCTATACACGCTCACTTGGCATGGGACAGATTATATGTCCACTGTACCTTTGAGGTATGGATTTTATGTTGCTATTATCACTCCATTGAAAAACACTGATTCAAGGATGATACAACAGATCATTCTTGATGAGATTCGTGAAAAATCAGATGTAAAGATCTACTCATTCACTGAGGCTGAGGAAGTCTTAAATGAAAACATTAAGGCTCACAGGAAAAACCGTCCATGGTGGGAAAAGCTTTGGGAGCATATCTCCCGGATGATTCGGCGAATTACTCGATGATGACAAAAGAGGGACGACACAATGTCGTCCCTCTTTTGCTTTGTTATATACCCTATGATATAATTGTATTATCTAAATTAATTAAAGAAGGGTGAATCCAAATGGAAAATCCTGTAGATCCTAAGACTCCGAATGAAGAAGTATCCGCCGAATCATCCACAACGCTTGGGACGATGGCCTGGAGAGGCCCTATTTCGAAATATTCCTCTGAGGGCATTCACGGCTTTGTTGTTTATGTATCGGATAGCAAAATCATAGAGTTATTGAAAAGCAATCAGCACATTGGGTTAATTACTGGTCCGTTAGCTGATAACAGTTATGTGGTCAGTCTTCATCCGGCTTATTCGCCCACTTGGGCCGAATACAAAACCAATTGGGCTGCGGTTCTTCAAGCAGTTGTAGCGGAAGGCTATCGCGTTCAAGAACTGGAGTTCTACAATCCGAGAGAACGTGAGCTTGTGGAGTCATTCAAACGGTATCATGTGGAATCAGAGGAGCGAAAAGCACAAGCCTCAAAGTGGGATAAAATTCTGCGTTGGTTGTTTGATAGTCGTTCCTGAGATCCAAAAGCAGGCGATGCTACATCGCCTGCTTTTATTGTTTCCCTTGCTTTTAACCTGTTAGATCGTCTAAAATAACAAATCAATCTATAAAATTAAAGCTTTGAGGAGGCAGTATCAATATGCTTTATTTAGGTGAATATGCAGAGGGTCAAGATCACTTATCCGGTGAACGCTGCGAATTAGAAGTTGATCCATTTTTGGGTGAGTCCATTGCGATTTTAGGGGTGAAGGGTTCCGGGAAAAGCACATCGGCCGCAGTCATTATTGAGGAGATGCTGGGCGCAGGTATTCCAGTAGGAATCATTGATATCGCTGGTGAATACTGGGGGTTACGCCAAAACTATCCTATCACCATCATTGGTCGCTCGCTTGAAAAGAAGGTGGTTGATATCACCATCCCTGCTTTGCAACCTGATGAGATGCGTCATTTAGGTAGCAAGATTGG
>JACCDR010981527.1_pt1 | contig 15407 bp, 10 predicted proteins | sample 7446431 | NCBI WGS metagenome assembly JACCDR01 (sample SAMN15323443, study PRJNA562643) | freshwater metagenome | isolation source: river surface water | place: USA:Blue River Watershed | collected 2017-08-17 | reverse complement strand
GAGCCCGAGCTGTTGTTGTTCATCGACACGTAGATCGCGTACCAGTAGGTCTCGTTGTCGACGTACTCGAAGCCCGCGTCGATCGTGCTGGTGGTGCTCGACGCGTACCCGACCGATCCCGTCGTGGTGTAGCTCAGTTCCATGATGTCGGTGAACGAGCTCGCGCCCCGCTCGTAGGCGCGGAGCTTGGCGGCGCCGAGGGCGCCCGAGGCGGCCTGGTACCAGTTCACGAGCAGGCGGCCGAGCAGGGCGCCATGGGGGAGCTGCACCGGCTTCACGATGAACACCTGGTCCGTCGTCCCGGTGGGGCCGTAGGTGTACGTGCCGAGGGTGCCGTCGCCCGGCGTCGTGTCGTAGGTGCGGAAGTCGACACCGCCCTCGATCCCGACCGTCCGCACCACCCGGCCGCTGGTCACCGCGGGGATCACGGTGGCCGACTGCCCCGAGGTCTGGACGGGACGCCACAGCGATTCCATGCGGCGGTCGATGATGTAGTGCGTCGGCGTGCCGCTCGGCATCTTGCGCACGTCGGCGAGGTTGATCCATCCTCCGCTCGGCTCGGATCGGGTCAGCGCCACGGCGCGGAACTCCAGATCGGACCGTTGGTGGATGATCCCGTCGGTGGGCTCGGTCGCGTAGTACCGCCCCTGGATCGAGAACGGGACCGACGCGGCCGTCGCCGGCGCGTTCGTCCGAAGCGTCAGCTCGAGGTCGGTGGTGACCTCGTCGATCTCGTAGTCGCCGGCGAGCGATGCGCTGTCGCCCGCGTCGATGTGGATCAACGTGCCGCGGTCGAAGTCGTCGCCGGTGTACCCGGCGTATCGGGTGAACTCGGTGTTGACCCCGGTGACGGTGGGCGATCCGCTGGTGAAGCTGATCACGCCCCGCTCGTAGGTGGTCGCCACGCGCCGGACCTGGACGGTGTACCACTCGCCGTCGTCGTCGATGCTGAGCCCGGTCTCCAGGTAGTTCGACTCCGCGTCGGCCACCGGCACCACGGTGTAGCCGTCGGCGTCGATCAGCATGGCCTTGTTGGCTCCGATCGCCCCGGCGGTGTCCCGCACTTGCACGGACACGACGCCGTCGCTGTCGAGGATGATCCCCCACAGGTTCGACATGCCTTCGACGCCGCCGAGAAACGGGATCACGAGGCCCGCGTGTCGGGTGAGCGCCGAGCGGCGCGCCCGCGCCTCGTCGTCCTGGATCCCCTGAGCCCACTGCAGCTCGTCGAGCCCGAGGAGAAGTTCGCTCTTGAACCGGAGGCCGTCGGTCGTGTCGCGCATGTCAGTTACCCACGAGGATCTTGCGGATGACGGAGCCCACCCCGGCCGCCGCAAGGCGACCGGCGGTGGTGGTGATGGTGTCGTCGGTGAGGGCGGTGATCGTCACGTCGGTGCGGACGGTGTTCGCCGCGTTCCTCACGGTGACCTGGTCGCCGACGGCGAAGTACCGCGTGTCGTCGACCTCGAACGTCCACGGCGTGGATCCGCCGGTGACGACGGCCACGACGGCGACCTGGTACTTGAGCTCGCGCGTCGAGAACGGGAGCATCAGCTCCTGGATGACGTTCGCCAGCGCCTGGGGCGTCAGGTAGGGTCCGCTGTCGTTGTACTCGACGACGACCACGCCGAGTGTGCCCAACACCTCAAGGTGGATCGGGGTGATCTCGGGATACGACCGCTCAAGGAACCACTGACCCGGCGTCTCGTCGAGGGCGATGTTGACGAACGACGCGCGGCACGCGAGGCGGCGGACCTCGTTGTACAGCCCCGTGGTCGTCCCCCGCAGGCCGAGCGATCCCCAGGAGTGACGGAGCCAGGTGTCGAGCTCGGGCACGGTGTCGCACCCCGAGGTGGGGAACAACCCCTCGATCACGCGCCCCTCGAACAGCGCGCGCCGGCGGTCGTCGCCGCCGACGAGGCGCGCCCGGACGTCGGAGACGTCGAACTCGTACTCGACGCCCGTGTCTCCGACCCCGGAGATCCCCGCGTACACGGTCATCGGGTTGGACGACGGCAGATCGGCCCACGCGACGCGGTCCACGATCGCGTCGTCGACCAGAAGCAACGCGACGCCACCTCGTTCGACGCGCACCTCCACGTAGTGCTCGCGCTCGGGCGCCACGATCCACGACTGCCCGACGGGGGACACCGCCCCGGTGATGTCGTCGACGAACATCCACCGGAACGACCGCGTCCCGGACGTCCCACCGTCGGCGTTCGTGTAGACGAAGGCCGCGAGCGCCATCTTGCCGTTGCCGCCGGCGTCGCCGACCGAGGCCGTCAGCACGGGGCCGAGGCGCCCGTTGCTGTCCGGCGAGAACGACCGTCCGACGATCCGCGTACGCAGCTGGACCTGGGTGCCCGTCTGCGCGGACTGCGGGTTGAAGGTGACGCGGAACCCGGTCTGATCGGTCTCGCCGATGATCCGGATCCGCTCCCGGACGACGGCGATCGACGACGCGCCGCCCGGGTTGTCGATGTTCCAGATCTCCCCCGGCGGGGCGTCGTTGGGCAGTTGATCGCCCCGGAGGTACGCCTCGTACACGGGCGGCCGGTCGGCCATCGACACGGGGTACGCCTGGAGCATCGCCCGGGAGTCGGTCACCGCGCGCTCAAGATCGCGCGCTGCGGTCTCGGCGAGGTTGGCGATCGAGTGCATGAACGCCCGGAGAGGGGGCGGGAACCGCGAGCGCAGCGGGCTGGGAAGCCTGCGGATCAGCTTCTCGCGGAACCAGGTGTGCGCGATCGCGTCATCGACACCGACGCGCGCTTCCGTCGCCCACACCTCGCGCGTGTACCCCGAGTACAGGATCCCGAACTCGGCGGCCGCGCTGGAGATCGCGTAGGAGAACGGTGGGAGCGGGGCCGTGCCGCCCGCCTGGTACGGGACCGCGAGGAGCGGCTCGCCGTCGACGAACCCCACCCACGCCTGTGTCCCCCGCTTCTCCAGGCGCAGGACGACCTCGGAGCCCACGTAGTTGCGGCTGTAGTCCGCCGCGAGCTCGTCGCCGGTGTCGCCGCGAACCAGGATCGCGCCCGTCTGCCCCACGAGCAGCTGGACGTGGCGCACGCCGTCTCGGATCCCGATCCCGATGCTCGGACCGCCGCCCGAGCCACCCACGAGACGAAGCGTCGCCTCAATGGTCACCCAGGTGTCGGACACATCCTGGATCCGGCCCTTCTCGCCCGCCAGTCGGTACTCGTACCAGCGGACGCCGCCGATCGAGTTGTCCAACACCAGCACCTGTTCGTCGGTGTCGAAGGTCCCGCCGCCGAGAGGTGCGGTCCACGGCGCGGCCGGGGCGCCATCGCCCGACCACCACGCAACGACCGCTCGTTTCGATCGGCCCATCTCAGCCCCCACTGAACGAGACGGACAGCTCCTGGTTGATGACCTCGCCGCTCTCCGTGTCCCGCAGCGACACCCGGGCCAGGACCGGGAGGTAGGTCACCGACACGTTGGCCGCCGGGAGGAACGAGGCCGTCACCAGGGAGGCGACGCCGCTCGACTCGCGCACGATCCGAAGGAGCTCGGCCTCGTCGACGTCCTGGCCCATCGGCCACGTGCGCCAGTCGAGGTAGGTGGCCAGCTCGGACGACGCCGCGATCCAGGCGTCGCGCAGCGTGACGTTCGGCGCCAGCGTGATCTCCGCCTCCACCTGCACGCCGTTGAGCGGCAGGTTGCTCACCTCGACGAGGGCGTTGGAGCGGATCCGGTTGTTGAGTCCCTCGGTGAGGCGAGCCAGATCGCCCGAGGAGAACGTCCCGCCGTTGCGCTTGAGGACGCCGATCGCCGTCGACCGGATGGTTGAGCCGGTGCCCACGCTTCGAAGCCGGGCCACGTTCACGTTGATCTGCTGTGCCTGCGCCAGCAGCCACGCTTCGGACTCCTGAGACAGCGCCGCGGGCCCGTACACGGCGCGCCGGCGAAGCAGCTCGTCCGACTCCGAGTCCGCGCCGCCGAACCCGCGCTCGGGATTGATCACCGCGTGCAGGCCATCGATCGCCGACGTCGGACCGGTCAGGGTCAGCGGCAGGACGTTGCCCGCGGTGCCGGTGACGACCGCATCGAGCCAGCCCTTGTCCGCGAGCGCCAGCGCCCCGCTCTCGCCCTGGAGGACGGTGTTGGCGTCCCCGGTGCTGACGGGAGCGAGCAGCTGGAACGAGACCCCCGAGGTGCTCCCGATGGTCGTCCCGGCCGGGACCGTGACGCGCGCCAGAACTCGGACGTCGGCGCCGGAGACGTCGTAGGTCTCGTCGAGCTCGGCGACGGAGATCTCGTCCCCGGAGTTGGGGCCGGTGTTGTCGTCGATGTCGGTGATGGTCCGGATCTCCGTGACCTGCGTCAGCGAGCCGGCGAGGCTCACCTGTCGGATCCGGATAGACATGCCGATCGCGAACTCGGACGCGTCGGCGACCTCGATCTTCGACGTCCCCGTCGCCGTGACGATGCCGAGGACGTCCGACGCTGCGGGCTGGAACACCGCCAGCACGGTGGCGTTCATCGCCGGGAGGCGCTCGACACCGCGTTCCGCCGCCGCCTCGGTGAGATCGTCGCCGGTCGCGTACCTCGTGTTGAACCGCCGGAGCAGCGCCGCGTGGAGCTGGTAGGTGCCCTCGATCGCTGAGGCGGTGGCGTTGCCGAGGGCGAGCGCCACCGAGTTGGGCCCGAACCACGTGACGGTCGTCGTGGACGCGACGACGTTGCGGATCCACTCCGCAAGGATCTGCGCCCGGTCTCTGAGGGTCACCGCCATACTCAGCCTCCGACGCTTACGGACTCACCGTTGATCGCCTGGATGGTAACCGTCGCATCGATCGACTGCGACGCTTGCCGCACTTCGAGCGCCGGAAGGGCGGCCACGCGCGGGTCGGTGAGCAGCACGGCGCGGAGGCGCTCCCGGACGTAGGGGACGCGGACGGCGTCCGGGAGGACGTTCCCATCGGACAACAGGCGCTCGCTGGCCACCTCGATCAGGAAGGTCATGCCCTGCTGGAGCACGTCGATGTCGTTGACGGTGGAGACGTCGCCGTCGGGTCCGACCTCGAAGTCGAGGTCGATGTCGCGCCCCCAGGCCTCGCGCCCGATGTGCGAGCCGTAGGTGGGGAGCCCGGCGATCCCCTGGGGACCAGGCGGCGCCGCCACCGGGATCCGCAGCTTGCGGCCGGGGCGAAGGGCCTCCGCCGGCGTCAGGCGGTTCGCCGCCAGGACCTCGCTCCACGACACGCCGAACCGGGCCTCCACGGACGCCGCGTCGTCGACGTCGGTCATGGTCCAGTCGACGCCCGAGGACGACGGCCCGAGCATCTGGACGTCGGCGCCGGCGCCGATCACCGTCAGGTAGTCGGCCTGCGACAACCCGAAGAACGCGCCGGCCACCGACTGAAAGTCGACCCACTCGATGATCTGGTTGACGGTGATCCGCTGCTCGTACCGCACGAGATCGTCGTCGGCCGTCGAGAAGTCGACCCACCCGCGCCCCGGGTCGAGCTCGTTCGGCTGGCGCGTGAGGGCGTCTTTCGCCTGCACCGCCGCCATGCGCATCGGCTGGAGAACGCCCGGGAACCCCGCCAGGCGCGCCCGGGTGGCCGCGATGTCCCGCAGCGACGCCCCGCCGACCAGCACCGCCGACGCGGCCTGCGCCTGCCCCGACAACGCCGTCAGGCTCATGGCCATCTGCTCGGCGAACGGCGCCGCGGGCCCGGTGGTGATGGACTCCAGCGTCGCCAACGCGTCCATGCTCGCGTAGGCGTTCACTTGGCGCCACGCGACGAGGCCGTCGACGACCCCGGCGATCAGGTTGCTGACGATCGGGACCTCGCGCCGCGGGCCGGTCTCCTTGAGCGTCAGGCGGTACTTCTCGTTGCCGACGAAGCCGCCCGTCCGGGACGACCGCTCGTAGGAGTACCCGGTGATCCGGCAGGCGAACGACTCGCCGGTGAACAGGTCGTAGAAGTTGATCGCGAACAGGCACTTGCCGCGGTCCACCATCGGCATCAGCGGCGACAGGATCAGCGGAAGGCCGAGCGAGGTGCTGACCTTGCCCATGCACGCCGCCACCGCGGCCGACGTTGTCGCGTCCGAGAGGTTGACGACCTCGTCGATGAACCGCTGAGCCCGGATCGGGCCCGGGCCGCCGTAGGGACCGATGAACCGAGCCGTGACGCCGTGATCTCCCGTCAGGGAGTAGGTGTACGGGGTGCGCCCGCCCACCGTTTCGATCGCGCCGCCGACGACCTCGGTGATCGATGTTCTGGAGTCGCGCGACACCGACACCGAAGCAGGATCCACCACCAGGGGATGGATCCCTACCAGGGTGACGCCGTTGGGGGTGACGGCCACCACCTCGAACAGGAACGGTCGAGTGCCCAAGCGGCCTCCTCTCAGGTGACTATACCGGCGTCGACGGTCGGGTGCTCCCTCCGCTACTCCAGGTTCAACACGCACTCAGCATCGCCGAACATAACCGTCGGTGTTCCGGATGCGGACGCGCACCAATACCCGGTCCACAGTGCGGTGCTGCCCGTTGGGACGTTGGTGTTCGACACCTGCGCCTCGATCAGCACCAGCCCGGCGTCAAGCGTCCAAGAGTACACCGAGAATCGTATGGTGCCGTTGCGCAGCATCACGATCTCGAAGCAGTAGAGTACGTTGTTGGACGGCGTGTTTGTGAAGTTGGTAACGGTTCGCGCCGCTCCGTCGGCGTTGTAGCCCTTGAACGCGTTCCCATCGATCCCGAAACGAACGCACCGAGTCGTGGCGCTTTCGGCGGCAATCACCTCGGCCGGTCCGGTCGTTACCGTGGCAAGCGCGCCGAACACCTTCGCGGCGCTCGTCGTGTCGCCGGTGCCGAGCCAAAACCGGCACCGTATGAACGGCGCCAGATCCCACGTGAGCAACGACGAGGTGTTGCCGGCGTACCAGCCGCGCGCCGTCGTCGTGCACGTGACGCGACGCCAGCCACCGTAGGTTCCCGACGCCTGAGACGTCGGGGTGAACGTGCCCGTCACCGTGGGTGAGTCCCACACGCCGAACCCGGTGACCGCGTTCTTGAACACCAAATGCGAAAAACGACCCCACAACGGCCGGCGCGGGTCGTACAGTTGCCACAACGCGTTGGCTGCTTCGACCCGAAGCGCAGTCCCCTGACTTTCGGCCCACGTCGCGTATTCTACGACTCCGGACGCCGCGTTGGTTGCGTCTTGCTTTATCGCCGCAAACGCCGTCGCCGCATCCGCGGCGGCCACCAATGACCGGCCGACCGACGTCGAGACGAGGTCGTTGAATGCAGACCCCGCCCAATATGGGATCGTTCCGGTCGCCGGCGCGTCGTTCTGCGTCTTGGAGATCCAGCACGAATTGAGGGCGTCATACCACCTAGGCTGGCGCGCCGAGGTCGACCACACGGTCGCGCCGGTCGGTCGGCTCGCCTCTGCTGCGATCCCGATGCCGTCGGACGCCAGGACGTTGTTCGTGGCATCCCAGGCGGTAGCCAGATCGTCCAGCGCAGCGCTCCAACCCTGAACGTCCGCGCCGATCTGGTAGTAGGCAGCCACCCCGGACCCGTCGAAGCCGGCGAGCCGGGAGGCGGTGCCCGTGTGCCCGCTCGACGCCCACGCGCGGTTGATCAGCGCGGCGTGGTCGACGGAAGCGCCGAGGTTGACCCAGGTCCCGGCTGGGAACGCGTCGTCGTACCGAAGATCGGCGCCGGTGTCCTGAACCGGAACCGTCCACCCCTCCGCGGGCTGCGTCTGCACCCAGGTCGCGCCGTCCCACTCGACGATCAGGTCGACGAGGGTGGTCCACGCGCCGCCGGCGCCGACCGGGACGATGTACCGATCGCCGGTCGAAGGCGACCCGGGCGGGGTGCCGGTGGTGGCGGAGATGACCGGGTCCTGCCACGCGAGACCGACGATCAGCGCCTGCACCTGCGCCAGGGTCGGAAGGTCCGACCCGGACACGGCCGAGCCCGCCGAGCCGATGCGGTAGCCGCCCATGTTGAGGTTGGCGGTCGGGCTGTTGGACCCGTCCAGCGCGAGCGCCCCGACGTCGGCCGCGTCGGGCATCTCGTGGACGTGGTCGGTGCGCGCGGACGTCGTTCCCGAGCCCGCCGCCGCGGTGCCAAGCGGCTGTGGTGTCGACGAGCTCAGCGCGACGTGCGGTGCGGCGCCGAGGTGGGTGACGATGGCGGCCGCCGCGGTGCCGGTGGGGTCGGCGCCGACGGTGGTGGCGGTGAGGTTGACGCCGATCTCGGCGGAGACGGGATCGCCGCTCGCGTTCCAGGCCGCCAACCACTTCGGGATGCCGAAGGTCGTCCCCTTGCTGTGGAGCGCGACGTCCCACGCGCGGTTGGTGAGATCGGCGTGGTTGCTCGTGCCGCCGCCGCCCGAGTAGAACGTGTTGATGTGGTAGATGATCGCCGTGGCCGAGGCGATCAACGTCGTCAGCGTCGCAGCTTCCTGCTCCGGGTTCTGGAACTCGGAGCCTGCGTCGATCATCTCCTGGAGCCATGCCGGTCCGAGGATGTTGGGATCCATCGCCATGTCAGCTCCCAAACACCTTGTCGGCGCGGAACAGGTCTGCGGGTAGGTCAGGCGGCGGCATCACCGGCGGGCCACACGTCCCAGAGAAGGGATCCGCGAGCATCAGCGTCGTGAGGTAGGGCACGATCTCGCTTGTCCACCACGCGGTGAACCGGTCCTGTCGCATCAGATGGGTCTCCGAGTCTCCGTCCCCGAGGCGAACGGCGGCGGCATCGACCTGCACCTCGCCGTCAACGCGGATCGCCAGATCGCCGGTCGGCTTCATGGTGATCGTCACCGACGCGCCCTCGCCGGTCCGGACCTTGAGGTTGTCGCCGACCTGGAGGACGATCTCTCCGTTCGCCGCCACGCGCACGTTCGGCGCGCCGCCGCCGGCGGCCTCGACGGCGATCTCTCCGACGACGGCGCCGTCGGGGCCTCGAGGCGCCAGGAGCATCGCCAACCGGTTGGGGTCGGCGCCAGCGTAGCCCGTCGGGAGGAACGGCTCGCCGTAGACCTCCAGGGTGCCCATCACGACCGGCCGACGGCCGATGAACATCACAGCCACGACGTCGCCGTGGACGACGACCTCGGCGCCCTGGTAGCGCCACGGGCGGGCCTTCTTCTGCGCGCCCTCCGACCTCGAGGCGAACCCACCCGACATCAGGTCGTAGTAGCCCTGGGCGAACTCCGACCCGTCGTCCAGGCGAAGCGTCACCGACTGGTCGCCCTCGACGAGGCGCCCGCGGGCACACACCGGGTATCCGCCTGTGCGGTGGGTCGGCGTCGTCAGGGGGCACCTCCCGGGAACAGACCCGGCACCGCGAGCATATCGTCGCCGGGCATCCCGGAGAGGTTCGCGAACGACGCGATCTCGGAGCGCGCCGCCATCACCAGCGACCGGTTGTACAGCCGCGAGACCTGGAGGGTCGTGACGTGGGGGCCGCCAAACGACCACGCCTGCGTGACGCTGGTCACGTACCCCTGGACGCCGACCTCGCCGCCGGTCGCGGGCTGGAGCCACGGGATCGTGACTGGATCGCCCGGTCGGATGTCGTCGGTCCCGAAGATCTGGATGCTCCCGCTCTCCATCCAGGGAGACAGCCGATACCAGTTCACCAGCCGGTTGCGGAAGTCAACGGCAAGGCTGAGCACGTCGCCGTAGGCCTTCTGGTGAGCGTCCGGGGTCGGTGCCTGACCATCGCGCGCGTCCTGGTCGAGTTGCGACTGAAGGTCGACCATCGGGGCCGACGCCAACGTCACGCGCGTGCGGTAGTGGCGGATCCCGTACCGGGCCGCGGCGAACAGGTCGATCGCCGGGAACGCGAACCCGCCGAGGTCTTGGAGGTCGGACGGCAGGAACTCAAAGGTCGACGACACCGCGTACACCGAGAACACGTCCGCCTCGGACCGGGAGAGGTTCACCCCCATCGTCTCGTCGCTCTCCAGGACGTGCGCCGAGGCGCCGGTGACCATCGTGCGCAGGTTGCTGCGCGTCGCGTCGTCCGGGGTCGCGCTGGTCGGGAGCCAGTCCAGCAGGGGATCGGTGAACGGCTTCGGCCGGATGATCAGCTGAGGCTCGCCGAACGGCTTGTCCGGCGTCGGCGGCAAGCAGTCGACCCACGCCTCGTAGAAGTCGAGGTCCAGGACCTGCGTCAGGTAGCCCCAGATCGAACCCTGAAACGAGACCATCCCCGGGGAGAAGACGCGGCCGTCGTTCCACGTCGTGACGACCGGGCGGATCAGGTCTCCGACCGTGCCGGGGCCCGTGTAGTCGGTCTGCGTGTTGGCGCGGATCTGCGCCCGCTGCACCGCCATCGCCGCCGTCGCAGGGAGCTGGCCGACGACGCGGGTGCCAAGGATCTCGTGGAGGATCGGCAGGGTCATCGACGGGGTGTGACGGAGCGCGAAGTCGGCGATCTCCGCGATGGTGCCGCCGAAGAACAGGGGCCGGTCGCCGCGCCAGGTGGAGGCCTCCGGGAACAGCCACAGCAGCGGGGTGTCGCGCCCCAGCACCCGCTTGATCTTCTCGTCGTAGTCCCCGGCCTGACCGGACGCGAGAAGGGTGTGGGTGATGGAGTCGCACTCCAGCGCCTTGCCGAGGTCGCGTCCCGTCACCGAGATCGTGTGGTTGACCCTAGAGCCCGACAAGCTGATCGCCCGGGAGACCTGGTCGACGAGCCCGAGCATCCACCCGCCGTCGCGCTCGTGGCCGATGGAGACGAGGGTGTTGGGACGGATCGACGCGTACACGGCGGACAGCTCGGTCGCCGCGCCGGAGACGCTCGCCCCCGACGACGACAGCGTCAACGACCAGGTGCCCGACGGTCCGGACAACCCCTTCGTCGACGTCACCGCGGTCACGAACGGCGACAGGTCGATCCGAGACCGGAGCGACCCGGGCCAGAAGTAGACCCTCGGGCGAGCGGTGCGCAGCCGCGCCGGCTTCGAGCTCACGGCTTCGTCCCCCCGGTGGTCGGGGCCGGCGTCTGCGTCTCGTCGTACATGGACGTGATCAGGTGTCCGAGGCCGAGCTTCGTGAGGATCGCGTCGGCGCCGACGCGCACGTACTTGGCGGCCTCGGCGAGCTGCTCTGCGGCGGTGGCGAGCTTGTCTGCGCCCGCTTCGATCACCGAGCCAACCGACCCGCCGGTCAGATTCTTGAACAGCTTCACCAGCGCGTCGGTGAGGCGCATGATCTCGTCCATGGACTTCGCAAGCTCCGCCCCCGACGAGTACTTGTAGCCCTCCAGCTGCACGGCGCGCTGTTCGCCGACGGTGACGCGCGTGCCCCGGGTTCTGGCCGCCTCCGACAGCTCCGACGGCTCCTGCATGACGAAGTCCCCCCCGTTCATGCTGGCGTACCGGCGGTACGTGTCCCGGAGGTCGCGGACGTTCATCTTCGGGAACATGTCGCGCAGGGCGGCCATCGCCGTGTCCTGGTTGTTCCCGTACATGCCGCGAACCTGCTTCATCACCGTGTTGAAGGTGGCAGCGCCCTCCTCGCCGGTGAAGCCAGCCTCCAGCTGCTCCTCAATGTCCCAATACGACCGGCCGCGCCCGAGCCCGAGCATGAGCATCAGGCGGGCGCGGTTACCGGGGGCGGAGATCCCCGAGTCGACGGCGCCCCGGTACTGCTCCGCGTAGGCGCCCGAGCCTCGCGGGCCCGCGCCGAACGTCTGCCGAGCCAGCAGCGCAGCGCCCGTCGCGTCCCCCACCGAGGTCTCGCCGGTGCGCATGAAGCGCTCCTGCATGATCGACTGGATGGTCTGGAGGAACTCCGGGTAGCGACCCTCGCCCATGTTCATCTGCTGAGCGGCGCCGAGCGTCGCGCGCATCTCCATGCCGGACATGGACCGGCCGGTCATGGCGGACGCCGCACCGGCAAACTGGAGCATCGCCCGCGGGTCGCCCATGGTCTTTCGACCGAAGGTGAGCGCGCTGCGGAACCCCTCCACGCTGTTCGCCGCGGCGCCGTAGGCCTCGACGAAGGCCGCGGTCTCGGCCTTGGTGTACCCGATGGCTCCGCCGGCGTGCATGGCCTCCCGGCCCACGCTGCCGAAGGTCCGCGCCAGGGCGCTCCCGAGCTTGTCGAGCTGCATGAAGGTGCTCAGAGACTCGCTCACCCACGCCTGCGCGGACGTCCCGAGCGCGGTCCCGATGGTCGTTGACAGCGCGCTTGAAGCGAACGCGCCGGCGCGCTCCCGATACCCCTGGATGCGGCGGAACGTCTCCTCTCGACGTGCCTCCTGCTCCCGCTTCTTCTCGGCCTCCGCCTTCTCTCGCTCTCGGTCCTGGTTGTAGGCCCACGGGTCGAAGATCGGACCATACGCCTCGCCCGTCGGGGCCGGCGATGGTCCAGGAGCAGCAGGGCCCGGCGTCGACACGCGGCGTCCACCGCCACCGCCGCCACCACCCCCTCCGCCGCCACCACCACCACCGCCTCCGCCCTGACCACCGCCGCCGCCGCCCTGCGCGCCCCCGGGGGACGCCTGGCGGGCCGCGTTGTAGCGGTTGGTGGCATCGGTCATCGCGTCGATGGCAGCGGCCGCCTCGCGCATCGCCGCGGCGGTCTTCAGGAGCTCGGTGGCGTCGGCGGACGTCTTGAGCCGGATGCTGGCCTCGTTACCACCTGCCACTGGTGCCCTCCAGCCTGTCGAGCGCGGCCTGAGTCGACGGATCGTCGAACCACGACCGCATGTCCGTCTCGATCCGCTCTGCTTCCTCGGCGGAGACGGTCTTCGGTTCCAGACCTATCCGCTGGCGGGTGAGCTTGCGGGTCAGCAGATCGAAGATCGCCTCCTGCTCCGTGACGTCGGCGCGCGGGTCGTTCATCGGGAGCTCGTAGACGGCGCGGTAGGCCGCCGCGAGCGTCTGTGACTCGCGCCAGGCGAGGTGAACGATCTCAGGGTCGAGCTCGGTGGGAACTCCCCCGCCATCCTGCCCGTTCAGGACGGCGAGGGCTTGGAGTTTCCCAGGTCAATGTCTCGCTCCGCAGAGCGGTAGGCCGACAGGACCAGGCGAGCGAGATCCTCCTTGTGCGGAGGCAGGTCGCCAAGGTCTCGCAGCGCCGCGGGCGCGCGCTGGACGAGGACCGTCCATTCGGAGAACGCCCGCCAGCCCTCGTGCAGGTCGAACATCTCCTCGAGCACGTTGTTCCGCGGGTCGCTGACCAGCGCGGCCAACACGGTGCTCTCCACCTGATCGGCCGAGAGGTCCTCGGGGATCTTGCCGCCCCACAGCGCGGCGACAGCGCGCTCGCGCGCGTCCGCCCGGAGCTGCTCAAGGGTGGTCTCCACGTCGAGCAGCACCTTCACACCGCGGGCGACGTCGCCGCCGCCGGCGATCTCGTGCATCGCCATCCGGATCGCGCCGCGATCCCGCAGGGTCGGGAGACGCACCTGGAACTGGTACGCCTCCCGCTCCCGGAAGGTCCACTCGCCCCGCTCGTCGAGGTAGCGCCGTGCCGGAGCCCCGGGGGGCGCGTCCGCGGACGGCGGCACGTCCTGCCACACGGTGAAGGTGACGCAAGGGCGAGCGAAAGACATGGGGGTACTCCGTCAGAGTGTGGCGTTGGGGGGAGACGAGCCGATCAGGCCGCGCCGCCCCCGGAGATCTCCGCCCACTGCGTGCCGGTGAACCGGCGCGTGTAGACGAACGAGATCTGGAGGGTCATGGAGCCTCGCGCGGACTGACCGCCCGAGACGTTGCTGATCTTGAGGCCGACGAACGCGTCGATCACCGCCCCCGCCTGCGCGCGCTTGGGCGCGATCTTGCGGACGACGGTGAACTCACGCCCGATGAAGAAGTCCCGGGACGGGAGCTCGTCGTTGCGCTTCGCCGTGAAGAACAACGTCGCGCTGCCCGACCCGGTGTGACGGTCCTCGACGAACTCGTCGACGCCGTCGTTGCCGACCTCCTCGATCGGGTTCTGGCCGAACGACTCCTGGAAGTTGAAGTCCGTCACCGCCCCGAACACCTGCACGGTCGGGTCCGACGAGGGACGGAACATGATCCCCACGCCGGCGCCGGAGATCTTCGCGTTGTACGTGGTGCTCGCGACAAGCTCGTTGTAATCGGCCATAGATCACGCTCCGACGAGGATGGTGGTGCGCAGGTTGATGTAGTCGTTGGTGGTCGGCAACGCGACGCTGTGCTCGACGTCGTAGCCTGCCCCGCCTGCGTTGAGCTTGATCGAGGTGATCCGCCACGACACCACCACGCCGCTGCGCGCGAGATCGCCGTCGATCCGGTTGCGCATCGCGTCGGCGATGGACGACGGGTCGACCTGGTCCGCGCCGACCTGGGTGAGGTCGAGGGTCCGCGCCATGCGGTCGTCGAAGTAGTCGGCGAGGTCGCGCTGCGCGACGAGGTAGGTCGTCGCGTCGTCCTCGTTCCACACCGTCAGGTTGTTCTGGAGGGTGCTGACGCCCTGCGCGATCACCCACTGGCCCTGGTTGTTCAGCCGGTACGTCGTGCACCCGCCCTTGAGCAGGGTGGTGATCTGCCCCGAGAGGCGCTCGTCCCACGTCTTCTCGACGGACTCGTTGATCACGAGCGGGTCGTTGGTCAGGTTGTGCCCGATCCCACCGAACGCGCGGCGGGCGAACACCTGGGGCGCGGTCGAGAGGTACGCCGCGGTGCGGTCGATGCCGCCAACGACGAGTTGGAAGTCCTGCGAGTCGAGGGCGTTGGCGCGGTAGACGCCGCTCGTGCTGTCGCTCGCCGAGGTCGACGTGTCGCCCCAGGCCGTGCCCGCCACGATGGAGATCGGCTCGGTGGGGTTGGCGGCGCGGCGGGTGGCCGCGAAGGCACGGTAGGACGCGTGGATGGTGGTGTCGGAGCTCAGGACGAGGAACGCCTGGGGGCGCGCGCCCTGCGACTCGACGAACTTGTCGATCTCGCTGCCGGCGAGCAGCGAGATCAGGTCGTCGTGGTCCGACGAGGCCGCCGCCGGCGAGGTCCCGGCCGCGGCCGACGCCCACGTGGCCGCCTCGAGGATCGGCTTCGTCGCCTGGCTGATCAGCGCGGCGTTGGTGAAGTCGGCGTGCTTGACCGCGACGAAGTTTCCGTCGGCGTTCAGGTAGTCGATCACCTTCTGCGCCGTCGACAGCGTCGCCGGGCTGGCCACCGCGGGGAAGTACTCGACAACGGCGGCGTACTGCGCGACGGCGAAGTCATCCGCCAGCGACGCGGTGAACTCGACGAAGTCCTTGTACTGGCCGTTGGCGTCGATCTCTCTGCCGATGGAAGCGACGGTCCGGGAGATCCCCGGGGCGTCGTTGGCGATCACCGTGTAGGACTTGCCCACCTTGAGCCAGGAGCTGTCGCGGACGTAGGCGCGGGTGGCGCTCGCCGTCGCGGTGAGGAACGTCCAGCGCT
>JACCDR010910775.1_pt1 | contig 15407 bp, 13 predicted proteins | sample 7446431 | NCBI WGS metagenome assembly JACCDR01 (sample SAMN15323443, study PRJNA562643) | freshwater metagenome | isolation source: river surface water | place: USA:Blue River Watershed | collected 2017-08-17 | reverse complement strand
GCAAAGAGACCAGTATTGACCACGCGACCGGCCGCTGGGGCCGCAAGTGTCGATGGATTGCTGGAGACGGGCGCGACTGCCGCTGGAGCGGCTGGCTCGCAGGTGCGTTGCCGCGCATGCCAGATGGCCGGCAGCAGGATCACTGTGGCAACCACCGCGCCGACCAGCGGGTGCATTGTTGACGACTTATCTCTCGTGTCGACCGCCAGTGCATACGGCGCCCGCAGCCGATAGCAGCCCCTCCTATACGCCGTGCACACACACTTATTCAGCAAAGAACAATGGCGCCGTCAAAGGACAATCGCGTTTTTGCGGCGGCAAAGTGGGTTGCGCGCGGTGCCGCGCTGCTCTCTGCCGTTCTGATAGTCGTCTCGGTGGCCGTGCCGTGGGCCAAAACGCGCGCCGGCATGCTCGATGTCACGTTCGGGGTGCCCGGCATGCGCTCCTGCCTCCGTGGCACCGATGCGTGCTGCGAGCTTGACTGGGAGCACACGCCTGCCCTGCCCTTTTGTCTCGACGGACTGCTGTCAGCAGCCGCCAACCAGACGTGTCGCGGAGAAGCCTACGCCTGCTCAAGGGTAAGCTGCACGAGCCCGTGTAACCGCTGTATTTAACTTTTATCGGTTCACGAAAAAAAGGTTCGCGACGTGCTGCGCGCCCAGGCCGGCTACCAGCCAGGTCAGCGCTACCCGATCAAGCCCGAGCGGCCCGCGCTGCTGCCAGACATGAACTGGATCACGCCCAGTCTGGCGATTGCGCTTCTGATGGCTCAGCTCGGCACTGGCGTCGTTCATCTTGCAATGCACGTGGCCACCGTCTGCTTTGTCCTTATTGTGGCGGCAGTCTCCACCAGCATCATCGGGCCCATTCTAACTAGTGTCGGGCCTGGCCTTGCACTGATTTGGACAGGATCCATTGTTTCTATGCTGTCGCTGCTTTCGCGTTTACATCATTTATTGTAAAATAAAGAATTACACAACTATTTATTTAACTGTTTATAGATTTCATTGTTATACTACACCACGCCGGGGGCTGCGGTCGTCATTCTGATGTGCGCGCTTTGCTTGGCAAAAAAATTCCAGCGCTTCTTACGTTCATGAGACCGATTCTTACCCAGTTCTTTAGCATGGCAAGTTTCCTGTCACCCGGTTGAACTCCCGAAGGCGATGCACCAGAGAGCGTTGCCAATACTGCATTCTGCTGCTTCACGGTTTTGTAGTTGCTCCAGCTCAAGATGTTGGAAAGATCAGTGGATGTGTACCCTTGGTCAGCGCTGTCAAGTTTTGCGTTAACGTCTTCGAGGAACGGCGGATTAAGACCAAGGTGTGCCCAGAGCATGCTCTGCATGTCGTTCTTCTTCAGCCTTTTCCCGTCCTTGCCGAAAGGAGGAAACGTCAGCCCTGCTTGCTTTGCCAACGCGGTCAGCATAGCCGCCGACGCGCCTGCGATCGTCCATATTTGCTGCTGCCTTTCGTCCTCGGTGCGCGCCTTCTGCTTAAACAGGCTGTCTGTACGCCATACTTGCTGTTGTGGTGTTCCCGCCTCCCGCATGTCGTTGCCCCGCAGCGGCACGTCAAGGGCGGGACCAGCTCCTGACGGACTGGCTTGGTCCAAGCGTCGCGGCAGTCCTGTACCCGTTTGGGGCGATGCTGCTGGACTCGGTGACAAGCCGTTATCGACATTCCCGTCAAAGGGGTTCCTGTCGGCTTCCAACTGAGCCCGCGCGGCAGTCTCTTTGGCGGTAAGATCAGCCCCTGCGGACAAACGTGCAGAAAGTTTGTTTCGTATGACTCTCAATCGTTCGTCCTGTTCTGTCATCTCGGCCGCTTTCTTCCTGGCTGCTTCGTCTCGAGCGGCCCTTTCTGTCGCTTCTAGACGCAGCCTCTCTCTGATTTCCAGTCGTTTCTGCGTGTCCTCTTGCTCGCGCTGCCGTTTTGCCGCTTCCGCCTCTTGCTCTTCCAGCCGTTTCTTTGCTGCCTCTGCTCGTTCCTGCTCTGCTGCAGTTCGATTTGCGGCTGCGACAGCGTCCGCTTCTTGCCGCAGTCTCCTGACCTGCTCCTTCCTTGCTTCCTCTGCCAGCTTGGTGGTCTCACCAGTCCGTTGTCTCTTCGCGGCCTCTTCTTGTCGCTGTCTTGCTTCATCCTCTCTGCGCTGCCGCTCAAATTCTTTTTCATACTTGGCAGTCTCGACCGTGTGCTGGCGCCGCACGCCCTCATCACCTTCTGCTGCTGCTGCATTTTGCTGTCTCCCAAGCGCCTCGGCAGCCTTGGCAGCCTCCGCCATCTCTTCGATGTTGGTCTCAATAGCTCCGTCGTCGAATTCGGCAGGCGTGGGACCCCTTTCATCTGCGTTATTGGGGCCAGTAACTGCGGCAGGTGCAACACTGTCGTCAGACTGACCATCTGCGGTAGGCACGTCATTTGGATCGGCATTGCTTGTTTCTCCAGCGGCACGTTCTTCTGCAGCCAGTGACACTTCTCCGCCAGACGCGCTTGTCTCCGCATCACCGTCGGTTGCGGCGGCGGCGCTCGCCTCACCCTCGGCCTGGTTGACCGGGTCCTTGCCAGAGGGTTCAGCGTTGGCGCCATCACCGGGTGCAGGCGCTGGGAAAACAAAGTATGCGTTCCACCACTCTGAGTTGATATGTGACAATGCACGAAGCTCGAGGGGTTTCACGTTGCCTGTAGCCTTCTCCTTGCGTTTGTCCCACACTTTCACAGCCTCCTTAAAACGCGCTTGGTCGGTCTTCCCCGCAAACGCCAGCAAACCCGAACCTTCGGGTAAAAGTTGCCCTTTCGAGATCATGCCCGTGCCTTCCATGCGGGCAATGGCTTTGAAAAAATTTGCTTTGGCGCCAGAAACCGTGCCTGTCTCAGTCAACCAGCGATATACATCCATGCTGGCTGCTGCCCAATTCGGGCAGTTGGTCGCAGTGGAATAGTCAACCACCTCAGACAGAGCTGGCTCCAACATCGAACCTAGCACAAAACGTGCAGTCTCTTGCTCAAGACTCTTGGCGCCCGGCAGTTTGTCAAAGTCGGTGCTTATCAGCGCGTCCACAATAACAAGCACAGCCTCCAGTCGTTTCTTTCTTGTTTCCAACGAGTGCATTTCATTTGCCGTGCGGTTCTTGTTCACAAAGTGCGGACGGATGCTGTCTCCAACCATTTTCAGCCCGACATATCGGGTCAATTTGCGCATGTCGGATGCAACCTTCAGCGAGCGCGACACGGCTCGAGCTGCTGTCTGCAGATCGAGTCTGGACTTCTGCCTTTTTTGGCCTGATCGAATCACAGCGTTATAGCCGCCGGACGCTTCAAACGCTTTGCGCCACGGCTCCGCTGTCGACCGCATCGCCGCAAGATGGTCGCGATAGGCAGGGCGGTTGGCCTCATCAATGTCGTTGAAAAAGTCGGATTTGCTGTCGTCCAGCCACGTGTCAAGCGCGAGTAGCAATACTGCCTTTTTCTCCTTAGTGTCGAGACTGCGAAAAGCGTCAATGTTTGCAAATGCAGGTGCTGTGCGCTTTGACTGTAGAGTCTTGTCGCCGACTGCATCTGCGTCCTCGTCGCCACCGCCAATTCCATCTGCGTCTCCGCCACCTGACGGGGTCCCCCCATTGCGCAACTCCGGGTCTTCTGCACCAGCGTCCTCGTCGCCACCGCCAGTTCCATCTGCGTCTCCGCCATCTGACGGGGCTGGATCGACGCCATCGCTGTTCCCCAGTTGCTCCATCTTGGCTTTGATCGCCTCCATCTCTCCCGTGATGCGGTGAGCGGCGACTTCGTCAGGTGACCCCGTGGAAGGCGTGGGCAAGGCCGGTTTGCTCCAATCGAGACTTTCGCCATCGCGAAACAGCCACTTGACTGCGTCTGCCTCTGTCTTCATCGCGTTTTCCCACAGTCTTGGACGCGTTGCCAGCAAGGAGCGGAAAACACTAAAGAGCGTCACGTAGCCCACAAGCTGTCGCGTCGACTTCCAGCACACGGCCACAATGCGACCCCGAAGGCCCACCCGCACGCCGGAGGAGTCACGCGCTGTATCTTGATGCATCTTGCCGGTTTCCAGTGGCATCACCGCACTCAGGCTGCGGAGGACCCAGCGCAGTGTCATGAAACTTGGCTCCGTTGGCTCGCTGCCATCGTGTACCCAGTCATTGAATTTCTTGACCGAGCCAGTCGACTTGCATTCGTTGCACAGCCCGTGGATAACAGGCTGCTCATACCAGCCGTCCGCAACGTTGTTGGCTGCATCGGCTCCCGCTAGCAGAGCTGCAAGACCTTCTGCCATCCCGGCAGAAAAGTTTAGGCCCACGCCGTCTGTCTTGAGCGCATCGCGGCGAGCCTTCGGGACTGCACTCAACAGTCGCTTGTTCTCGGGATTCTTCAACAAGACAGCATCGTTGTCCAGAACGTCAAGCGCGGCACGGAGCGTGGCTTGTAGCTCCGCATAACGCGCCTGCAGGGCTTTGATTTCTTCTTCTTGTGAAGGCTTCTTTTTCTTGTCGGCGGGTTTGCGATGGGTCTTCTTTTTGCTGTCAGATGATGCAGAAGATCCCGAGCCGTCTGGCGGAACCGAGATGTCAACGGTCTCGGCCTGCTGCTTGCTGCCTGGCTGTGGTTCTTCCTCGTCCGACAGCTCTGTTTCTGCGGGTGGCGTCTCGCGCTCTCTTTTGGCAGCGGGTGCTGCACCCTGCACAGGCTGCATCTTGAGCTCGCCGCTTTTCTTGAGGAACCACCGTCCCCCGATCCGGGCAGTGATCACACCATACCGTGTTTTCTCGTCGAATGCCTGGAAGCAGCCAAACGGCGTAGTGTAGTACCCATCTTCGCTTGATTCAATGAGGCGATTTAGGACCGGCTTGACATACGGTATGTGTCCAAGCTCGGTCATGCCAGTGTTGTTCGGCTCCTCATCATCGATAATCACCCGGAGGTGTGGAACAGCTTCTGCATTTTTCGCAGCCACCAGCTCGACAAAGTCATCGACCATCTTGACTACCTTGTCGTATGACGTTGTGGCGTCAATCAGAAATGTCGGGACCTCGTTGATAAGACGGGCGTCGCTGTCCTCGCTCGCGCCAGCAGCATCGTCGCTCACGTCTTGTTGTGCACTCGTGCCGGGCTCCTCTTTCTTTCCGCCATCGTTGGCAGCGGGATTTCCTTCCGGGTCGTCGCCCGCATCGGGACCCATCTCGTTGATGCCGGACGGTTCCTGTCCGTCGTCCACATCGGGCTCCCTCTCGTCCTCTTTGTCGTTGTCATCCGTTGTCTGATCAACACTCACGCCTTCAGTGGCACCGGCCTGCCGATCAGAGTCAGCTCCGCCGCTTGCGTCGCTCGGTTGCTGTTGTTCGGATGCTTCGCGCTCTTTCTCACCCAACGAGGCGGCAGGCTTCCCACTGCGCTGCTTGGAGCTGCCCCACGCCTTCAACGCATCTTGTGCGCGTCTCTCAAAAACCTCAAACGCATCAAGGTTTGCTCGGTCCGTAGGGGTGTCAAGTGCAAGAAAGACAGCAGTGCCAGGTAAGATGTCATCTGGCGAGTCGGCCGTCGGAGACAGCATCGGAGTCAGCGCAGGCGGAATCTTCTTTGCCAGTGCGCTTTTCATTGCGCCCGAGTCCACTGCCAACAGCAGCATGCGGGGCAAAAACAGACTCTTTGCCAACTTTGTGGTAGGTGCCAGGCCAAAAGCATCGCTGTATAGATCGGCGGCTTTCGGCCCAAAAGCAGCCATGTTCAGAGGCTGGTTCTTTTTCGGGTCAATCACAAGCACAATCCGACAGAGCAGATCTCCGATGCTTAATTCAGCCCACTGTTTGCAAACGACTTGAGCGCCAGCCCCGTCAATCGCGATCACCACCTGTTGGGCCAATGTGGCATACTTTTCGTACAGATTGTCACTCATGCTGGTCACAATGAGTGTGTTGGACGGCACGGATTCATCCAATTCGGCAAAAATCGCATTTCGTCGCTGTGTGCGCGCTTGTTGCCTTGCCTTCGTGGCCGGGTTAACATTGCGCTTCTTTGGTTTTGCTGTGTCTGCATCGTTCCTGCGTGGTGCCGTGCTCGCGCCAGTAGACTGCAATGCAGCGTCGGCAGCAGACTCTTCGTCGTTGTCGTCGTCGTCATCAGAAGATGGCTGCGTATCAGCTGTGGAACTGTCGTCATCATCCTCTTCCTCTGCGTTTGACAACGGAGGCGCCGCGTCATCATCGCTGCTCTCACCAGGAAGAATGCGTTCAGCTGAAAGCTCCAAACGGTCGCTTCTGAGGAGCTTGCCGCGTCTGACCGCTGTCTTCCGAACAATTTGCCGCTTGACTGCTCCTGCCTTCTTCATGCCGGTTACGCGATAAGAGCTGGTACGATGCTTATTAAAAACGACTATATTTTATCATATACTGACATGCCAAAGCTGTATATTGTCACGTCTTGGCCCAGGGAAAAAGGGCTGGTCGGCATACAAAGTGGGCAGCCCACGCACCGGCAGTGATGCCGTGCGGCATTGGCGCGTTCAGCACGTCTGCAATGCGACACATCAGCGTCTGCAGCTGCGTCTGCACAACCTGCCTGGCCCGCCACAGGTCAGATCCTTGCGCGTCGTCCGGTTCGTGCGACGTTGCCAGGAACGGCGCGCCGCCAAGAGCAGCACAGAGACATCCGTTTTCATATGCTGTCTGCGTTACAAGCGCGGCTAGCTGGCCCGTCATGCTTGGTGCGTCGGCTGCAATCGCGCCCGCCAAGCGCGCAACCACGCGGTCAAATGACACTCGCATGCAGTTGGGCGCTACAGCCGGAAGCGCGAGAAACTGCGAACATGCGCAGTGGAAACGCACCTGGCAAGAAGTATCAGGTCAGTACTTGCATCGGTCAAGGCGTGCGACAGGATACCTGAATGGTGCCGTCTGCCCAGCGCTGGACGACAAAGTCGTCGAGTGACAGGTCCACAATTGCCAGACGCGCTGCCAGCTGCGCCTCGCATATCAGACAGAGCGTGCGCAACGTCTGCAGGTAAACACAAAGTCGCAGCTGGGGCAGATCACACTGAAACGGAAGTGTCAGGCGGCGGCCCGAAACGACAGACGCAATAAAAGCCGTGTCACCGGCCACCCCTGAGCGAAAGAGGGGTACAAACCCTGGCATTCGCAGCAGGCTGCGGGCAAGAACCAGCGTGCGCACGGGCACAAAAACAATAACTAGCTGCGAGCAAGCCGCACTTGCCGACGTCGTGCTGCGGCGCCACCCATCGTCCGCACAGGCAACGTCCGTGCCTGACGCAGCCGTGTAGGCCAGCGCAGTTGGGGTTTGCCACAGCGGCTCGGCGATGGTCATGTGTCCGCCAACCAGCGTGTCCCGTTGGAACGGAACAATGGCGCCAGCGACGCATCCGCACGCGCCAAGCGCTGCGTGGTTAAAACAGACGCCGCAGCCGCAGGCCGGACATGCCTGGCCACCGGCAATATGGCCGCACAGACCGCACAGCACCGGCACCAGCTGGTCCTGGACCAGCCATCCGTCAGCTATGCGCACCTTTCTTGCCTTTGTGCAGTCGCAGCCCGTCGTAACACATCCGATCGCGGCCAAGTGCATCAAGAGGGGAGCCGCTGGCGTTAGCGGCGCAGACGGCTCTGGCTCGCACAAGTCCGAGTCGAGTGAGTCTGCCTGCCGAGCGCGCAGTGTACGCAGCAGCTCACGGTCACGCTCGGACATGGCCACGGCGCCCGTGCGCATTATCACCACGGTTGACAAGAGACGCGCGCGAGCCAGCTCAGCCATGCCGGGCGAATAAACGCCAAAGACGACCAGCAGCTTGTTCTCGAGCAGATTGCACACCTTGACACGCTCGCCGCGTCCGCAAACAGTAAACAGGACAACAACATGCGTGACATCAGGCTGGTGGTGCAGCTGCTCAAGTTCGCGCATGGAGTTGGCGCGCGCCGCAAAGGGATACAGATGCTCCCGCTGCTCGGCCGTCGCTCGCTTGAGCCACACGTCGATCTGCGGCACCACCGCAAAGCGCGGTGGCCTGACCAGATCTTGTCTGCCAGCTACCGCGGGAGGGTGCTCAAACGCATGCGCAAACGCCATGCGACAGGCACACCCGCAAGGGCGGTAATGAGCAGCGCCATAAGCACCGGCCACGGCATGGGAGCATACCTATAATAGTGCGAACCGTCTGTTAATCTGCGCGGTCAACGGCGCAATGAATGCTACCTGTCAGCAGCGCCCTCACAGCCGCGGCGGGTGGCGTTGATCGACAGCGAGGGGTCATCGCCAAGCCCAAAGTTCCATGCCAGCGCCGGCGCCATGACGGAGGTGGCGTCGTCCTCAGCATGCTCGAGCCCGACAACGTGTAGGATTTCGTGAAAAGCGGTTTGTCGAAAAGTGTCTTGCGATGCGCCATCAAAAACGGCCGCAAAGGCTTGCGCGGTGCACCGCTTGTCAACATACGCCAGTCCGATGATGCCGGAGAAGCTGCGCTGCGACAAAAGCAGATGCACACAAGCTACGGCTGGCCGCCCACTGGCATAAGCCGCAAGCGTGGCAGAGGGAGTTCCATACAGACCAATGTCCAGGGCGCTGACCGAGTGAACCGAAAACAGAAGCGCGCTGCCATGCATGCGAAGCTCGCGGTTCATCAGGGACACAACAAAGTGCGCCTCGGCTGTCCAGCGCGCCATGGACGCGCGTTCTCGCAACTCTGGCGCCACGTCAAACGCAACGGGGCAGTCAAGAACAGCACCTGCTGCGACACCCGCGATAGACAAAACAAAGAGAGCGAGCATCGCCATGCGTATGTACTGAAGTAAGTCTAGACATGTATCATATGATGCCGGTGTTGTCTTGCGGTAAATCGCGGGATGCTGCGTGCAGTAAGCGCAACCCCCGACAGGCTCCCGTGCCCGCTAATGTACGGCCGACCGCTGGACTGTGCCATTGTGCAGCAGTACACACTGATGCTGGCGTCGTACACGTGGCAGACGGACAACGTGCCTGCCGAGGTCAATGATCGCCTTGTTGAAACGGCGCATCAAACACGCAATGCGCTGATTGTCGAGCACGACGTGACCATGTACGATCCGAACTGCTGGGGTCGCCAGCTTATCTGGTACCTGATTGGGCTCTGCGACCTGCTGATTGCAGGCCGATTCGCGGACGCCAACAACTATTTCCCGGACAAAACAGCACAGTTTCGGCCTGCCGTCAATGGGCTGCCCGGCTTTGTGCTGACTGTACCGCCTGGCAATCCGAGCGACATTGAGCGACTAAAAATGGTGGTCACACGGCGTGCTGCGCTCGACTCCAAACCGATCGACACGATGTACCAGCGCGCGGCCGTGGAAATCGAGCTTCACCGGTTTCCAGGCCTGCGCTGCCGCGTTTATGACGAGCAGCTGCTGTTTTCGCTGCTGGACGCGGTACTTGACGTCGACGACGGCTCGCCGATGGTGCCAAACGAGTACGAGCCCACCGTGTGCGCCACCTACAACCCAACGTACCAAAAGATATTCCGCTTCCTGCAGGAGCGCCCTCAGGACGTGTACAAGCGCGCCGACGCGCCGCCCGCCGACGATCTGCTCGAGTACTTTCCGCACCTGCATGCGCTGTGTCAATGGATTGTTCACTTCAACGCTGAGAATCCAGCAATGCAGGTTGTGCTTACTGTCGGAAACGGCCGAACCCGCCAGATGCCGTCAAGTGTCGGGGCCATCTGCTGGGTCTCGCAGGATCTGTGCGGATTCTTCGGACCAGGCGACGTGTCACTGATGACAGACGCAGCGTGTGTGTGGGACCTGATTGCTGCTGTCGATGGACGCTACTCTACTGAATAGATGTTTGTTTCTACTTTATAAGCTGTTTGTTGCATTAAAGAGGGCATGATATTATTTGCACCAAAAAAAAGATCGCGGCTTGGTCAGAGGAATGGCAAGAGGTGGTGCAAACTGGCGGTGAAAAAAAGATGCGTGTTGGTAGAGTGCCGCGATCTAGGACGACAGGGCCGATTTTGCGTCTTGTAGCACGTGCTGACGGTACAGATCAACCAGCACGTGGCCGTGACAGTGCTCCGAGACACAGAGGCAGCCGAGACGTTTACCGCCCAGCTCGGCCAGCGAAGCCATCAGGTCTGGGGTTTGTGTGATGTAACGCCGATATTGCGCGAGCGTCTTTTCACGACCGCCTCTGCAGTACTCGAGCGTGAAGGGGTTGCGCCATTTGCTGTCGGCTAGATCCCATCCGCCACGAGTCACCGCGCAGCCAATGTAAACATCGTAATTGTTTACGGGCCGGCCGTTTTTCCGCGTCATGCGCACAACCTCTGGCAGCTCTGCCATGCTACCCGGAAATGGACTCGCTCACAACGGTTCTCGAAAGATAAGCAGCGGTGTATTCGCAGATCAACCAGGAATGTAAACTTTTACATATGCCTGCGTGGGCGGCGGCTGCAAGAGCGGGGAGGTAAGCAAAAATGCGATACGGGCACGCAGACCAACCGGCAGCTGCTTCAGCTTGGTGCTTAGCGGTACTGGCTGTGCTGGCTGTGCTGGCTTTCGCGACGACTGCATCGGCGCGGACTCAGACCGTTGGCACGGACGTACGGCTACTGCGACTGGGGCCCAACGCTGTCTGCGGAAACGCGGTGCCGGGGCATACACTCTTGTGCTTCGATCCCAGTGTCGAGGTCCCGCTTGGCACCGGCGGCGCCACTCTGCGCGTTACGACCTCCAATGTAACGCTGGCCAGCGGCGACACGCGCGTCGTACTGACAACCGCTGGCAACGTGCTGATTAATGGAGCGACCGCTGGCCCGGCCGGCACAATGACAATAGCCGGCACAACAGTAAACCGGGTTGACGGTATCTGGAACATTCAACGGGAAACGCTCCTTTCACCCGTTGGAGCTATCCAAGATGTCTGCGTGGTTGGCACAGGAGTGTGCGGTGTCCGCATGGTGTTGTCGCCCAACGACCCGTCCATCGGGGTTGTAGCCGGCGGCAAGGTGATCATCGACGACAACATCTCGCTGCCCATGGTCCTAGGCGCCTTGTCGTCTGACACAATCCATGTTGTTTCGCGCTGGAGCATCTTTTCTGCCCAGCAGCACAGCCAGCTAGTGCTTCCGGTCGATGTCCCGGTTGACGGCACCGTGACGCTCACGCTGCGCGAATTCACCGGCAGCTCGCGGTGCGGCAACGCCTACTACCGACAGGTTTGCTCGGCTGCCGTCGTGCAAGGTTTAACCGTGCTGATCTATTAACAGGAGGTGCGCACCGTGCTTTCGCAATCCGCGTGTTTTGTCCTGACCAACAGCACGCGCACGGCACTGGGACTTGACACCAACATTGCGGCCGTGCGGCTGTCAGCGTGCCCCGCGCTCGGAACCACCTATCTAAATGGCACCGCGTTCACATCAAGCACTTGTGTAGCGCCGCATCTTTCCGCATTCAATGTCACGTTGGGCACGTGTGTGGGCACGCATTACATGTTCGAGTGTATGTCGGCGCTTTAGCAATACACATTACTCGTTTAATTGACATGATGGGGTCTGGTTGCGCATACTAGAAAACTGATTTTATTTTGACCAGCTTGTCCGTCTTTGCCGCGCTGCTGAGATTGTCAATCACGTGACTGCCGACAGTCAGCTGCTCAAGCGGCAGCTTTCGAGTTTGGGCAACCACCGCCACCGCGATGGCGAGCTCCGGGTTGCCCATCATCGTCTGATCGTCTGCGCCGTAGCCGTGCTTATCCACCAGCCGCGCATGAAAGACGCCATGCTCCCCCTTCAACTTGACCACGTACCGCGTATGATCTCCAGCTCGGGTCACATTGACTGCGATAAACCCCTCGCCGCCAAAACCGGCAAACTGTACCGTCATCTCACTCCAGGCCATGGCGCTGTTGGCAACAATCTTTTTGGCGCGGCTCGTGGGCTTCATGCTAATGGTGATTGGCTGCAGCATTGTTGCGGCTATTGTACCGGATTCTCCGCTCTATTACTGCAACGCGGTATGTCCATACATCCAAAGTCTAGAATAGCGTATAACAATGTTGTTTCGAGCATACAGACAACTTCGTCGTGCGTCTACTGGCCCAACAACGACGTGAATGTTCAGACACACCCGTCGCTCACCGACATCATCTCGTACATTTCGCCGGCCGGCTGGACCATCTTCATAGCCGACTGCACCGGCACCTGCACGGCATGCAGCGTGCCACCGACATCGTGCACGGGAAGCGCCGATGTTATGGTCACCACAACCTACGTGGACGTGCCGAACCTGGTGATCAGACCAGCGCCAGCTAGTGTCGGCCGGTTCCGCCTGGTAATGGACGGCACGACATGGGCAAGCGAAGCTGCCAACAACGAGTCCTATCCGTGCTCGCCGTTTGTCATAACAACCCACAACGTCACCATCCGAGACTTTACGTTCACCACGGCAGCCTGCGTGGCCGAAATTCCGGGATTTCTGTCGATTGCCGGTATGGCGCCCAGTCTGCTGTGGCTTATGACGACCCCGGTCATTGTGCTTGCCGATGTGGCGCCGCTCACCCATCTCAAGAACCTGGCATGGGTCTCATTAGCCAGCGTCAACAGCCGGGGCGACGCTATCGCGCGCATTGTTCCAAACACGCCGGGTGTCACGATTGATTTGAATGGATCCATTTTCGAAGGACTGACCGGCCGCGTTGATCTGGACAGCCCGGTCGCGCGGTCATCGACTGGCACATCCAACATTGCGCCTGCGCTGCTGATCTCGGTCCACAGCGGCACCATCACCGTGTCCAGCACAAGATACATGGTGATGCGCACAGACAGCCTGACCTACAGTGTTGGCGCCTGGATGGGCAGCACGCGCGCCATGTCTGGCGCACTAGTGCCCGACTGCCCCGTCTGCAGGACCAAGGAGGAGCTTCACAAGACGAATCTTATCTACATCATCGTAACGGCATCCCTTGGCGGCATCTTTGTCGTTGTCACCATTGTCCTCATCATTGTGCATGTGCGTGATCGTCGCAAGATGGACCAGCTGGAGCTGGCCAAATTCGAGAAAAAGGAATAGCACGTCTGCTGCTCTAATGTCTGATAATAATAAACGTCAATGTCTTATGTAACGCGCTCAAAGAGAGCGAGAGAGAGAGAGAGAGAGAAATTACTGGCATCGCTGGAAGAAAAGCATTGTGTTTGTGCTGCGCGCGTACAGCGTGATCCCAGTGTGGCGATGACGATAACACACAAACGTGGCGTGCGGCACCGGCTGCCACCGCTCGAGGATGCGCAGCTCAAGCAGAACAGTCTGTAGATTTTGGGCTGGCGGCAGACTGCTGACAACGCCTTCGGCCAGCAAGCCAAAGCTGCCCACTGCCAGACACATGTCCGGGATTTCCATCGCCGCTTCGCTGCTGCACGGAAGCTGGCGCCAGCGCTCTAGAAAACGTCGCGCCTCGCATGCCTCGGGCCACATGTCTTGTAGCCGAAGCTCCGAGCACCTGTCGGGCAAGGGCACAGCCGGCACGTGGTCGGAGATTTCCTTGGCTCGATCAACCACAGCGTGCAGATGACCAGCCACCAGACCGGTGCCGCCGCAGGTCTCAACCAGCGTTTGCAGCAGCGGATCAAACTTGTCGTGCACTGGCCATGCTCGGCGGCAACGCGCGCACTGAATGAGTCCCTTGCCGACCGTCAGATTGAGCAGCGCGTTCCCGGATACTGCGGGCTCCACCCCCATCAGCATACCGCGCGATGTCTCGTTGCGCAGCACCGGATTCAGCGTCGGACTCGTAAAGAATTGGAATGCCGTGTTAAACAGAAGCTCTGGCACTTGCTCTGCGTCAGCCAGCAGGCGACAGGGCCCGGGCTTGTAGGTTGATGGTTGTGGTGCACGCAGAATCAGAGAACGAAGACGGTCGGTCAGTCCAAAGACGGCCCGGAAGATCCCGCGCATCAGATGAATGTCTCGGTCGTTCATGCGCACCACCAGATTACGCGAGCAGTGCAGCACACGGACGCGAGTGTCGTCCACAATCTCGAGAGACAAGTGCGGGTTCCAGAGCAGCCGCGTGCTAGCAGCCACGTTGCAGTAGGTATCGGTGCCTCCCACAAGGGCTGGCGTGCGAAACGTCTGGATGTCCGCGGCGTCGCAGTCACTGCTGGCCCGCCGCTTCTCGCCAATGCTGCTGTGCGTCGGATACATGACCGGGATACCGGGCAAATTTGCCGGCAACGGCAGCGTGCACACCCACACGCTATGCGGACACGGCAGCGAGATACCCGGCTCGTTCAGCAAGAGGTGTTCGCCGCACTCAACGCACTGTGCCATCTCGGGCAGTTCGGACTGGCTAATGAACGTAACCGATGTCGACTGCGCAAAGCAGTTGGCCACCAAGCAAAGCGGCGACGACATGTAGCACGACGCGCACATTGTATGGCCACATTCGTCCAGCCGCACGCGTCCAAGCCGCCCGGCACACACGCTGCAGCTCATGAGGATTGAAAATGGACTGGTTTTATTTGCCGCTATTTGGTGCTGGGATATATGGGCCGCTAATATGCAGCGGCAGATACGTACGCGCGCTTCGTGCATTGACTGCATTTATCACCGCGCTTGTCAACATCACGCTGGCGCGCTCCGGATCCTGGCGGCGACAACGACAAAGAGTGTAAGCAGCTCATACAGCAAAGTCAAGCAGGCTACCTGCATGCCAAAGTATGGAAAAGCCGCGTTTGCAGCATGCTGCTCATCCAAAAGCGAAAAAAGCCAGCGAGCATCTGAATGTTGTTGGCTATGACCGTCAGTACGAGGCTGAGATGCCATCGTCGTACAGAAGGTAAATAATCCGATAAACACGCGCGCTCATTCTAACCATCCGCCGTGCCAGAAATATCACACCCGAATACGTCAAAGGGCTCATTGGCGCGCCATACATGTGGGACCACATCAACGGCGAACTGCCGGGTCTGGCTGCCAAGCACAGGACAACACATGAGCTTATGCGCCAGGTGAGCAGCCGCAAAGACAAGATTGGCACTGTCGTCGATGCATTCTCCAACGGACGCAAGCTGTATGCATCCGTGAAGCTGCGCGAGGGCGCGACAATACCCCCGTCCGTGGCTCGCTACCTCGAGAACTCCATCACGGATATATGCTGGGATCCCCGGAACGGTAAAGTCGAACCGGTCGAGCTCAGCGCGACTACAAAGGGACTGCGAAAAGGCTGTGTGGTAGTTGGACAGGAAGATCCCGCAAGCTTCCGCCAAAGAATTACCATGGCCGATTTTGCAAGCATGCCTGCGGACAAAAAGGCCGTGTGGGATTCAGCACTGAAAGCGATCGCCGAGAGCGACTCGATGAAGGCGCTCATGTCGGCTGGCATTGATCCTGCCCAGCATGATGCTTATGGTGAGCGGGG
>JACCDR011717003.1_pt1 | contig 15408 bp, 31 predicted proteins | sample 7446431 | NCBI WGS metagenome assembly JACCDR01 (sample SAMN15323443, study PRJNA562643) | freshwater metagenome | isolation source: river surface water | place: USA:Blue River Watershed | collected 2017-08-17 | reverse complement strand
ATATCTGCCGCAAATCTTAGGGTTTCTTCATCATAAAGGGCATCGCCTAGTCCAGGCTGCATATCTATCATGCGAGCGACTTCGGATTCGTCACTCATTGACACCGGATTATTCGATGTCGAAACCGAAACTGCTTTCTGGCTCACTTCCGACATAACCCGATACGTTCGCATATCCTCGCTCATCAGACGATCCAACAAATTCTGAATCGTCTGATTCCTCTCCGATATAGTCCTCTCCAGAAAGTATATCTGATTCTGGTGAGATTCTTTCTGGCTCCTGATTTGGCTTTTCGTCATTAGCCACAGGAGAACTATAATCAAAGCCGCCGCGAAGGAAATCAGTAGCAGACAAAGCGCTGCGTAGATTGACATTATCTGCCTCTAGTGTTTGAACACGAGAAATAAGCTCGTCATTCATTGTGTTGACGGACTGCCACTGATCGGGGTTAATGTAACCGAGCTTATTGCAGCATTCGGTAAGGCAGACCGAGCAGAAGTAAATAGCTCCGTAGAAATCGATATCCATACCGAAATCTACGAATTTACGTCCGTCTCCGCCCCACGAACCGCAGACAACGCATTTAGACGGCAAAGCATGGGGCGCATTAGTGACGTTAAATCTTCCGCCCGGCTGCATATTAATCATTACTCAGAGCGGCCTTTCTGCCAAGCCACAGGGTCCGGAACAAGAAGATTAAGGCCCACGGTAAGAGCGTCTACGAGAGTTTCGCGAACATAATCGCTCTGAATAACGGCACGCTCGACAACAAGCTGTGCAACATCTCGTGACGTAGCTGTATTTTCTACCTGCTCGGCCACAGGGGTTCCCTGTCGCTCTTGGCGGCGAATATTATCGGCCTCATCCATTCTCATACGCTTAGAAGAGCCGAGGTCACGAATAATCGCATTGAGGTTAAATCCAGCCTTAGAACCTTCTTTAAGAACATTAGCGTCTGAAGGAACTAGCTGCACATCATAAGCATCGATCAGCTTATCTTCGAGGAATTCGAAAACCCTCTCCATAAGCGCAGCTTTAGTTTCGTCGTCCGCAAGCTTATCGAGCCATTCGAAAGCCTTCTTAAAGTACGCCATTACGCCTTCTTCAGGCGTTACCTTTTCGACCATCAGTAAATGCCTCCCATGTGTTCGTCGATAACTCCGGACCACTCAGTTCTAATAAGCGGCGTGTCCAGAAAATTGCCTGCCTCTTCACGGCCGATACGATTATCGTAAGGTGCCTTAATACCTGTGTCAAGCCGACCAAACCTAATTGAGGTCGGAGTGCTAGGTTTAATAAAAGACTCTACATACGCGATCCGCATTCTCTTTTGCTCAGGACTTAGATCGTAGTCCCGCTTTGGAAGCGGATAATTAATTAGCGTGTACCGCCACGAGTCCATTGCATGGTCATCTTTTTTATGTGGCTCATCGTAATTTCCATGCATTTCTTGAAGCTTGCGATTATTTCGGGTCTTCCATCTATAACGCTTAATCTCCCAAATAAGCTTACGACAGTTCTCAGTTACGAACCATTTTCCTGATTTGATGTAGTTATTACCTTGGTCGATTCCGGCTTTGACATCATTATTGGATGTCTGAATGGCAATTCCGTTATCAAGATAGAGTCGGTGGACTGATTTCCCAGTCTCTGCCGTACGTTGCTTAATAGCTGGATCGCCCACACTACGTTCTGGCTTTTTGCCCAGCTCCTTATCGATTTCGTGAAGACGTTTAGCATGTTCCTCAACCGTCCAGTGAGATTGGTAATGCTCATAGAACGTGATAATAGTTCCGTCGGGTGCAATTGCATGATACAACCAGGCAGTTGGGTTATTGTATCCGTGGTCGCAGCTTCTAATCCATTGCCATTCTTTGGGTGGAATAAACGACTTACGAACATGAAATCCGTAATCAAACGATCTATAAATCAACCCACCCTGATGGACAAACTCTCCTTCTTCACGAGCTTTTTTAGACTCCTCACTCATTCCTTCTGTATAAATAGACGGAGCTGCCTCATTAATGTAAGGGTTATCGCGAGTATTAACTGTGATTACATCAATATGAGGGTGGGTTCCGTCACGACCCTTTTCATAAAGTCTATCCATTGTCCATGTTGCGCCTTCAACAGGAGTCATGGTCACCCACCACGAACCCTCTGTGTCAATAAGACGCATCATATTTTCATCGAAAAGCACACTAGGAGGTTCTTCGTCAAAATGAATGAAATGACGAGAAGTACCTGCCTGTTTCTCTGTGGCCTGACTGTAAGACATAATGTCCAGACGAGAACCATTGGCTAGAGTGAGAACTTTATATTTCTCAGACCAAGAATCTTGCCAGGAACCATTAATCAGAGCAGTTGACGGAAGCCAGCGTTGTAGTTCTGGCTTAATGATTAGTTCCCAGCCATTTTCAAAGTCAACGGTCACAATACGACCGCGAACTGGTGGGGGAGGGGTCTTAAGATATGGATGTGTTCCTGTCAGCCACCATACATCTTCTACTATTCCACCAACGGTTTTGCCTGACCGGTTACCTCCAATATAAAGACGACCGATCTTTTTAGACTGATGAAACCTAAGCTGCTTTTGATGCGGAATATAACTAGCTACTGAAGGTCTTTGAAGAGAAAGACTAAGACTCGCCGTCAATTCTTCCATAAGACCCTGAAGAGAAAAATCGTCTTTAGCCATTAAGATTCCGTAGTTCTGTCTTTGGCTCCTAGAGCTACAAGACACTTAACACACGACTTAATTACGGCAATTGGGTCAACAGTGTAATCGCCTGTAATACCCATGCCAGTAAGAGGTCTGATATTGCTTTCTGCTGTGGCAAAAAGGTCACCCGTAGAAGTTTGTTCTGTCACTGTGCACCTACATCCCTAATATAAATAGGTCGAGCTATGGAGTTATTTGCTTGCGCAGCAATTACATCCATCTGACCAGATGGGTTAACCGAAGAGTCTACTTGAAGAAATAGACCTATAGTTATTTGACCTGACGAGGATGGAAGAAATCGACGAAAATAATTGATTCTATCGTCTACTTGACCTTCCCTAATTTTATTAGCAAAAGTGTCAGAACCTATTGCGGTTCCCGCTGTAGTTACAGAAGTACCTGAAGCAAATCTAATACGTAGATTTGATTTTACTGGTTTATTATCGGGTATATCCTTACCATTAACGTGCACAGCGCCTGAAATGTAATATTTACGTTTATTGTCAACAGTCACTGTTACAGAAATAATAGGCCCTGTCTCTGTTGTGGTGTATGTAACTGCGGCCTCACCTCCTACCGTATTATTTCTTCCCAATAGACCAAAAGAACCTTCTTTACCTCCAACAGGAACCCAGGCCGAACTAGTTCTAATGTACATAACATTAGAAACCATTACGCACATTCCAGTGTAGAATGTCGTTGGGAACTTGGTTAGGGGTTTCACTCCTATATTAGCATCGATAGAATTAAAATTAGTAGACAATACAGTTACATCAACAACGTCACTGGACGCTGGTACAATCAGCCCAAGATTGCTCGTTGACGTAGCCACTTAATCACTCCATTCATAAACCCACATGTTAACATTATTAAATGACACTGAATTATTTCCAAATGCAATTAATCCAATAGCAGCATCTGAAGCGCTTCCGTCATAAAATACCGTTCCAGTAAACGGATAATCTTGGCGAGGTAGTCCGCTATCGAGTGGCTGACCTACAGGCATCCCAAATCTGGCCACAATAGTATCCAGATAGTTAACTGTAGTATCAGTAGATTTCATAAAACGCATTGTATAAAAAGACGACGCGAACACAGTATCTTTTACGTTGTACTGTATTTGAACTAGATACTTCTTTGTAAATGCACCGCCTGTATTTATTTGACACAAAAGAACAGATTGTTCCTGTGTATTACCAGCAGGGGTAAACGGACCTGCTGCTGAAACTTCTGCAACAAGTCGTTTAGTTCTAGTAGCTGTTTGGTCTAGATTCAATCTAATCCATTGAGTATTAATTCTAATATACGGGTTACTATCTGATGTCTGAAATACAAGTTGTCCATTAAATGGGGTTGTTACATCAGACAAATTAGTTACAGTTCTAAATCCAATATTGGTATCTATTAGATCATAGTTGGCAGACAAAACATCGTCGCCCAATGACATTGCGTCAGTAACTTCTGGAATAGTCAATCCCAAACGACTAGTTACTGTAGACATTAAATCGACCCCACATCTTCAACAAACATCGAATTCAAACAACCGCCTTGTACTTTAAGATTAGTTCCTGAGCTATTTGTCCTTACCAAAAAGAGACCTACAGTATACAAATCCGCCACAGGGGGGATAAATGTCGTAATCATACATCTATTTGCTGAAATGCTAAGAATTTTATCGTCAATACAAACACTTCTTGTAGCTAGCAACGTATCAGATGTAGCCACAGAAGTTCCTGCTTTATATCTAATCAGCGCGTTGCCATAAACTACTTCTGCACTGCTTCTTCCTACTTCAAAATAGGAACTAATTAGATACTTTCTTGTAGTATCTCCATAAAACGATACTGAAAAATAAGGGCCTACCTCATTACCATTTCCGCTAGTGGTAGCCCCGTCGGTAGTAGATTCCACATAAGCAACTTCCCCTAGGGCAGTTGTTTCTCGCTTATCCGCAGTGAGAACCCATGTAGTACCATTCCAACGATAAAGTAGCTCAGTATCTGTTTCCCATATAAACTGTCCTGTATACGTCGGAGTTGGTCGAGTAGACGAAGTACAGATACCAGCACCCATAGCACCGTCAATAGTAACCATCTGGTTACTTATGGCAGTAGCTACATTAACCAAATCTGCATTAGCAGGCTTATTCAAATTCAAGCGAGTAGTCGTCGCCATTACTACCACTTTCAGCCACAGAGGAGGCGCGTAGCGCCATTTGATTATCGAGTGCACCAGACATTGACATGGCGTTATTCAGATCATTAATAACCAGCCGCATAACGTCCGGAGAAATGTGTCGCTGAAGAATTTCGGTAAATCGCGCAAACATAAGCTTAAGGTTCATTACCTCTTGCTTGTTTACACCAGTATGACGGCCTGAAACCTCGTAGAAAAGCTTAATGGCCCCAAGATTTCCCTCAGCCACTTTGCGCATAAGCGCTTCGTGAGCCACAGGAAGACCTTCGGGACCAAATAGTTCTTCTGCACGGTCATTGTAATATTTGCTGAATCGCTTATCTTTCATCCAGCCGTGCAGAACTGACGCTCCGATACCAAGCTCGGCCAATTTCTTAGATTGAGATCTCCTATCAAAAGGATTAAGAAGGGTGTTAATTACCGCTAGCTGCTTATCCGAAAGACGGCTGGGGTTTACATACTCCGGGTCATTTCGTTTAAGCTGCGTTTGGTAATTAACACCCCTGTTTTTAAGACGAACGCGCACGGGAGGAGAATAAAGCTCTGCCTCAACTTCAAGCTCAGTTTTAAAGCCGTCAACGTTTTGCATAATCATTTGGTACGTCGGCATTTTCTTCCGCTCGCACCAAAATTCTTCGACGTAGCAAACTACGCCCCATTGACGCTTATTGATTCTCTCGCTCGGGCGCTCTTCATCTTCTAGCACGCATATTATCGTAGAATTTCGTGCCTAGACTGTCAAGCTCGTCAATATCGTTAGTGAATGACAGACCGACGTCATGTAGTGCTATACGCATTGAATGTGGCATAGTTCGCTGTTTTCCGCCGAGATATTTAAAGAACGCGCTCTTAGGAATACAGAGATTCTGGCAGAATAGCGTAGGAAGCGCTCCTATATAACCGAGGTAAGCGTTAAACGGATGCTCATCAGGTTTAATATAATAAGCTACGCGGCGAGCATCGTAGGGCATAATCATAATCTCAGTCAGCCCTAGTCTTACCTGCTCTCTTTTCCACTTGACAAAATCTCGGTAAGTTTCATTTACCTGCTTTTTATCGTATCCGGTTATTTTGAGATTCTGTTCGAAAAAAGCGTGGATCGCCACAGGGATATTAGCGAACTGACCTTCTTCTACTTGTCGAATGGCCGATTCGCTAATTTTAGTGGCTTCTGACATTCCTCGTCGGCTAATTTTTCGTTCGTTTCGATATCTTGCCACTGGATTAATCATTGAAATTATCCTTGATATATTGAATGGCCAGCGTTAGCTGTCGCTGGTGGTCTTCGAGAAGCTCTAGTACTTTTTGCTTATCAGTTTGCATGAAAATGCCGGGGTCGCATTCGTAACCGCTGTCACCGAATATTACACTAATGTGCCATTCGGGGTATTCTGGCGGTCTGCGCCACGCTCTTACTTCCATGCAACCTTTACCATAATCGTTACCGAACTGGTGATTTTTCTCTTCGTTTTCGACTCGCTCTTTTGGAGCTTTTACTTCTGCTCCTAGCTGCTGGCTGATTTGCTGTTCATAGAGTTTTCCGAGAAGGTTATCGAAATTAGCCACAGGAAGACCCTCATCCCATCTTTTCGAGAATTGATTTGAATGCTTCGTTAAGTGCTTCTGGCTTTTTGAAAAGGTGTTTTCCGACGCCTCCTTTAATTACCCTGTTAGTTCTCGTAATGACGTAAATCATTACGATGCCGTATGATTCCTGGCCATGGTCGAACTGTAATTGGCCGAAGTTGCGATGTGTTAGAACCGCATGCACATATTCTAGTTCGTTAGCCACAGAGAGTCAATCCATTCGGCCGATTAGTTTGTGTAGGTTAACTTGGGCGTTTTTATATTCCCAATCGGCCCAGGTGCTGATTTCTTGGTACATCTCAACTCTAGCTTTTTCTAGTTGAGCAGAAGGGTCGAGAATTCTAAATTCGTAATCATCCATGAGATAGCTTATGGTTCGATTAAGCAACTCCTCTAGGCAGTGTTTTAGCGTGAATGCTATTTCGGTCTCATCCATCGGAAGAATCTACCTCAAATTCGTGGCCACAGGAAGGGCAAACCGCTTTAAAGCAGCTGCACGAGCAATCTTCGCAGGTCATTTCACCGCATTTTCGGCAAAAGAATTGGCCCTTTCCGTAATGTCTGCACGTCATGGGCATTTTGGCAACTCCGGCCATGCTTTAATGTTATCCATTATCATGAGAATGAATGTGAAGTACGATTTGTAGTCTTCTTGAAGGGTGAAATAATTCTCACTGAATTTGAGGAACTGCATGTTCTTAAAGAGAATTGTGACGTTGATTTTAGTCTCTGCGTAAGATGGATAATAAAGGACTCTTAGAACTTGGCGCGACTCGTCTTCTTCTATGCCGTATTCTCTGGCTATTTCTGATTCAATATGCCGGATAAGTACTTTAGCGAATTCTTTTTCCATGGTGGTGATTTTCCTTAAAAATTTTTTGGAATTGGAAGTTACCTGAAACCCGAGTGGAAAATAAAAGTTCACAACATGCTATTAGCCACAGGAAATGCATTACCTCCTCGGCAATTCCATTAATGTTTATCGTGCGCAGCCAGGGCAATTACAATAAGCACGAGCCATGCCCATATATAAATGACCAGCCACTGAGACCAATGTAACAATATCATAACGGTTTCTCGAAAGTCATTGACGGCAATTCCTTTAATGCTCTAATTTGAGATCGCACCACAAAACCGACTCGAAAGAAGGATCATGGGAATGATTCAGCAAATGCACGAAGCGCTCACGTATTGCAGCGCTTTCTACATCCACAAAATCCACACGCATTTTGCGGAGGAAACCAAAACCCTCATCGATAACCAACTCTTCGCCGACATCATCGACGCCAATTTCTGAAAGGCAAATCCAATGAGCGTTCGTCTCGCAATTACCCTCGCGGCCGTTAAGCGTCACTTCCTTTACTGCCAGAAGTGCTACGACAGTTGGGTTATCAACGGCGAATTCGACAAGTACGACGAAGAGTCGCGCGGCCTTAACCGCGAGCCCATTATGCGTAAGCACGCGGAAAAGACCGAAGTGCTTATGCGCTTCCAGCACACCATCACCCAGGACGGCATTAAGTACGCGCCAATTTCCCTGGAGCAAGTTACGCGCGACATTAAGGCTCGCATCGATAAGCACATCGCGGAAAGCAACGCCCGTTTCGGTCGTTAATCCCACCCAACCAAAAGGAGCAATGCAATGTTCACGTTCGACCAGGCGCTTAGCCACATCAGCCACTGCAACGACTGCGCTTATGACCCGTCGATTATCGCGCGGCTCAACGCTTACCACGCCGAGACTTTCGAGCCGCACGTTATCTCCCTCCGCAACGAGGTCATTTATCTCGTCACCATTAACCACGCGCTTATCAACGCGCTCTCGCTCGAAATCGAAATCGCCAAGCATTAGTTAAAACCATTAGCGTTAACGCTGCCGATTAACGCTAAGCGAAAAGGGTCTGGCCTAAATGGTCAGGCCCTTTTCTTATTGTGTGATCTAGATCATCATCGTACCACGTGGCCAGCGACCCGGTCCAGCCAGCATGCCCCTGGAAGGCTCTGAGATCCACGCTGAGCTGCGAACTCGTGTCGAGGGTAGGTGGGGTAGGGGTTCGTGATCATGGGCCTCTCAGCCCTTCAAGATCAAACTGTTGGATGTTTTCCTTATGCTTAGCCACAGGGAATCAATCCGGGCGTTTTTGAATAGCAAATCGGATGGAAAATCCATAGTTGCTATTTGTTTTATGTTATTGGTTTAGGGCTTATTGATTTTGATCTTATGCTTGTGAAACCATTATTGATGAGAGCGTTAGACTTCGTTAATAACGCTCTATCATCAAACGATCACTATAGCATCAAATATCAACAACTCTTTACCTTCACGGTCCTAGGCACCCTGACCTGCGCATCCACCATCGATTTCACGATTTTAGTCGTCTAACAAGATCGATTACAAAATCAAAAATCGAATTTCGAATCTTGGTAAAGATGGTTGATGATCATGGAAGGTCGTCACCCCCTCTGACCTGCACAGTTGACGTGTCATCACAGTGATTTGACACGATCTCCAAGCAGTGGTTTAATCAAAACCGAATCGCCACAGATCATAAAGTGGCCGAACTTTACGAAAGGATTAGACAATGGACATTAAGGTAATCCAAATCGGTCAGATTCTAAAAGCCTCTCCCGAGCCAATGACTGCACAGGAACTTGCAGACCAAATAGGAACCTCAAAGCAGACCATTTTCAATAACATGAAAATAGCAATACGTGAAGGCTACGCAGAAGACACAGGACTAAAGCGAAACAAGGCCAATCTTTTTGCAGCTCCAAACAGCCTTAATCAATACACTGTAATATGGGGAGATCAGCGACTTCCCCTCAAAACTCTTTTCTCAGACTGGGGGAGAGGTAGTTGGCCAAAAGACCTCATCACTCGGATATTCGCAAAGATGGTAGTCAAACTCTACTCTGTGGCTATTAGCTACGCCGAGGACAATGGCGACGAAGAAAAGCCCTTCACAGACAAAATCATAGAGCTAAAAGAAATGCGTGCAGCTTTGGGCAAATTCGCCGAGAGACTAGAGGCTCTGGCAAAAGCCTCGCGCATGCTTTACAACGACGAAGATTTGTGGCATCCAAAAGAGATAGTCAACAAGCTTATCATTAACGACGGCACAACTACGCCGCGAGAAATCAGATCGATCCTGGACAGTAATCAATCAGACGATTAGCTAAATGGAACGGCCTGAGTGGACTAATGCTCAGGCCGTTTTTCTTCCTGTGGCTAAACGCTTAATCAAACCGTTATGTTTAGTGATCACACATTAGGGTATAAGCACAGCAGAATCACCAACGAAAGGACGAAGCAAAATGGGCACCAAAATCCACCCTTCCGGCCTTTTCATTAAGACCTACTCGTCTTCGCATCACGGCTGGCGAGCATTCGTTAACGTCAGGGCTTTTGCTAATGTCAGAGGCTTTAATGTTCCGAGCATTATCGTCCCGCAAATGCTCACGCGCAATTTGTCTTCTCTTTATGCCTCCATTATTCACGAGCGCAATATGTCTCACATTATGGGATGCGACAAGTGTTTTGAAGACGCTTATCTCGCGGACATGCGCACTAGAACAGATCTGGGAATGCCTGTAATTAACCAGGCCATAATCGCTCGCGTTTATCATTTGCACGGGCTGGGTTTGCCCCCTGTGGCTAAACGCTGATCGATTTGGGAGCATGTGGCTTGACAGTCACGCCAGGGTCACATGCCTCCAATGTGAGATCTCCGCAAACTGACCCCTCGATTAGCTTCACATCCGAGCCTCGCCTGTAGTACCATAGACACTGTCGGCCCCCGCGTATGCGGATCAAGATCACTGGGAGATTATCAAAATGGCTCGCTACCAGAACCGCAAAAACACTCCGGCAAACTCTGCCCCCATTAACGACTCGCAGGATGAGGTTACCGAAATGCTCGACAACTCTTACGACGTGGAAAACGGAACCGACGTTAATGACGAGTTCGCTGATTTCACTAACGAGCCGGTAATCGAAACGCCTGACGAGTCGGAAGTTAACGCAGCTTTTGAAGATGCCGCGCGCGATGCAGAAGGAACTGACCTCGCGGACGATAATGCTGAGTCGGCTGGAGAAAACGACTCTGACGAAAAGCCTGCTGAGGCGGAAAAGCCTAAGGCCGTTCCTCTTACCGAGGACATTGTCGAAATCGTGCAGTTTGGAGCACAGCTTTATGCTGACTCCAAATTGGATGACCAGGCCAAAATGATGGGGCAGGCTCTTGTGCCTGGCTCCATTCTCCCGATTCACATGGCGCGTAACTCCATTCTCGATATTGTGGACGCGCTTAACAAGGCTCACTTTAGCGAGGCGCACGACGACGTTATTACGCGCGCTGAGCAGGAAGCCGAAAAGTACGACCTGGTTAAGGTCAGGCTCGAAAAGGTTAAGGAACTTAAGGCCGAATTCGAAAAGGCCATGGAAAACCTTTCGACTGAGCTTAAGTCTGTTCTCGGCATTAAGCCTCTCAGCGATGAGGACCGCAAGGCTTATGCGGAAGACGCAAAGGCTAAGCTTATGCAGATCGACACCCAGGTTAAGTCTCTCGTCCACACAAACGAGTCGAACGTTACTCGATTCCTCACGCCGGTTATCGAATACGTTAATGCGCTTCCCGCGCTCCCGGTCGTTTCTGCTAAGGGAACGACAACGGTTAAGATCGGCGCTAAGTCGTCTTCCGCTGGCGAAGTTATTCGCGCCCGCCTCGGTTATGAAAACGGTGGCGGCGTCGCTATTGACGACGAGTCCTGGGATAAGCGTCACAGCTCATTCACTGACGCTATTCGTTCGCTTAAGGACAAGCTCGAATGGGCCGAGCTTAAGTCCAACGACATTACCAAGATGTGGTTGGACGCAGCAGGCGAAAGCGACTGGCGCAAAGTCGAGCAGGGTGCGGCCGTCGAATTCACCATTACCAACCCGGAGAACAACAAGAGCGCTAAGCTTAAGGTGATTCGCGAAATCGCCTAGCCAGCTAAAGCCTCCCCGGCCAAAAGCCCCGGTCCTAAATGGGTCGGGGCTTTTGGCATGCCAGCATATTGTTAATGAAACGGCCAGCGTGAGCTCCCTGTGGCTAAACGAGGCGAAGCCGAGTGGAAAATCCATAGTTGCTAATCGGCGGTTGGAAAATCCCCAGCTGCATAACAGCATTATCGATTGAAGCATAACGCCCATATAGGTCAAACCAGCATTAATTATCTAGGTAACAGAACCATAACGATCGAATAACGGTTCAATAATATCGGTTTACAAACTTGAGATCTAGGGTATACTGGGCTGGTACGGAAAAACAGCGATCAGCCACAGGAGAAAAGCAAAATGCACGAAGATAATGTACTACAAAAACGCAAGAGTGATTTCAAAAAGAAACATGGATTTTGGCCACACCAAGAAAAATGCGGTGAGTGTGGAAGACGTAGAGCAGATCATTCAGTTTGGGTTACAGATCTATACGTGCACAAATTCGTAAAGACAGGAGAGGAAGCAAAATGAACGAAGAGCAAAAGCCTCCGGTTAAGTACACGTCTCACGAAGAGCTAAAGGAGTCCCTTAAAGGTGCTACATTCGACCCAGACGAGCTGCAAAAGAGAATCACTTTCTCGACCGACGACACAAAGGAAAGTACTCAGGCCACTCTTAGCGACAATGATTTGCTAGCCAAAATCAAAGACCATCCTAGTAACTGCCTCTGTGGCTATTGCATCGAAGCCTACGACATCAGAAAGCTGAGGATGTACTAAAATGAGCTGGTCGAAAAACATAGAGCAAGCCGAGCAGCAGATATTAAAGGCTGAAGCCAGGATGTCGCCGAGCGATCCTCAGTTTTTAGTGCTGGCTTCAATAGCAAATTCCCTTATCGACATTGCTAAATCGCTCGACACTATCGTGAGGCAAGGAAACGGGCAGCCATGACAAAGTATCTAAATTTCAATTCGGTAATGCTTGACAATTCTCCTGTGGCCACGCACATAGCAAACTGCGTTAAGTGCACTCAAAATCCGGTCATTCGTGAATTGGCGTTGAGCTTTTTCACTCTGCTATTTGCACCGATTGATGCAGAGTATCTCGAATTCGATCAGGAAAAAATGATTCGTCACGTGCAGCTTGTAATTGCAGATATCACTAAGGAGTGCGGAAATGGATGAGGAAATTGAAAGCCAGTTGATATCTGCCTTCGTTGACCTAGTGCTATTTAAGAAGCACACCGGCCGACAAGTCGCTGTCATTGCAGGACAAGGCGAGGAAACCGAGAATATGGCTGTAAAGCTATCGACAGGAGTAAAGCAGCTTAGGCCACATCTTAAGGAATGCATAGATACTATGTTTTATGTGCATATAGATGAGGAAGTTACTAGGGCAGATATAGGTGATTTCTTCACTAAACTCTTGCAATCAGAGCAGGTTGAAAAGTACATGGTAATCGGAGCTATCCCAGAAAACATTGCGGATGCACTAGCTGAAAACTTTTAGCCACAGAGAGGTATTAAAATGGCAATGCCAACCGCTTGTTACCACGCTGGCCAATCCCCTTGTGATAAATGTCGATATGAAATCAACCGAGCAAATTGGGTCGGACAAACTGATGCAGTGTTGCTTAGCGTAATGGCCAGTCATGCATATAATTGTGACTGCGCAGCGTGTAAAGAATATAACGCTAAGCAAGAGAGCCAGAAATCAAACACACACGAGGAAAATGTCCTTATACGTTTCTTTGAGCACACTAATGTCCCCTCTGTGGCTGAGCAATTTCCGCACGTGTTTTTGGAGGACTAATGGAAACAGATGCTAGAGTATTGTTTTGCATGCTAGCTAGTATCTGTTACGAGGACAATGCTAAGTTGAGAGACCCGAATAAAAGAGTAAGGTCTGGCATAGAAGCTTATAGGACTTGGCGCACCTATCAGATGCACAGGGAAGCCGCTACGAAATGGGAAAATGAAAATGGCTAGCGTCTCACAAACCACACGATATGTTTTGAATGTGTCCGAAACTGAGCTTAACATTCTTCAGTATGCTGTGGAGCACTATCGACGGCTTTGTGCAGACAACACTAATGCGCAACATCACGCAGATGCTGTCTTTGCTTTGGAACAAGACCTTAATATCGACTGATGAATGATAACCATAAGGCACGTTTCGATAATTGGCTACGCTGAATGTAAATGCGCAATCTGTAAATGCACCATCCAAAAACTAACCGAAGCTAGTTCTCTGTGGCGAGGAAGTGAGCTAGTTGTACGGATACGAAAAGTTACCCGCGAAAATGATGGATGGCTTTATGAGTGACATTCCCCAAATCGCAGAACAGCGGGCGCTACACAAGTACGCTAAGCATCTTCTCGAAAACGATACCCTCGTCAAGGCCATCCTTAATTCAGAGACCCTGGAAAGGCATGCTAAGCAATACCTACTCATCGATTATCTTATGCTGGCTCACATTGAAAAGCCGCCGCTTCAGTTCTCTTTTCTTAAGCTAGGCAACAGCATTCTTTTCCTGTGGCAAAAAGCTAACACACCTAACTGGATTCAAACTACCTCAGGCCCTGGTTTCGACAAGGACGGTGCGTGAAATGGCTAACACGTCAAAGCGTTTTCTAATAGCTTTCCTTAATAGCACTAACGCGTATGGAGATGGGGAATATCTGATTTACTTTACAGGTAGCGCGGTAGTCTTCGATAAGCGAATTGAAGTAGATGAACTGTCGCAAGTCGATCGTAGAGACGAAGCTCTAGAAGACGCTAGCTATTCTCATTCGCCGCTGTTTAAGGCGACCGTGGTTAACGGAGAAATCGTTAAGTTCGAAATTTTTGGAGAAGACAATGGCTAATCCGAAAGTTTACAGTGTAGAAGAGACGAAAGAATTCATCGGTTCTAGCGATGTCATTGGAGATATTGGGCTAGATATCGATAAAGGAGTTATCCTAAGAGAACTAGGTATAGCAATTATCCTTATCTATTGCTCGGCTAGAAATATTCAACTTGACGACAAAACACTCGTCAAATATATCGACGGAGCGGACGATTACTGAGTGAGTAATTAGTCTCCCGCCACAGGGGTTGACAACTACATAAGAGAATAAGCTATGGCGTTTAGTTGGTTGGACGCGCCCTTGAAATCAACTGCAATTGACTAAAGGGGTTGGGATCTGATGGCTTATTCCTCCTGTGGCGGGTCCTAGATACTCAATCAGAAAGGAAAGAAATGGAGTACGAAGTTTGGAGAAAGAAATACAGGATTACTAAATTCTTAGCTGGAGCTATCTACGAAGTAGAATTGAGAAAAGAGGGATGGTTTGCCGAGTCTATAATCAAAAACAATAGGCCATTTGAAACTCGCTATTATTATGTAGCCTGTGAACACCCACAGGGAAAAAATACTATCAGGCCAATTACTAAAAGAAGAAAGAAATTGCTTAAGAAGTACAGAGAGGAGGAATCAAATGGGTATTCTGAATAAAATGAGCGCAGTTAAGCGACGTAGAATAAGGCAGAAGCTTTTTGAAAAATACGAAGGTGTGTGCCAACTTTGTTTTGGAGAGCTTTCACCTGATGAATTTTCTGTCATTGCTAAGCTTAAGCGAAATAATGGCGGAGATAGAAGACAAACCAATATGGCAATAGCGCATACTGCGTGCGCGTATAAAGCTAATGACGAAGAACAGCGCCAAAAGAATTCGCCACAGGGGTATTCGTCACTTCGATTTGGAGGAAGAAAATGCTAACGAATCAAGAGCTGTGGGAATTTGCGCAGACTCAGCAATCAATAATAGAAATGCTTAAGAACCAAATAGCAGTGCTTGAAAGTAGAATCGATGAACTAGAATCTGCATGCGATGATTCAAACTGTGTACCATTCGAGCTGGGAGTTTAAATGAGCTTCTT
>JACCDR011208431.1_pt1 | contig 15408 bp, 12 predicted proteins | sample 7446431 | NCBI WGS metagenome assembly JACCDR01 (sample SAMN15323443, study PRJNA562643) | freshwater metagenome | isolation source: river surface water | place: USA:Blue River Watershed | collected 2017-08-17 | reverse complement strand
GGCATCGGCCGCGACATCCTGGCCCCCGGCGGCCGCGCGCAGCCCGCGCTGCGCTACGTGCACCCCGCGCAGACCAACCTCGACGGCAACAGCGTCGACATGGACCGCGAGCGCGCCAACTTCATGGACAACGCGCTGAAGTTCGACGCCACGCTGCGCTTCATCAACGGCACCGTGCGCACCACGCTCGATGCGATGAAGAGCCCGAACTCGCCCTGATGACCCACCCCATGGGAGCTGACGCATGAGCATGCTGAAGATCTTCGACGTCGCCAGCAGCGCCATCAGCGCGCAGAGCCAGCGCCTGAACGTCGTCGACTCCAACCTGAGCAACGCCGACACCGTGGCCGGGCCCGACGGCACCCCCTACAAGGCGCGCCAGGTGGTGTTCCAGACGGCGCTGGTCGGCAGCCGCGACGCGTTCAACCCGGTGGCCGACCGCATGGACGCAGCCAGCGCGGGCGTGCGCGTGAGCACGATCACCGAGAGCGACGTGCCCGGCCGCCGCGTGCACGACCCCCGGCACCCCAGCGCCGACGCCGAGGGCTACGTCACCTACAGCAACGTCAACCCGGTGGAAGAGATGGTCAACATGATCAGCGCCTCGCGCTCGTACCAGAACAGCGTCGAGGTGATGAGCACCGCGCGCAGCCTGCTGCAGAAGACGCTGCAGATGGGGCAATCCTGATGAGCGCCACCACGGCCGTCGGCGGCAACGCCGCGCTGTTCTCGCAGCTCTCGGGCAACTCCGCCGCCGCGCCCACGGCCAACGAGGCGGGCAGCGCCGATCGCTTCCTGAAGCTGCTGGTGACCCAGCTGCAGAACCAGGACCCGATGAACCCGATGGACAACGCGCAGATCACGAGCCAGATGGCGCAGATCAACACCGTCAACGGCATCGAGAAGCTGAACGTCACCGTCGAGGGCCTGAACACGCAGTTCGCGCAGCTGCAGGCGCTGTCGGGCGTGTCGCTCGTCGGCCGCGAGATCACCGTCAAGGGCAACCAGCTCGAGCTGCGCGGCGGCCGTGCCGAGGGCGCCTTCGACCTGGCCGGCACCGCCGGCACCGTGAAGGTGGAGGTGCTCAACGGCGCCGGTCGCGTGGTGGGCAGCGTCGACATGGGCACGCAGGACGCCGGCCGCCACGCCTTCGAGTGGAACGCCGCCGGCGTGCCCGACGGCCGCTACGGCTTCCGCGTGGTGGCGGCCCAGGGCACCACCGCCGTGGCCGCCACGCCGCTGATGCGCGACCGCGTGGAGGCCGTGCGCACGGTCGGCAACGCGCTGACGCTGGAGACCGCCGGCAACGGCCTCGTCGCCTGGCGCGACGTCCAGGCCTTCAACTGAACCCTTTCGCTCACACCAGCAGGACCCCGACATGAGCTTCCAGCAAGGCCTTTCCGGACTCAACGCCACCAGCAAGAACCTGCAGGTGATCGGCAACAACATCGCCAACGCCAACACCTTCGGCACCAAGGTCTCGCGCGCCGAGTTCGCCGACATGTACGCCGCCGCGCTGAACGGCGCCGGTGCCAGCAGCGTGGGCATCGGCACCAACCTGGCCGCGGTGGCGCAGCAGTTCACGCAGGGCAACATCAAGACCACCGAGAACCCGATGGACCTGTCGATCAACGGCGCGGGCTTCTTCCAGGTGGGCGATGGGGCCAGCCCGATCACCTACACGCGCAATGGCCAGTTCAAGGTCGACCGCGACGGCTACATCGTCAACAACGCCGGCCTGCGCCTGATGGGCTACGGCGCCGACGGCCTGGGCCAGATCCAGCCCGGCCTGGCGGTGGCGCTGCAGCTGCCCACCGGCGGCGTGGCGCCGTCGCCCACCACGGCGATGGAGTTCGAGCTGAACCTCGACTCGCGCGCCGCCGTCACCGTGCCGGCGGGCGGCGCGGCCATCGACTTCAACGACGCCGACACCTACAACAACGCCACCTCGCTGACGGTGTACGACGTGCAGGGCCGCGAGGTGGCGCTGACCTACTACTTCCAGAAGAGCGGCGAGCAGACCTGGAACGTGTTCGCCACCGCCAATGGCACCAGCGTGGCCGGCACCGATGCCGACCCGCAGCCCGTGACCACCGTCACCTTCGCCGCCGACGGCAGCGCGCCCACCGATCCCTCGGGCCCGATCACCATCGACATCCCGGCCACCACGATGCCCGGCGGCAGCGTGACGACGGCCATCCCGGGCGTCGAGCTGGACCTCACCGCGGCCACGCAGTTCGGTTCGCCCTTCGGCGTGACCGACGTGCAGCAGGACGGCTTCTCGGCCGGCCAGCTGACGGCCATCGTGGTGGAGAACAACGGCATCATCACCGCGCGCTACAGCAACGGCCAGAGCCGGCCCGCGGGGCAGATCGAGGTCGCGAACTTCCGCAACCCGCAGGGCCTGCAGCCGCTGGGCGACAACCAGTGGGCGCGCACCTCCTCCAGCGGCGACGCGGTGGTGGGCGTGCCGGGCGACGGCAACCTGGGCGTGCTGCAGGCCGGCGCGCTGGAGGAAAGCAACATCGACCTCACCGGCGAGCTGGTGAACATGATCGTCGCGCAGCGCATCTACCAGGCCAACGCGCAGACCATCAAGACGCAGGACCAGGTGCTGCAGACCCTGGTGAACCTGCGCTGACACGCTGAACGGCCATGGACCGACTCATCTACCTCTCGATGGCGGGTGCCAAGGCCACGCTGCAGCGCCAGGACACGCTGGCCCACAACCTGGCCAACGCCTCGACCACCGGCTTCCGCGCCGAGATGCAGGCCTTCCGCGCCGTGCCGGTGCGCGGCGAGGGCGCCACGACGCGCGCCTACGTGCTGGAGAGCACCATCGGCCACGACACGCGCCCGGGCGCGATGCAGGCCACCGGCCGCAACCTCGACGTGGCCGCGCAGGGCAACGCCTGGTTCGCGGTGCAGGCGCTGGACGGCACCGAGGCCTACACCCGCGCCGGCGCGCTGGAGGTCAACGCCGAGGGCCAGCTCGTCACGCCGCAGGGCCTGGCGGTGGTGGGCGACGGCGGGCCCATCACGGTGGGCCTGAACGCGCAGGTGGAGATCGCCGCCGACGGCAGCATCACCAGCACCGTGGGCGGCGGCCGGCCGCAGCCGGTGGGGCGGCTGAAGCTCGTCACGCCCGAGGCACCGCTCACGCGTGGCACCGACGGCCTGTTCCGCGCCGCCGACGGCGACCTGCCGGCCGATGCCACCGCGCGCGTGAGCAGCGGCATGCTCGAGGGCTCCAACGTGAGCCCGGTGGAGACGATGGTGGCCATGATCGCCGCGGCGCGGCAGTTCGAGCAGCAGATGAAGGCGCTGCAGGGCGCCGAGCAGCGCGAGCAGCAGGCCGCGAAGCTGCTGGCGCCATCGGGCGGTTGACCGCGCTCGAGCCCGGCTGACGGCGCGCGGCGCCTCCCCCGGTTCCGAACTGGCCCCTCGCGGGGCCTTTTTTCCGGGCATGGCCCGCCTCAAGGGCGCCGGAAGATGCGAGTCATCTTCAAGGCCAGGGGCCACCCATGATTCGCTCGCTCTGGATCGCCAAGACCGGCATGGAAGGCCAGCAGACCAAGCTGGACGCCATCTCCAACAACCTCGCGAACGTCGGCACCAACGGCTTCAAGCGTGCCGGCGTGCAGTTCGAGGACCTGATGTACCAGAACCTGCGCGCCGCCGGCTCGGCCACCAGCGAGCAGACGACGCTGCCCACCGGGCTGCAGGTGGGCCTGGGCGTGCGCGCCGCCTCGGCCACGCGCAACTTCCAGCAGGGCGCGCTGCAGCAGACGGGCAACGCCTTCGACGTGGCCATCAAGGGCCAGGGCTTCTTCCAGATCTCGCTGCCCGACGGCAGCACCGGCTACACGCGCGACGGCGCCTTCCAGGTGGATGCCAACGGCCAGCTCGTCACCAACGCCGGCTACCCGGTGCAGCCGGGCATCACCGTGCCGGGCAACGCGGTGGCGGTGTCGGTGGCCGCCGACGGCACCGTCAACGCCACGCTGCCGGGCCAGGCGGCGCCGCAGAACCTGGGGCAGCTGCAGCTGGCCTCGTTCATCAACCCGGCCGGGCTCGAGAGCCGCGGCGGAAACCTGTTCGCCGAGACGGCCGCCAGCGGCGCGCCGCAGACCGGCGTGCCCATGGCCAACGGCCTGGGCGCGCTGCAGAGCGGCTTCGTCGAGGGCAGCAACGTCAACGTGGTGGAGGAGCTGGTGAGCATGATCGCCACGCAGCGCGCCTACGAGCTCAACTCGAAGGCCATCCAGACCTCCGACCAGATGCTGCAGCGGCTGGGGCAGCTGTGATGCGCACCCGCCTCGCGGCCATCGCCCTGGGCACCGCCACCGTGGCGCTGCTGGGCGGCTGCGCCTACATCGGCCCGCACGTCGACGTGGGCGACACCAAGCCCGCGCCGCCGGCGCCCGCTGCCGCCGCGCCGGCGCAGGCCAGCGGCTCGATCTTCGCCGCCGGCGCCTACCGGCCGCTGTTCGAGGACCACCGCGCGCGCCTGGTGGGCGACACGCTCACCGTGAACATCGTCGAGCGCGTGAGCGCCACCGCCACCAGCACCAGCTCGGTGGAGAAGTCGGGCTCGCTGTCAGGCGGCATCACGGCGCTGCCGGGCGTGAACCCGAACGCGCTGCGCCGCGCCACCGCCGACGCCAGCACCGCCAGCACGGCCGAGGGCAGCGGCAGCACCGAGAACCGCAACGACTTCAGCGGCACCATCACCGTAGTCGTGCGCCAGGTGCTGCCCAACGGCCACCTCGTGGTGGCCGGCGAGAAGCAGATCGGCGTCAACCAGAACATCGACGTGCTGCGCTTCTCGGGCCAGGTCGACCCGCGCGCCATCCAGGCCGGCAACACCGTGCCCAGCGCCGCGATCGCCAACGTGCGCCTGGAGCAGCGCGGCCGCGGCGCCGCCGCCGAAGCCCAGGCGATGGGCTGGCTGCAGCGCATCTTCAACAACATTCTCCCGATCTGAGCGCCACCATGCGACGCGACCACGACCCCGACCGCCTGATGCGCTGGACCCTGGTGCTGGCCACGGTGGCCGCCAGCAGCGCGGTGTGGTGGCCCTTGCCGGCCACGGCCAACACGCGCACGGGCGCGGCCGCCGGCACCGCGGCGGTGGCCGCGCCGGTGTCGGCCGTGCGCATCAAGGAACTGGCCGCCGTGCAGGGCGTGCGCAGCAACCAGCTGCTCGGCTACGGCCTCGTGGTGGGGCTGGACGGCACCGGCGACCAGGCCACGCAGTCGCCCAACACCACGCAGAGCCTGCAGTCGCTGCTGCAGCAGCTGGGCGTGACGCTGCCGCCGGGCGTGAGCCTCTCGCCGCGCAACGTGGCCGCGGTGCTGGTGACGGCGCAGCTGCCGCCGTTCGCGCAGCCGGGGCAGACGATCGACGTCACCGTCAGTTCCATGGGCAACGCCAAGAGCCTGCGCGGCGGCACGCTGATCGCCACGCCGCTGAAGGGCGCCGACGGCCAGATCTACGCGCTGGCCCAGGGCAACCTGCTGGTGGGTGGCGCGGGCGCGGCCGCCGGCGGCAGCAAGGTGCAGATCAACCACCTCTCGGCCGGCCGCGTGCCCGAGGGCGCCACCGTGGAGCGCAGCGTGCCGACCCCGCTGCTCGACGGCGAGTCGCTGACGCTGGGCGTGAACGCCAGCGACTACGCCACCGCGAACGCCATCGCCGAGGCCATCAACCGCCAGCACGGCGACGGCACCGCCGAGCCGCTGGACGGCCGCAGCGTGCGCGTGAAGATGCCGCCGCAGCCGGGTGCGCGGCTGGCCTTCCTGGCCGCCATCGAGAACCTGCCGGTCGCGCTGGCGCGGCCGGCGGCGCGCGTGGTGCTGAACGCGCGCACCGGCTCGGTCATCGTCAACGACGCCGTCACGCTCGGCCCCTGCGCGGTGGCGCACGGCAGCCTGTCGGTGACCATCAGCACCACGCCGGTGGTCAGCCAGCCCGGCCCCTTCAGCGGCGGCAGCACGGTGCAGGCCGAGAAGAGCGACATCGCCATCTCGCAGCAGGGCGGGGCGCTGATCGCGCTGCCCGCCGGTGCGAAGCTGGCCGACGTGGTGAAGGCGCTGAACACGCTGGGCGCCACGCCGATGGACCTGCTGGCCATCCTGCAGGCCATGAAGTCCGCCGGCGCGCTGCACGCCGAGATCGAGGTGATCTGACGATGCCGGCGCTGCCCCTCCACGGCACCGGCCCGGGCTTGGCCACCGACACGCGCTCGCTCGACGCGCTGCGCGGCCGCGCCGCCACCGACCCGCGCGGCGCGCTGCGCGAGGCCTCGAGGCAGTTCGAGACGCTGTTCATGAACGAGCTGATGAAGTCGATGCGCACGACCACGCTCGAGAGCGACGACGGCAGCGGCAGCCTCTCGGGCCGCAACCTCTCCACCTCCATGCTCGACGGCCAGTTCGCGCAGCAGCTCTCCGGGCGGCTGGGCGGCCTGTCGGACGCCATCCAGAAGCAGCTCGAGCGCCAGATGGGCCTGGCGCCCGGCCCCATCCCCGTCACGGGCAGCGCCAACAACACGCCGGCGCCGCTGGCCGTGCAGCCGCAGCCGGTGCGTGTGCCGCAGGCGGGTGCCGCCGGCTTCGTGCAGCAGCACAGCAAGGCGGCACAGCGCGCCGAGGCCGAGACCGGCATCCCGGCCTCGTTCATGGTGTCGCAGGCGGCGCTCGAAACCGGCTGGGGCCGCAAGGAGATCCGCCACGCCGACGGCTCGCCGAGCTTCAACCTGTTCGGCATCAAGGCCACGCCAGGCTGGAAGGGCCCGGTGGCCGAGGTCACGACCACCGAGTACGTGAACGGCCGCGCCGTCAAGGTGACGGCGAAGTTCCGCGCCTACGGCAGCTACGCCGAGAGCTTTGCCGACTACGCGCGGATGATGAAGAGCAGCCCGCGCTACGCCGCCGCCACGCAGGCCGTGGCCGCGCAGTCGCGCACCGCGAGCGCCGGCGACGCCCGCCACGCGGCGCGCTTCGCGCAGGGCCTGCAGCAGGCCGGCTACGCCACCGACCCGGCCTACGCCGACAAGCTCACGCGCGTGATCAACACCACGCTGCGCCTGCAGCGCACGCTGAGCGCCTGAAGGACCCCCGAGCATGAGCGCCTCACCGCTGATGTCGCTGGGCATGAAGGCCATGGCGGCCAGCTACGCCGGGCTGCAGACCACCGGCCACAACATCGCCAACGCCAACGTCGACGGCTTCTCGCGCCAGCAGGTCTCGCTGACCACGCCGGAGGGCCAGTTCACCGGCGCCGGCTTCTTCGGCCGCGGCGTGCTGGTGCAGTCGGTGACGCGCTCGCACGACGCCTTCCTCACGCGCGAGGCCGCCACCGCGCGCTCGCTGTCGGCGATGGACGCCACGCGGCTGGCCCAGCTCGGCCGCCTCGAGGAGGTGTTCCAGCTCGGCGAGAACGGCCTGGGTGCGGCCACCACCGAGCTGATGGACGCCTTCACCGACCTGGCCAACCGCCCCGACGACCTGTCGACGCGCCAGGTGGTGCTGGCGCGCGCGCGCGACCTGGCCGACCGGTTCAACGAGGCCGGGCAGGCGCTCGACCAGGTGCAGGACGGCGTCTCGTCGGCGCTGCGCACCAGCGTCTCGCAGATCAACGGCCTGGCGAAGAACATCGCCGAGGTCAACGGCCGCATCGCCGACCTGAAGGGCCTGGGCCAGCCGGCCAACGACCTGCTGGACGAGCGCGACCGGCTGCTGTCGCGCCTGTCGGAGCAGGTGCAGGTGACGCGGATGGAGGCCAGCGACGGCACGATGTCGGTGTTCGTCGGCGGCGGCCAGCGCCTGGTGCTGGGCACGCAGTCGGCGCAGCTGAACCTGCTGCAGGACGGCAGCGATCCCTCGCGCCTGGGCGTGGCGCTGGTGGAGGGCAGCACGCGCCGCTACCTCGACGAGACGGCGCTGGCCGGCGGCTCGCTGACCGGGCTGCTGCGCTTCCAGAACGACGACCTCGTCGAGGCGCGTGCCCGCGTCGGCCAGCTCGCCGCCAGCGTCGGTGGCGCCGTCAACGTGCAGCAGCAGCGCGGCCTGAACCTGCAGCCGCCGGCGGGCAGCGTGGCGTCGTCGCCGATGTTCGCCATCGGCGAGCCGCGGGTGCTGAACAACCTGGCCAACCAGCGCGACGGCAGCGGCAACTACCTCGGTGCCGTCAGCATCGCGGTCAGCGACCCCGCGCAGCTGCAGGCCAGCGAGTACGAGCTGGCCGAGACCGCCGCCGGCTCGGGTGACTGGGTGCTGACGCGGCTGCTCGACGGCCGGCAGACGGCGGTGAGCGACGGCGACGTGGTCGACGGCATGCGCATCGGCTTCGACGCCGCGCCGCAGGCCGGCGACCGCTTCCGGCTGCAGCCGGTGTCGCGCGCCGCCAGCGGCTTTGCGGCGCTGCTCGACGACCCGCTGGACATCGCCGCGGCCGCGCCGCTGGTGGCCACGCCCAGCCCGGCCAACAGCGGCACGGCCGCGGTGTCGGCCTTCGCGATGAACGGTCCGCCGCTGGACAGCGGCGCCACCGTGACCATCGGCTTCGTCAACGACGGCGGCGACTACAGCTGGGAGCTGCGCGATGCCGGCGGCGGTCTGCTCGGTGCGGGCTCGGCCACCTGGGCGCCGGGGGGCACGATCCCGCCGGCCGGCACCGACATCAACGGCTTCACGATGCGCCTGTCGGGCGTGCCGCGCAGCGGCGACGTGCTCTCGGTGCTGCCCACGCCGGCCGGCGCGGTGGCCGCCAACAACGGCAACGCCACGGCGCTGCTGGCGCTGCGCGATGCCGGCATCACCGGCGGCCGCACCGCCACCGATGCCTGGAGCGAGACCCTGGCCGACATCGGCGTGCGCGTGCAGAGCGCGCGCAGCTCGTCCACCATCTCGCAGGCCGTGGCGCAGCAGGCCGAGTCGCAGCGGGCCGACAAGGCCGGCGTCAACCTCGACGAAGAGGCGGCGCGGCTGATCCAGTACCAGCAGAGCTACCAGGCCGCGGCCAAGGTGCTGCAGGTGGCGCAGAGCCTGTTCCAGCAGCTGCTCGACGTGGCCGGCAACTGATGGCCCACCCCCGCAGCGCCTTCGGCGCTCCCCCTCAAGGGGGCGCCGCCAGCGGCCCGGCAGAGCCGGTTCCGCGGCGCCTGCTCGGTTGAACCCGGAGTGCTCCGAGACCATGCGCATTTCATCCTCCAACGCCTACGAGACCTCGATCAGCAACCTCCAGAAGCGGCAGGCCGCGCTGACCGACGCGCAGGAGCGGCTGACCAGCGGCAAGCGCGTGCTCAAGCCGAGCGACGACCCCGCGGCCGCCGCGGTGGCCGAGCGCGCGCTGGCCGCGCAGCAGCGCAGCGAGGCGCAGCTGCGCGCCCTGGGCGCCAGCCGCAACGCGATGCAGCTGTCGGAGTCCGCCCTGGGCGATGCCGGCGAACTGCTCGCCCAGGCCCGCGAGCTGCTGGTGGCCGCCGGCAACGGCAGCTACGGCGACAGCGACCGCGCCACGATCGCCGAGTCGCTGCGCGGGCTGCGCAACGACCTGCTGGCCGTGGCCAACCGGCAGGACGGTGCCGGCCGCTACCTGTTCGGCGGCCAGGGCGCCAACACGCCGCCGCTGGTGGACGCGCCCGGCGGCGTGGCCTACGTGGGCACCGACGGGCAGCTCGTGGCGGCCGGCGGCACGGCCACGCCGCTGTCCATCGACGGCCGTTCGGCCTGGCTCGAGGCCGAAGACCCCGCCAGCCCCGGCAGCACCGTGTCGCTGTTCGACGCCCTGGACCGCGCGATCGGCGGCCTGTCGACGCCGGGCCTGCCGGCGGCCGACCATGCGGCCACCGTCAGCCAGGGCCTGGGCGAGCTCGACATCGCCGCCGACCAGCTGGCCTCGTGGCGCTCGCGCGCCGGCGAGGCGCTCAACCGCATCGAAGGCCTGGAGCAGCGCGTGCGCCAGGCCAGCCTCGACGCGCAGACCGAGCGCTCCGAGGCCGAAGACCTGGACCTGCTGGCCGCCATCTCCGATTTCCAGAACAGGCAGACCGGCTACGATGCAGCGCTGAAGTCGTACGCCATCGTCCAGAAGATGAGCCTGTTCGAGTACCTCCGCTGAACCTTCCGCCAACCTCTGGACGCCGCCGCTTCGGGCGCACACCCTCATGTTCGACCATCCCGTTCTGGGCCAGCTGGTCCTGGGCTACAGCCCCGTCATCGATCGCCAGCGCGCGGTCGTCGCGACCCGCCTGACGCTGTTCCCGGCGCGGCCGGACGCCCGGGTGGACGTGGACGCGCTGATGCAGCTGCTGCAGCAGGTGTGGCCGGCCCCCGTGGCCCAGGGCGAGCTGCGGCTCACCCTGCGGCCGCTGCAGCCGCGCGAGCCGGGCGTGCGCGCCGGCAGCGCGCCGGCGTCGGCGTTCACGCCCGTGTCGCTGAACCTCGCTGGCGAGGCGCTGCTCGATGCGGTGATGAAGGCGGCCCCGGTGCCCCACCTGATGATCGAGGTGCCGGCCTTCATGGCCACGGAGCCCGCCCATGCCCAGGCGCTGCAGGCGCTGCGGGCCGCCGGTGCGGTGCTGCTCATCAAGGGCCGGCCGCTGGCCCCGGTGTCGCCCGAGGTGCTGGCCTGCTTCAGCCACGCGCTGGTGGACTCCACCGAAGACCGGCGCAGCGCCGTGGTGCCCGGCGCCGGCGTGCGCCAGGTCAGCACCGTGCAGGCCGGCGTGCACAGCAGCGCCGAGGCCGGCGTGGCGTTCCAGCGCGGCGCCGTGGCCGTGCTGGGCTGGCCCTTCGACGACCCGTTGCCGGCAGCCGGCGCGCGCGGCAAGGTCGCCACCGACGTGCAGGTGGTGATGGAGCTGATCCAGGGCGTCGACCGCGAGGAGCCCGTCGGCCGGCTCGAGGCCGTGCTGAAGCGCGACCCGACGCTGGCCTTCCGGCTGCTGCGCTACCTCAACTCGCCGGCCTTCGGGCTGAGCGCCGAGGTCACCAGCTTCGGCCACGCCATCATGATGCTGGGCTATGCCCGCCTCAAGCGCTGGCTCGCGCTGCTGCTGGCCTCGTCCAGCAAGGGAGCCAATGCCAAGCCGCTGCTCCACGCGGCCCTGCGCCGCGGCCTGGTGATGGAAGAACTCGGCCGCGCGCAGAGCGACGCCGAGATGCGCGGCGAGATGTTCATCTGCGGCGTGTTCTCGCTGCTCGACAAGCTGCTGCAGCAGCCCTTCGCCGAGCTGCTGACGAGCGTGCCGGTGCCCGAGCGCGTGCGCCAGACGCTGCTGGCCGACGAGCCCGCCGGCGGCCCCTTCGGCCCGTACCTGGAACTGGTGCGCGCGATCGAGCGCGAGTCGCTGTTCGACATCCGCGAGTGCAGCGAGCGGTTGCTGCTCGGCCCCGGCGAGGTCAACCGCGCGCTGCTGGCCGCGCTGCGCCAGGCGCAGCAGCTCGACGGATGACGCCGGCCCCCGCCGGCGTGGCGTGGGGGCCGGGCGAGGGCCTCGCCGCGAGCCCGGCGGCCGAGGCCGTGCTGCGCGGCCTGTGGCATTCGCCGCTGCCGGTGCTGGTGCTGGGCGCGGATTTCCGCGTCGTCGAGGCCAACGAGGCCTGCGCGCAGCTGCTCGGCCAGCCGCGGTCGCAGCTGCGCGGCCAGGACCCGCTGCACTGGCAGCCACCCGAAGACCACGAGCTCGTGCTGCACGACCGCGCGCAGGGTGGCGCGGCCACCGGCGCGCGCCGCCGGCTGATCGACCGCGACGGCCGCCTGCGCTGGTTCAACATCACCGTGGTCGACGCCGCGGCCCCGGGACAGCCGGCCTGCTGGCTGTTTCTGCTGCACGACGAGACGCCCGAGCACGCCGCACGCGAGCAGGCCGACCGCAGCGAGGCCGAGCTGGCGCAGTGGTTCGAGCTCAGCCCGGTGGGCATGCTGGTCTACGACGCCCATGGCCTGGTGCTGCGCAGCAACGCGGCCTTCGAATCGCTGGTGGATGCGCTCCCGGAGGTGCTGGACAACGCCGAGCCGGCGCTGCAGCAGCTGCTGGGCTGGCAGGACGGCCGGCTGGCCCCCGGGCTGCTGCCCGGCGCGCGCCCGCTGGAGCGCGAGGCCGTGCTGGCGCGCCGCGGTGGCGCGCAGCACCTGTGGGCCCGCCTGTGGTGCCAGACCGCACGCACGGGCGAGCGCCGTGTGATGGCCGTGGTGCAGGACCGCAACGCCGAAGAGGAACGCGACCGCGCCCACCGAGAGATGGGCCTGCTGATGGACAGCGGCAGCATCGGCGTGGCCACCTTCGACCCCGCCCAGGGCTGGCTGCTGCCGCCGCAGCCGGGACGCCACGGCCCGGCCAGCGAGGACGACGCCGCACAGGCCAGCGCCCTGGTGGGCGTGAGCCGCGACACCGTGCTGCCGGCCTCGCGCCCCGACTACGAGCGGCTGCTGCACGCCCTGAAGCACCGCGAGCGTGCCGACGTCACCTATGCCGTCGAGCACCCGGTGATGGGCCAGCGCTGGCTGCAGACGCGCGTGCGGCCCGACCCCGTGGACGGCCGCACGACCTCGGTCGTCACCCGCGACATCACCGACCAGCACGGCGCCAAGCTGCGCAGCGAGCGGCTGCTGCACGAGATGACCACCATCCTCGACACCTCGCCGGCCGGCGTGGCCTACCTTCGCGGGCCGGCGCTGGTGCGCTGCAACCGCCGCTTCGAGCGCATGCTGGGCTTCGCCGCCGGCGCGGCGGCGGGCGCCTCGCTCGAGGAGGTGCTGGCACGGAGCGTCGGCCCGGTGCACGCGGTGCAGGACGCGCTGGCCGCGCTGGCCGAGGGCCGCACCTTCGAGGCCGAGCTGCCGCTGCTGCGCGAGGACGGCCAGCCGCGCTGGTATTCGTTCAGCGTGCGCCGCGCCGGGCCGGCCGGCGAGCAGGCCGAGGCGGTGGCCGTGCTCACCGACATCACGCGGCTGAAGACGCAGCAGGCCGAGCTCGAGAAGTCGCTGCGCGACCGCGAGCTGATGTTCAACGTGTCCGAGGTGGGCATCGTCTGGCAGCGCGGCACGCGCATCGAGCGCGCCAACCAGGCCATGGCGCTGCTCACCGGCTGGAGCGCCACCGAGCTGGCCACGCTGGACCCGGCCGAGCTGTACGCCGACACGCGCAGCTGCGTCGAGTTCGAGGCCCGCATCGCCCAGGAGCTGCAGGCCTCGGGGCGCTTCCGCGGCGAGCGGCCCCTGAAGCGCCGCGACGGCACGCGCGTGTGGGTGCAGGTGGCGGTGCGCCAGGTCGACCTTGACGATGCCGAGGCCGGCGTCATCAGCAGCTTCGTCGACATCGACGAACGCAAGCGGGCGCGCGAGTCGATGGCCGAGCAGGCCGAGCGCACGCGCGCGATCCTCGACTCGGTGCTGGTGGGCATCGTCACCGTGTCGGAACGGGGCATCGAGTGGATGAACCGCTCGGCGCGGCGCATGTTCGCCGGCGAGCTGGCCGACTTTCTCGGCGAGCCGACCGCCATCGTCGCCACGCCCGAGCCCGACCACCCCTTGCGCCGCGGCGACTGGTTCAGCACGCTCGAGGAGGGCACGGCCGAGACCTTCGAGTGCCGCATGCGGGGCCGCGACGGGCGCGAGTTCTGGGTCGCCGGCAACGCCGTGCTCAGCCGCGGCAGCAGCGGCGGCCGGGAGGTCACGTTCGCGCTGCTCGACATCGAGCGCCGCCGCCAGGCCGAGCTGCGCATCGCCCAGGCCCAGGCCTCGCTGCAGCGCGTGATCGAGACCGCGCCGGCGGCCATCGCCCTGTTCGATGCCGACACGCTGGCCGTGCAGCAGGCCAACCAGACGGCGGCCGGCTTCCTGGGCGCCGGCATCGCCGAGGGCGCGCCGGTGGCCGATCCCGGGCTGGCGCGCGTGCTCGGCGAGTGGCTGCGCGAGGTGGCGCAGGGCGGCGTGCAGCGCCAGCACGAGTGGCGCGGCCGCGCCGGCGGCGCCCCGGGTGGCGCGGCCGACGATGCCGAGTCCCGCGTCTGGGACTGCCGCCTCGCGCCGCTGGCCGAGCCCGGGCAGGCCGGCCCGCCGCTGGTGCTGCTGGTGGCCAGCGACGTGACCGAGCAGCGCGCCGCCGAGCAGGCGCGGCTGCAGGCCGCCATCGCGCAGCGCGAGGCGCTGGTGCGCGAGGTGCACCACCGCATCAAGAACAACCTCCAGGGCGTGGCCGGCCTGCTGATGCAGACCGCCGGCAAGCACCCGGCGGTGAAGGACATCCTGACCGACGCCGTCGGGCAGGTGCAGGCCATCGCCCAGGTCTACGGCCTGCAGATGGGGCGTGCGGGGCCGCTGGGCCTGGCCGGGCTGCTGCGGGCGGTGGCCGGTTCGCTCGGGCGCATCACCGGCCGCGGCATCGAGGTGTCGCTCGAGGGCGAGGTGGCGCACGAGCTGCCGGAGATGGAGTCGATCCCGCTGGCGCTGGTGATCAACGAGCTGCTGGCCAACGCCATCCGCCACGGTGACGGTGGCGACGTGCGCTGCACGCTCGCGCCGCTCGGTGAGGCCGTGGTGCTGCGCATCGCGGGCCGCGGGCAGCTGCCGCCCGGCTTCGACCTGCAGCAGCGGCGCAGCGCGGTGGCCGGCCTGGGCCTGGTGCGCGCGCTGCTGCCGCGACGCCACTCGAGCTTCACCCTGCAGCAGCGGGGCGACGAGGTGGTGGCCGAGGTCGAGCTGCAGCCGCCCTCGGTGCGCTGGCCGGTGGAGGCGGCGACGGGCGATCGGTGACAATCGCCGGATGCCCCCGCAGAGCGCCGCCGCTCCCGTCCCTCCGCCCGCGCACGAGGCCGCACGGCCCGGCGCGGCGGGCCTGCGGCACGACCCCCGCCAGCTGCCCCGCGCCAAGGGCCGCGTGCTGGTCGTCGACGACGACCGCCTCGTGCTGGCCACCGTGACGCAGGGCCTGGCCGACGCCGGCTACGAGGTGATCGACGCCGACAACGGCGACGACGCCATCCTGCTGGCGCGCGAGCACCGGCCCGAGCTCGCGCTGCTCGACATCCGCATGCCGGGGATGACGGGCTTCGACGTCGCCGAGACCCTGCGTGACAAGTACGGCATCCCGTTCATGTTCCTTTCGGCCTTTGCCGACGAGCAGACCATGGCCACCGTGCGCTCGCTGGGCGCGCTGGCCTACCTGGTGAAGCCGCTGGAGGTGGGCCAGATCGTGCCGGCGGTGGATGCCGCCTTCGGCCGCCTGCGCACCGAGGCGCCCCGGCCCGCCACGCCGCCGCCGGCCCGCGTGGCCGAGGCCATCCCGGGCGCTTCGGGCGCGCCGGGGGCGCGGCCCGACCCCCTGGCCGACCCCGTTCCGCTGGCCGTGGGCGTGCTGATGCACCGCTTCTCGCTGACGCGCCAGCAGGCGCTGCAGC
>JACCDR011206149.1_pt1 | contig 15408 bp, 23 predicted proteins | sample 7446431 | NCBI WGS metagenome assembly JACCDR01 (sample SAMN15323443, study PRJNA562643) | freshwater metagenome | isolation source: river surface water | place: USA:Blue River Watershed | collected 2017-08-17 | reverse complement strand
TCTGAGGGCGAAGCACCTTCTTCCGCAGGAGTTGCAGGAGCCGCCCATCGGGTCGACCGCCGCGGGGGGGGGTGGGGAACGCTGCGTCACTACAGTAGTGGAAGCGGGGGTACCGGTCAATTCTTGGTGTATCCTAAACCTTGCGGAGAAACGGGGGTACCACTACTTTAATGTATATGGGGAGTGTGTTGTCACCGACCGCAGATCCGCCACCGACCTACCCCGAGTACCAGGCCGTTGTAGAGCTGGCCCGCCGGCTCACACCCAGGTTCGTCGACCCGTCGAACCTGCACCCCGAGGACCACGTCATGCGTCGCCGCGGCGACGACTGGTGCACCGCCGTCCTGGGCCGGCCGGCGTACCCCGGCGTCTACCTGACCGTCCACGACCAGTACGTGCTCATCGCCGCGGACCGGCTCAACGTCGACCCGCCGCTGCCGGACCGCATCGTCGAAGCGCGCCGCCGCGCCGACGAACGGAAGGCGGAGGAGCAGCGTCGTGGCGCCGCGGCCCGGGACCGGGATGTGGCGGCGTGGCGGCAGGCCCTGGACGCTGCCGCGACCGGTGTCGCCCCGGTGCTGGCCGTGCACGAGGGAGGCCGCCTGCGGCCGCGGAACGGGGTCGCGGAGTACAACCGCCACGCCGTTCCCCACGTCGACGTGTACTCCGGTGCCCGGTCGGTGCGGACACACCCCGCCGGCCGGCCGCTGTGCGAGTCCCCGACCCGCGCCAACCCGCTGGAGATCGGTGAGCGGGAGGTGTCGGACGGTGTGCCCGCGACGTGCGACCGGTGCCTGACCTGGACCACGAAGGTCCGACCTGCCAGGTAACACCACGAGCCCGGGAGGGCGGGAACTGGACCCCACCCTCCCGGGCCGGTCACTGAGACGGAGCCACGATGAACCTTGCCCGTGCCCTGCGGCACCTCGAACAGGTCGGTGTCACCGCCGACGTCCTGGCCCAGGGTGGTGTCGACCCGACCGACCCGGGTCGGGTCCGGGCCGAGGTCGAGCAGCTGCTGGTCGACGCGGCCGCGTCGACCACCCTCACGTCCATGGCCGGCCTCGCCCGGCTGCAGCAGGCGTACGGCGCGCTCCTCACCGCCGACGAGGTCGCCGCCGGGGACGCGTTGTCGCGGCTGCTGCACCGGCCGGCCGACCTGTCCGTCAGAGACGACGGTGAGGTCCAGGACCGGTTCGTGTGCCTGGCCGAGGTGTGACGGTGGCACTGTCCCGGACGTCGATGCGGCGCCGGCCCGCCGACGACCATCTCAGCGGCGACGAGTGGCGGCTGTTCGGGCACCTTCTCGCCACCCGGTCGGGCCCGCGGTGCGAATGCTGCGGCGGTGACCTCCGCGGTGTCCCCCGCGACCGGTTGGAGATCCAGCACAGGCAGGCCCGGGGCATGGGCGGCACATCGCTTGTGTCGGCGAACGACCTGGCGAACCTGCTGCTGTTCCACTCCGCATGCCACCGGTGGGTCGAGTCCCGCCCGACGGTCACCTACGTCGACGCCGACGGGGAGGAACGCACCGTCGGCGCGGCGGAGATCCGCGGTCTGTGGGTGCCGCACCAGTACGACAACGGCCAGCCGGTGCCGGTGGAAACCGTGCCGGTGATCCTCGCGTCGGGCCGCCGGGTCTACCTCGACCCGGTCAGCGCGCCGTACATCGAACGTCCCGACCGGTGGACCTACACGGGTCCTCTGGTCGTACCCGGGCGATAACGTCCGACCGTTCCCCAACGAGCAGGAGACCCACATGCACACGATCAGAGTGACGAGCTACCTCGGTGACCGCGACGACATGCTCGAGGTCCTGGTGATCGGTCCGTACCCCGACGTCGAGTCCCGGGACGCCGCGATCGAGCGGCTCGACCAGCTTCCCGAGGTCCGGGGGAACCTGGACCTGGAGCCGTCCGAGCTGGACCCGGCCGGTGCCGACTGGTCCGCGACCGCGGACGCGGTCGCGGACGCCACGTCGATGGAGGACATCCACGACGCCCTGTTCGGCCGGTGACCGCCGTGGTGACGAGGACGTACGAGTGGTGGCGCCAGCAGCTGGACGGGGTGCCGGCGTTGACGCTGCGCAACCCGTGGGCGCACTACATCGCCCACTACGGCAAGGACATCGAGAACCGGACGTGGCTGCCGACGGGAACGCTCACGTGGCTTCTCATCCACGCCGGACTCGGCTGGGACCGGGTTCCCGACCACCTCGTTCCCCGTGGCGACGTCGGTGACCCGCACACCGGCGCGATCGTTGCGCTGGTCAACGTGGTGAGGTTCTGTGACCGCAGCCGCCGGTCGGACCGGCTGCTCTGCGGCTGCGGTCGGTGGGCGCAGCCCGGACAGGTCCACTGGCAGTTCGCGGGGGTGTGGCCGCTGACTGTTCCGGTCCGGGTGGACCGGGGCCGGCTGGGGCTGTGGTACCCCGGCGATATCGCTGTCCACGACGTTGCGTCGGCCCTGGTCGGGTCGTCGCTGTCCACGTTCAACCACGACCTGGGTGGGAGGTAGGGGCCCATGTTCGAAGACACGTTTCCCGGGCCGACCCGGTCGGTCCACGTGACCGGCGCCAGCGACGACACGGTCGTCGTGACCGGCGCGATCGAGGCGGAGTTCCTCGCGTACACCGACGACGGTGAGCAGGGAGTTCTGCACTTCAACGACGGGGCGATGCTGCGCGTCCGGCTCGACGGCGAGGTCTGGCGGATCGACCTCCGGTCGTCCGGTGGGCGCCTGTCGACCGTCGTCATCGAGTCGGCGCCGGTGGCGGGGCTGGACCGGGACTACACGGAACGGGCACAGGTCACCGGCAACTTCACGTCGGTGACGTGCATCAACGACGGTGGCCGCGGCCCGACAACGGTGTACGCGGAAGGTTTCGAACCCCGGGAAGGGGATGACAGATGAGACGTCGACCTGCCACGAACGGCCTGATCGCGTTGCGGGGTCTGCCCGGGTCGGGAAAGTCGACGCTGGCCGCGCAGATCGTCGCGGAGGAGCCGGAGCGGACCGTCGCGGTGTCCCGCGACGAGCTGCGGACGATGTTCCACGGCCGCCGGCTCGGCACCCGCGAGCAGGAGGAGCAGGTGACGCAGGCCGAGGAGACCCTGGTCCGGACGATGCTGCTGGCCGGGAACACCGTCGTCGTCCACGACACGAACCTGCAGCCGGAGCACATGGAGCGGTGGCAGGAGGTGGCGTTCGCCGCCGGCGCGAACTTCGGGGTGATCGACCTGACCGATGTGCCGCTCGAGACATGCCTCGGTCAGAACGCGTTGCGGATCGGGACGCTGGCCTACGTCCCGGAGAAGGTCATCGTCGAGATGCACACCAAGTGGGTGGCCGGCCGCGGGTATCCGCTGCCGCGGCCGGAGAAGTCGGCGACGGAGATGTACCAGGACCCGGGGCCGGGGCTCCCGACCGTGCTCGTTGTCGACCTGGACGGGACGTTCTGCCTGCGCGGTGACCGGTCGCCGTACGACGAGACCCGGGTGTCGGAGGACACCGTCAACGAGACGGTGCTGGGCCTGGTGAACCAGGCCGCCGACCACATGGGTGACCGGATCATCTTCATGTCGGGCCGGTCGGAGCGGTGCCGGCCGGACACGGAGCGGTGGCTGGCGGAGCACTACGGGCGGCCGTACGAGAAGTTGCTGATGCGCCCGGCCGGGGATGTGCGGCGCGACGCGGTGGTGAAGGAGGAGCTGTTCGACGCTGAGGTCCGCCGTCAGTACCGGGTGCGGTTGGTGCTCGACGACCGGGACCAGGTCGTGGCGATGTGGCGTCGGCTGGGGCTGGTGGTGTGGCAGGTCGCTGACGGCGATTTCTGACCGGAGGAACGGAACGGTACTCACACCTTGCGTGCAAACGGGGGTACGAGTACCGTTCCGTTTAGATGGGCGGCTCAGGCCGCATCACCCCTCGGAGGGAGCCCGCCATGATGATCACCGTTCAGGACGCGGCGGAGGCTCTCTTCGCCAGCCCCGTCCAGCCCAGCGACAACCCAGACCTGCACGCGATCGGCGTATGGGTCAGCACCACCATCGTCAAGCTCGAGATCCGCGGATGTGCCAGCGTCGTCGCCACCGAGTTCGGCGAACACCCCGACACCGCGGCCATCCGGATGCGGTGGGCACTGGACCGCGTCACCTCCTACTTCATCTCCCGTCTCGACACCACAGCCGACGACGGAGACGGCGAGTACGAGGACGAAACCGACCCGACCTGCCAGGACTGCGGCACCAACACCGCCCCCTGCAACGCCCCGCCGTACACGCAGTGCTCTCCGGAGCACGGATGCGCGCACGACGGCATGTGGGAGTGGTACATGCTCACCGACGAGACGTGGGCCGCGATCGGCAACCCCGGCATCATGTGCATCGGCTGCGCCGAGAAGCGGCTCGGCCGGCAGCTGCACGCCGGCGACTTCTCCAACCTCCCGATCAACGACCCACACCCGTACGACACCGCCCGGCTGACCGCCGCACGGAACCGGCCGGCCCCGAACTGAGGATCGGACACGGCAATGGGCGGAATCGAACACCGGATCGTCGGCCGTGAGGTCCTGAACTACTACACCTGCTCCGAGCGGCTCACCTGCTCATGCGGGTGGTGGGGACACTCCACGCGGTGGAGCGACCTGGACCACAAGGCACGTGGCGGAGAGGTCCATCCCCTCCCGGCGCCGCCGCCGGCCCCCAGGCAGTCCCGACGGCAGATTCACGCCGCCCTCTACGGAGATCGGCACCGTTGCGCAAAATGTCGATCCTGACCCCGACAACTGAACTGGAAAAGAGGCTTCCCCCATGGCAGACGGCGCCAAGATGAAGATCCGGCTCGTCGAGCACGGCGAGACGGAGATCGAGGTCGACGCGGCCGAGTTCGCCGACGCCCTCGCCGCCGACGAACTGGACCTGTTCCTGGACACCGACGCGTCGGACATGTCGACGACCACCCTCGCTGTGCTCCCCGACGGCACCGCCCTGTCACCGTTCGACATTCACGTGAAGCCCCGCCCCAGCTTCCGGACCGGCTCGTCGATGACCGAAGCGATCGAAGCGGTCACCCGGGCCGCCCTCCGCGGCGTGGACCTGAAGTCGGCCGACGCGCCTGAGGACATCGCCCGGACGGTCGCGCGGGCCATCGTCGACGCAGCCACCCAGGAGAACCTCGTCATCCTGCCCCGCGGCGACGTCGACGCGATCATCGACCAGTCGCTGGCGGCCGCCGCTGACGAAATCGAACGGGACGGCGGGACCGTGCTGACCGCGGTATGGGCCGCCGACTACCTCCGTGAGCGGGCCGGGCTCCCCCCGAGGTCGGCCAAATCGCTGACCGTACCGGACACCTCCGACACTTCGACGAGCAAAGGGACTTCCCCCTCATGAACGAGACCACGACGACACTTCCGGCCGCCCTGCGGCGGCGCGCCCAGACCGGCCCCGCTGTGTCCGGTGCCCTGTTCGGCGCGGTCGCCGCCGGCCGGGTGCTGCGGCTCGGCGACGGCCGCGACCACCTCCTGCCCGGCAATCTCGAGGCGGACACGTTGGACGTCACGAGCTACATCGGGGCGCTCGCCGCGGCGGGGTACGTGCGGCCGGGGTCGATGCGGGCGACGAACCACAGCTACCAGCCGCGGGAGGGTACGCGGTGGGTGCTGACCGGCGACGGTGAGATCAAGGCCAGTGAGTATGCGTTCGCTGCGTTGCGTAGCAGCGCCGACCAGCCGCTGGAGTCCGCTGGCTGATCAGGGTGTGCGAGAGGCCCTCGGGGATCTTTCCCTGGGGGCCTCGCCACGTTCTGGACCTTGTGGGGTACCGGCGGTACCGGTACTGTTGTGATGTTGCCCGGGGGACTGGACCCCTGGGCTCCACTGAGACGGAGCAACCGCCATGGACGGACAGGCGATCGCCGCGGACCTGCTCGGTGATGTACCCGAGTGGCAGGAGCGCGCCTTGTGCGCACAGACTGACCCGGAGGCGTTCTTCCCGGAGAAGGGCAACTCGACCCGCGAGGCCAAACGGATCTGCACCCGGTGCGAGGTCCGCGCCGAGTGCCTGGAGTACGCGCTGGGTTCCAGCGAACGGTTCGGGATCTGGGGCGGGTTGTCCGAGCGCGAGCGCCGCACGTTGAAGCGCCGCTCCTGACCGGCCCGGTAGAAGTTCAGAATCTTGTATGGGAACCGGGGTACCGGTACACTCACAACATCCTTGATCTTGGAATGGAGGTCTTCCCCCCAAATGACCGCGACCCTTGAGGAGGTGCGGCCCGTGCCCCTTACCCCAGCTCAGCGGAGAGAACGCAGGGCCGCCCTGGAAGTCGAGCGCGAGCGCCGCTTCCAGCGTCGGCAGGTGCTGCTCGACGCCGACCCGCACATCGACCCCCGCCGCCGGGAGCTGTACCTGGACCGCCGGCTCGTCAACGGCATCGCCGCGGCGAAGCTTCTCGGCCTGAAGTCCCCGACGAGGCTGTACGGAGACGGCTACCTGCCGCTCGACGCAATCACCGAAGACGGCAAGTGCGTCGAAGTCGGCCGGATCCGTGAGCACTTCGAACGGTTCCACCACTACACGCTGGACCTGGGCACCGGCGATATGCGCATGGGTCGGATCCGGCACGGCCGGACCAGGCACCACCGCACCAACCGGTCGAAGCGGAACCCGCCCGGAACCGGACGCACATACGTCAGGCGGGACCCCGAGTCCGAGTAGCGAAGAAAAGCCGCCGCCGGCCCAGATCTGGGACTGGACATCCGTAACGGCCGACGGGCGGCTTCCACCACTGAGACATGGCTACGACCTGAACCAACCCGCGGGGGGCGATCAAGACCGCGTCTTGACGCTATCAGCGGCCCCCGGGGATGTCACCTTCCGCGCGCCTGTGCGGAAGACCACCCGAGCACCCTTGTGGAGGCCTCCGTTGACCGCAACCGCGGCACCCCCGTCCACCGACAGCAGTGACATCGACGGCCAGCTCCGCACCGGCTACAAGGGTCCGAAGCCGGAGGACCTGGACGGGCAACTACGTCTGGCCGACGGCCTGTCGAAAGCCGAACTGGTCATCCCTGCCGCGTACCGCGGTAAGCCCGGTGACCTCCTCGCCCTGATCCAGCAGGCGATCGCCCTGGACATCCCCGTGATGACGGCGATCACCAACCTGTTCTTCGAACCGGACGGGTCCGGCGGCATGTCCGCTCAGCTGATGGGTGCGCTGCTGCGCCGCGGCGGCGCCGACTGGGACATCACCATCGACCCGGGCCGGTCGTGCGTCATGAGCTTCGTGTTCGCGGACGGCCGCACCGGCGGGCGGGTGCAGTACACGATGGCCGACGCCCGCGCCGCGGAGATCGCCGGCACGGACAACTGGGTGAGGTTCCCCGACGACAACCTCGTCGCCCGCTGTTTGGCCCGAGGTGCCCGCTGGCTGGCCCAGGACATGCTGCAGGGCTGGGGTTACCTGCCCGGGGAGCGCCGCGACGACCCGGGCGCCGGGTACGTCGACCCGGAGGTGTCGGAAGAGGTCACCGCGTTCCTGTCGTCGGTGACCGACCAGACGTCCGCGGCGGACCTGCGGGCGTTGATGAAGACCGCGAAGTCGAAGAGGGTCGGTCTGTCCGGCGAGGCCGCCGGTGGGGGCCTGACCGTCGACGAGTGGCTGCAGGCACGGTGGCGGGTTGCCGCGGCCCGCGAAGCCGGCCGGACCCACGAGGCCGCCTTCGACGCCACCCACCCCGCCGTCGCCGACCAGAGCACCGGTCAGGGACCTGCCCGGGCAGCTGCCGAGCCGGCCGAGGTGTCGCCGACCCTCGCCGACGGGCCACCCGGCGCCGCAGTGCTCGATGCTCCCGCCGGTGAAGGGAACCTGCCGTGCGGCTGTGAAGCGTTCAAGGTGATCACCGCCGGTGGTGTCCACGACGCCGAGGTGTGCACCGGTGAGTGACCTCGCCGTCGCCGACCAGACAACGTTCCGTACCGCCGCTGACGTCGCCGCGTACACCCGCCGGAAGGTCGCGGCCGCGTTCGCGCACGAGAACACCACCCGGCAGGCCGACCGGGACCCGACCCGGCTGACCATGTCCGGGCTCGGTGGCTGCACCCGCGCCGCCGCGTACCAGATCGCCGGTACCCCACCGTCGGACACGCCGCCGCGGGAGGAGGCCCGGCAGGCGATGCTCGGCACGTGGATCCACGAGCATCTGCTGCCGCTGCTGCAGGACCTGATCCAGATCGACGGGGCGGTCACCGTCGTCGAAGAGCCCGTCGAGCTGAACGCCGCCGGCGTGACGATCAACGGCACGTTGGACCTTGCCACCGACCCGGTCGTGTGGGACCTGAAGTCGGTTCGGGAGTGGCGTCTCGGCGGGGTCCGCCGCCGGGGCACGTACTCCGAGCACCGGGTCCAGGTCATGGGGTACGCCCTGGCCCGCTACCAGGCTGGCTACCCGGTCCGGTGGGTGGTGTGGCTGTACATCGACCGGTCCACCGGTGAGATCCATGTGGAGGTGGAGGAGTTCACCAACGCCGCCGCGCTGGCCGTCATCGCCCGGGTCGACGAGATCCGCTGGTTCGCCGACGACAACCCGGACCTGGCACCGCGCCGGTCGGTCCGCGGCGACCGGCGCAACGCCATGCGGGGGCCCGGCGCGTCGTTCCAGTGCGACCGGTGTCCGTGGCTGCGGCGGTGCTGGGGCGACGACGCGGTCCCGGGGGTGACCGGTGCGCAGAAGTCGGTGGCGTTGACCGACCCGGGGATCGAGTACGCGTTGGAGGTCTACTCGGCCGGGGCGGACGCGGCCAGCGGGGGGAAGGCCGACCAGGACTTTGCGAAGCTGATCCTGGCGAACGTGGCGCCGGGGCAGTACGGGCCGTGGATGTACGACCGGGGGAAGGCCGGGACGGTATGGGACCGGAACGCGATCACGGACCACTTCACCGAACTCGGCATACCAATTCCCACGAAACGGACATCTCCGCCCACTATCGTGAAACGGGTCTCTTGACAGCTGGAGCGAAGACACTCCGGCAGGGTTCACGCACAACCTGTCGAGACGACGTAACGTATTAGAGCGCAATCCCCTTGCTCGATCGAGTACGACGCGGGCTAGGTGGATCCGGACAGACCCCGCAAAAAGGTCCGGCCCCACCCTGAATCGGGTAGGGGCCGGAACTACAAGCTCACGGGGTGAGCCACTAGACGGAAGGTGATATCTACCGGGTCGGAGAGCCGAGTTCGCAGCCGCCTCTATCGATCCAAACCCTGAGATCGCTTCCCCACCAAAACCGCCTTGCCCGGGCAAGGGCTCGTACAGCATAGCTGAAACGCACAGGCGTCGCTTAATGCTGTGCTTGAGCACTTTGCGCGTGTCGGGGCTCTGACTCGAAAGAGCTGACACCATGCATGTCTTCACACCCACATCCGGGACCGACACGACCAAATCGACGATCACCCACACGGCGACCCCTACGATGTCCAGCCTTGACACGTGGCTGCGTGACGACCGGCTCACCCTGGCGGCGCTCGGGGCCGTGATCCGCGCCTGGTACTCCGGAAACCCGGTCAGTGTGCCCGCCGACGTCGAAGCCGAACTTCGTTCGCTCGACCTGGTTGACGTCTCGGGGGATCTGATCACCCGAGACGTGACGGCCAAGTACAGGTTGGTCTACCCTCCCGGCCAGCGGCGGCCCACGCTGGAAGAGAAAGCTGTCGCCGCCGGAAGCTTGGTCTACTACCTGCGGCGCTCCGACGGCGCGGTGAAGATCGGCATGTCGAAACGACTGGAGCAGCGGACCGACGCCCTCGGGAAGATCTTCGGCCCGCTTACCCTCCTCGCAACCGAGCCCGGCGCCCGCATGGTCGAGACCCGCCGTCACCGTCAGTTCGACGCCTACCGGATCACCGACGCGCCGCCGTGGCACGGAACCGAGTGGTTCCGTGCCGGCCGCCGGCTGATGGCGCACGTTAAGACTCTGGCCGGTGTCCTGTGAGCTGGAAGGCCCTTACGTGGGCCGGAGACCAGCGGTGTCGCACGTCGGCGGAGAAGTTCGTCCTGGTCGTACTCGCCAACCACGCAGACGAGCAGCACACCTGCTACCCCAGCGTTGAATCGTTGGCTGCCACGACGCAGCTCGGAACGTCGACGGTCCGCCGGTGCATCACGAACCTGACCATCGACGGGAAGATCCGCGTCCTGCAGCGGTGGGGGAAGCGCGGATCACGCCGGTCGAACCGGTACCAGCTGCTCATGCTGGGAGCCGACACGCCGCTGCCGGAGCATGACGACTGGCAGCGGGAGTACGAGTACGTCCCCCGACCGAAGGACATCGACAACAACGACGCCGACAGTCCCGACGAAGGGACCGCCGATATCGACGGAGATGAGCGGGGGCGTGACGCTGACGACAAACCGCTCGGAACGAGCACTATGTCTGACCAGGGCGACCATGCCGCTCGATCCGAGCATACCGCTCGATCCGAGCGGTACATGGCGCCCGGATCGAGCGGTATTAACCGCTCGGATCGGGAGGTTACTTCTAATAGGAATGAACCCCCAGTTGGGAACCTCTATAAAGAATCCCCCCCTCCCTCTGGACCGGAACTCACTGATGCGCGCGACACGTCGTCCGAACGGGAGGGGGGAGAAGATTCCAACCACAGCGGGAACGGCGACCGCCGTGACGAGCTGGAGGTCTTCGCGGCCTGGTTCGACGGCCGTACGACGTGGAACCGGACCGCGATCGTTGACGCCCTCACCGGTGCCGTTGCCCAGGGCCGCGGTGATCTGAGGCGCTGCGCGACGGCGCTGCGGGAACTTGCCGAGGGGCGGCACGGGGTTACGGGGTCGCCGCGGCGGCTGCTCCGGGACGGCCCGTGGTGGACGCCTCCGGCGCCGGGGATGGCCGGCGACCCGCGGGCTCGGCGGGAGGGGCCGCGGTGCCGTCGCCCCCACCACGGGCGGGAACCGGCCGACGGGTGCATCATGTGCGCCGCGGACCGGAAAGCGGCCGATGGCCTGGACCAGTTGCCTGAGGTGTCGCAGGAGCAGCGTGAGGCCGGAGAGCGGGCGTTGGCGACGTTCCTGGCGCGGCGGCAGACCGGACGGCGGCGCCGCGACCCGGCTGGTGAGCCGGCCGGTGAGCCGGTTCTGGTCCGGTGACCGCGGTACCGGCGCCGGGTCCGGCCGGTACCGAGCCGGGCCGGCCGCAGCTGGCACTCGTCGGTAACTGTCGGTGCGGGGACCTGACCGTCACGGTCCGGGACCGCAACGGTGCCCAGGTGGAGCTTGAGGCCGGCCCGGACGGGAAAGCGGTCGTTGCTCCCGACGGGGACTGGTGGCTGGTGAAGTTCCGTGGCCAGTGGCGGGTGCAGCTGCTCGAAGCGGGTGAGGACCCGCCGATGTCTGGTGGTGGCCGCCGGCACCGTGAGCACCAGTGCGCCGAGGTCGCCGCGCGGATGGTGGAGGCGGCGTTTGCCGGCCCGTCGCAGGTCCGGGCGCTGGGCGGGGGGATGAACACCCTCTCCGGTCCGTGTTCGGGCAGGTGTGGCCGGTATGTCGACAATCGGTACGGCCGGTCGGCGGAACCGTTGTGCCCGGCGTGCCGGGAGACGCTGGAGAAGTGGCGGGCGGCCGGCCCGGGCCGGCCGCCGTTGGTGTACGAGCCGGCTCCGGACGGGCGGGCGACGACGGAGGTGACGGGTGAGCGCCGGCCTGCCGGTCACGGGCAGGGGTTGGACGGTCCGGCGTGTCGGGAGCAGGCTCTGCTGGTCCAGCTCCGGCGTCCACCGGTCCGGGCGGCGGGTTGTGTGCGGTGTGGCCGGGTTACCGACCGGGTCGATTCGACGGATGGTGCGGCGTGGTGTGGAGGTGACCTCCGACCTGCGTGAACGTTGCGGGGGAACGGGGGTACAGGGTATGGTCTGGTAGTCTGTGTTTGTGGTCCACACCAGCGTCCCGGCAGGCCACACGACCGGTACGCGCCCCCCTTCGAAACCAGGAGCGCACATGCCCAAACAGCCCGACGACGACCGGACGGCCCTGCCGATCGACCCGGAAATGTCGGCGAACAAGCAGAGCCGTGAATCGCTGCGCCTGGCCGACGAGAACCACCTCCCCGTCGTGGTCCGGTGGCCGCTGGACATGGGCAACCCCGACCACGTCGCCCGGCACCTCGCCGAGTTCGGCGGGCGGGGTCTGCCGACAACCGACCCCGAGGGCATGTTCTACGTCGTGTACGTCATCTCCGAGGGCGGCGACCGGGTCGCGTTCACCCTCGCCGAAGGTGAGGTCCAGGTTGCCATGGCGGTCCTCGCCGCCCGCCAGGGTGGGAAGCCGCTGGCGAGCAAGTTCGCCTACCGAGAGGACCTGTTTCCCCGATGAGCGACCCAGCCGACCGGCCGACCCCGACCACGATCGACCGCGAGTGGCGGGTCGTGGTCGGCATGCCCGTGTTCGGAGACGGGGCGAAGGCCGGGCGGCCGGTCGGCTGGCAGTCGCTTAACAAGCTCCCCACCGGCGTCCGTCAGAAGATCGAATGGGACAAGGCGAAGAAGCTGTGGCGGGCCGCCGCGTACATCGCGATCAACGCCGCGGGTGTGCCGCAGCACCTCGGCCGCATCGAGGTCGACGTGGAACTGCGGTTCACGACCAGCCAGGCCGCCCGCAACTTCACCAACTTCGAGTACTCGATCAAGCCGGTCATCGACGCGCTCGGCCCGCTCGAGTCGTACACCCGCACGATCCGCGTCAAGGGGCAGTTGAGGGAGCAGCTGGTCGTCAACCCCGGCCGGCACATCGTCGACGGCGACGACGAACGGTACGTCATCCGCGGCAGGACCACGATCGGTGAGCCCCTCGGCCGGAACTCCCGGCACCAGGGGCAGATCATCCTGACCATCCGGCAGCTGCCCACCGACAGCGGGGACCAGGCGTGACCGTCCCGATCCCGGTGATGGTCCGCCGGTATGAGTGCCCACGCTGCGGGCGGCGCCGCGCGTCGAAACAGGCCACCGCCGCGCACATCGGCCGGTGCTGGTTGAACCCCGCCAACCGGACCTGCAAGACGTGCAAGTACTTCAAGCCGGCCGGCTGCTGTGGGATGCCCGACGTGTACGACTGCTACACCCCGATGTGCCCGACCACACCGACGTGCGACGCCGACGTCGACCTGTCCGACGGCAACACCCCACGCGTCGGCTGCCCCCGCTGGCTGCCCTACCCCACCGGACTGGAGACCACCCGATGATCCGACTCAGTGGAGAAGAGTTCGGCCACCTGCTGTACCGCAACGGTGCCCGGAACCCGAACCTGTGGGAACCCGGCCTGGACAACCGGCGTGACGACACGTGGCGCGGCTGCCCCCGCCCCGAGGAAGGCGACCTGATCGCGTGGCGGTACGCGGCGTGGCGCGTCCACGAGATCCGCCTGATCCAGGACGTCGACCTGACCGGAGAGCAGCAGGAACGCCTCGCCAAGTACCTCGCCAACGTCAAGCCGGAGGACGTGGCGACGGTCCGGGCCCAGGTCATGCCGTTCCACCTCGTGCTGCGCCACGAACGCGGGCCCGTCATCATCCAGCCCGGCGAGGCAAAGGCGTTCTCCCGGCTCCGGGACGGGTCCAACACGTACCAGATCTCGTTCACGTCGTGGCCGCGACGCCGCACGTGGGTGCGGCTCCCCGAGCCGTACAGGGTGTGCTCGTGCCACGGCGACCCGTGGCCGTGCCAGGAGATCGACCGCAAGCGTGTCGCCGACGTCGAACTGGCCCGGTTCCAGAAGCTCGAGCTGGCCCACACCGCCGGGGTCTGCGCAAACTGCCGCGAAGCGATCACCACCCGGCAGAAGACGATCACGTTCCCCGAACCGTCGGTGCTGCTCCCCGGCGCCCCCGGACCCACGTTCCACGCCGGCCGCTCCGCGTGCTGGGCGGCCGCGGAAGAGTACGAACGCCGCCACCGCCTCGCCGACCAGCCCGGCATCGCCCGGCTCGCGTCGTGCCCGGGGATCCGGTTCATCCACGAAGGCCTCAAGGTCCCATCCGACCGGCGGGTCGAATGCACCGCCGGGACCGACTGCACCGGCCTGCACGGGCCAACCCAGTCCGAAGTGCCGTGCTGGCACCGCGTCGACCTGGTCGCCAACGAGGGCGGCTACGCCCGCCCGTCGTTCGACTGCGGCTACCGCCAACCCGGCGTCCGGGAATGCATCGGCGCCGACATGTCCAGCGGCGGCACCAGCATCTCCCCGACCGCCGCGGACATCCTGTGGCACCAGAAGATCCGCGCCGAACAGGACGCCCGAAACCCCCGACCCGAAACCGACTGACCTGCACAAACTCGTTCCCCAACGAAAGAAGGACCCCCGTCGTGCACACCGCAACGATCACGTACCGGCCCCGGCACCGCGCCCACACGAACCCGATCCCCCGCTGGATCCTCGCCGCGGCCGGTGTCCTGGCAGCCCTGTTCGTCATCCCGTTCATCGCCGGATGGCAGATGGCCGGGGAGCACCAGGCCACCGGAGAACTCCCCACCGACCTGCTGAAGGCGTTGATCGTCATCGTCGCAGGGATCGTCGTCGTCGCCCGAGCCGGCTGAACAGGAGCCCCCACGATGACCGACCAGCCCAACCTCATCGACCAGATCGCGCAGGAACTCCACGAACAGCAGGGCGTCGAACTTGTCCCCGGCCGGCACCTGGCCGCAGACATCCTCGCGCTCGTCGTCGGGCGCGCCGCCGCGGCGTTTTCCCGGTCCGGGACCGAATTCGGAGTCGACCCCGACGGGCCGCCGCTCGGCGAACTGCTCGCCGAGCTGCTCGACGAGATCGCCGGGAAGGCCGCCGGCACGCTACTGCAGTGGGACGACGCGATGCGGATGTCCCGCGACGACCAGCTGCCGTTCCCGAATGCCGCCGTGTCTGACCTCCTTGCTGTCGTCGCCGCACTCCGCGCCGCGATCGGCTACCAGCCGACCCCGACCGCCCGGGAGATCATCGCGGCCCGCCGCGACACCGACAAGGTCACACAGGATGGCGACGCGGTCCGGCTGCACCTGGCCGCCCACCACGGACTCCTGTTCACGTTCGGCGCGTCCGACCGGCTCGCCCGGAACGAACACGCCCGCCGCCATGCGGCCGGCGACCACGGCCACCACCACGAAGACCTGTCCTGGAACAGCACCCACATCGAAGCGGAGATCGCCGAAGCGGTCACCGAGGGATACCCGGAGGGGCAGTTCCAGCGGCCGTTCCGGGAGCACCTCGCCCGTCACTGGGCCCACGTCACCGGAGGTGACCGGTGAACGGTGAGATCGTCGACGACACCTTGGTGTTCAACCCCCGCGCCGACGAGCCGTACGACCGATGGGTCGCGCTGGTTACCTACCCCACCGGCAGCGGCCACCGGTACG